>Ga0209725_1000624_pt1 | contig 21256 bp, 24 predicted proteins | sample I18A1metaG_FD_184145 | JGI IMG/M metagenome (GOLD analysis project Ga0209725, IMG submission 184145) | Lake sediment bacterial and archeal communities from Gulf of Boni, Indonesia to study Microbial Dark Matter (Phase II) - ​I18A1 metaG... | ecosystem: Environmental > Aquatic > Freshwater > Lake...
ATACTTCTCGTCAACTACGAGAATGGTTGCTCCTTCTTGGAAGGTTCCCTCGATTGATCTTATCCCTGGAGCCATTATGTCTGCTCCGTTGCATATGTGAGGTATGGCTCCCATATCGACAACAGCTTTAGGCAGTTTTTCAAGTGCTTCATTGAAAGTCAAGGCAGGGAAGAGCTTTCCACCTTTTCTCAGTATGGCCGGTCGATTGTCAATGAATATTAGGGCTTCATCTCCAGTTTCCGCTATCTCGGCTTTCAGCTTTGGGCTGAATGTCTTTTCATCGATGCTGTAGGAGGTTTTGAACTCCGATAGAATCTTCTTAATCTCTTTTTCTCGCAGTTGGCGTTTTGAGATTGCGAAAGTCTGTTCCCCCATTACGGCAACCTTTAAATCAGCCTCTCTTACCCTTAAAGTTGAATGTTTGATTTGGTGGGTCAACTGTGTCTGAGGTCGCGACGAAGATATTTGAAGAGAGCTTGAACAAGATTGTTCTAGTTCAATTGAAGGGCGGTAGAACAGTTAGAGGGAAACTGTGCAGTTTCGATCAGCACATGAATCTTGTTCTTGAAGAGGCTGAGGATGCTTCGGATTCGAGCAACCCGAAGAAGCTTGGAACAATCATAGTGAGAGGAGATAACGTAGTCCTCATCAGCCCTCCTCCAAGGCGATGATAGATGGGGAAAGGTACACCCTCGTTCGGTAAGAGAGGGAGCTCGAAGACCCATATCGTATGTCGCCGATGCGGTCGGAGAGCCTACAACATTCACAAGAAGAGATGCGCAGCATGCGGATACGGTGCAACTGCGCACATTAGAGAGTATTCCTGGCACTGGAAGACCTCTAGGCGTTAACCCTTAATCCATTTTGGCCGGTCCCTTTAGGGGCTTCAACGTCCTTTCTGAAAAGAGAAATCCATATTCTACATGGTGGGTTTCGATTTTTTCTATGACCTAACTCTATCCGCAAGAAAGCCGTACAGTCGCAAGCAAAACAAATCCGGAACGAAACGTTTGAACCGAAAGAGATTAGAGCCTTAAGAGTATCTGAGCAATTTAAGTTCTAATCAGAAGCAATCTATGGTCTGTAGAACGTTCCGGTGAGAAGCAGCTTGGAGAAAACACTTGCCGCTATCGTGGCTGTCGCTGTAATCATCATGACTATAGTTCTCTTGACCGTTGGGGTTCGAGGCATCTATGGCTTGACTCATGCGCTCATCGGTCTCGGTTACCTCGGCGCTTTTCTATCAGGAGTTCTAGGGACGAGTTCTTTCATGATCTCGATCTTTCCTCCTCAAGTGGTAGTATTCCTGATGAGCGCTCCTGCGCTTGGATTCAATCCGCTCTTCGTCGGCATCTTAGCCGGACTGGGAGCTGGGATCGGGCAGTACTTCCACTATTACATTGGTGAGGGTGGAAGATTCCTCCTCTCAGAGAAGCGGAGAGCATCCATGGATAAGTGGGAAGCTAGAATCGACAAGTATGGAGTTCTCCTCATCTTCCTCTTCGCAATTACGCCACTGACGCCCGACGACTTAATCTGGATACCCTTAGGGATGATGAAATACCCTAAACTGAAAGCTCTCGTAAGCGCCATCCTCGGCAAGACAATAATGCTTGTCTTATGCGCCTACGGAGGATACTATGGCATAGACTTGATCCAGAAGTATCTTGTCAGATTAGGACGAAACATACCCTAGAAATCTTCAAGCCAACAAGAAGGAAACACTGGTAACCATTCTCTGGAGAGGCGCGCTCTATCCGAAAACCATTTAGCATCTGCAGATCCAGATTACTGCGATTGGGCCGGTCGTCTAGCTTGGTTAAGAAGCTTGTTTCTGGTTGTTTATTCTGCGTGGCTACTTTCATTTTTCAGGTTTGATTTCTCACGGTCTAGGCGCGGTCGCCTCTACGATCCTGATAATAGATGTTGCTCAGCGCGTGGTATACGCTATAGAATGTCTTGGAAGGCGGCTCACTTCTCCACGGAAACCTTTATTTTCTATGGGTAATTATGAGATTTGTGAAAAGCTACTCCTACGCATATCGGTTTTTAGAGCAAAGAATAAATAGTGAATAGGCTATAACCTATTCACGCATCCGTAATTGGAATAGGTGAGAAAAGTATGAACAAAAGAAAGGTGAGTGCCGTTGTCGCTTTCAAGGCTACGTTACCTAGAAGAATTCCTGCCGCCTGACCAGACTTTCCTAGGAGAGTTCGCCGTATCTCACACTGAACCACAATGCCCTGCGACTCAAGTTGCTAGGATATTCACGGACCGGGTCGAACGTATTCCTCTGCTGGTTTCGGATACAAAGCGAGACAGTTGGATCAACGCATTTGTCCATGCACCCTATGTGGCACGAGACGAGATCACTGAAGCGCTGAAAAATGTGAAGGTGACTAAACAAGTCAGGGTTCTATCAGATCCAAGGCGAAGATACTCCATGATTAGTCTGATGATTAACGATGCCCCGCTGAACATGATAAGAGCTTCTGAGATTCCTTGGCTAAAGTTGCGTCGATACATGGCAACAAAGGAACTTGAGGAGTTCCATGTTGTATCATTTGAAAAACAGCCGCTATACCGTCTCAAGGAGCTCCTCTCTAAAATTGGAGAAACTCACTTGAGCAGCCTGACCACAATGCGGGAATACAGAGAGAAAGAAGAAGCTATTGTGGAAAGTACTTCTGCACCAATACTATCTAGAGAAGAAGAACTCATTTTCAGAATCGCCTACGAGACGGGTTACTTCGATTACCCAAGACGCACCAAGATAGCTGATTTGAGCTCTAAACTTGGACTCTCAGAGTCGGCGCTAAGCATAAAACTCAGACGAATTTCTGAAAGGCTATACGAGGTCTATGCAGACAGGTATATACGTTGACAACGCATACCTCCCCTTTTTTGGGACATTTCCTAGTGCGCCATAAAGGATGCTGGGCTTCAGATTCAACAAAGACATTCAAGAATACTACCTTGGAGGTCTACGTGAAAGGTTGGGACGAAGATTCCTACGATGTTTGGGCCATTTACAAGCATGATAAAGGCGTTATTCCAAAGAACGTGCAAATTGACATAATAGACTTCATAAGTAATCACGATATTGTACATCACTGCGATCGTCAAGCTGATTTTGAAGACAAGATTCTATGGCTTGACGTCGTCGTTCGGGATAGGGGAAAGAAAGAGGGAATCATCAGACCAGTTCTATTTTCTGATGGCCAAATAATAACTGAACTGGGGCTTTCTGTTAGAGATGGAGAAGAGTTAGTGACAGGCTTATTCATGTCGAAAGAAAATTTTGCTTTTTGCGATTCTGAAATGAAAAGAATATACAAGGAGGATTATCTCAAATCGACACCGGAGAAACCGTCAACTCTTTGTGATTGCGCTCCACTACTACTAGAAACTCTAGCACGTAGGAAGCTGCCTCTTCACAGAAAGAGACTCGCTGAAGAACTTTTCGGCCGAAAGTCAACAATTAGTTCAGAAAATTGGACTCGACACATTGCTGCCGGTCTCCGTGATGCATGGGGAGCCGTAATAGCAAAGCTAATCGTGAAATTAATATTTGGCGTAGATCCGTAAACTGGATTTGGGTTTGGGTCGGGAAGCCTGTTTCTCAGGAACATTCAGAATCCTATGGTTGTAGCTTCTGTTTCTTAGCTCAGAGCTACCTTCCCTTTGATGACAGCCCCAGTGTTGAATAGGTATATTTGTTCTCCCATTTTGTTGGAGAGTTTTGTTTTACAAACGCTCGCCTATTCTCTATTATATTTCTTTCGGAGAACCTTGTTTAGATCGACCTCTAAACAATTTGCGTTAACAAGTTTCCTAGCTCGCCGATGTGTAGTAGATGACGATGCCTATGGGTTCGCCGGATTCGTAGGCCACTTTGAAGTCAAGTTGGCCACCAGGCTCAAGGGACCTCGGCTCAAGAAGTGAAGCCTTTGTAGACAGCCCTCCGTCAGGTGTTTTCCAAACAGACAGCACCAGTAGATCCTCCAGCACGGTCTTGCCGATGTTCCGTACGGCGGCGTCTACCTCACGGTCCCTGCTATCCCATCTCGTGACGATGACAGGGGAATTTTCGATACTGAGATACGACAGGAGATCATACCAATCGAAAGGTTTGGCGTTTACTTTGCAAGGAACTATTTTCTGATAGAGAGAATCAACGAGGTTCTTCCCCATGGTGAGCTGCCCAACAGTTTCCATTTCATTGCCGACTGTGAACAACTAGAGCTAACAGCAAATAGAAACTCGGTCAGAGACAAGGAAGCAGAGACTTATCAGCTATTCATTAGCAGACTCAAAGAATACATGGAGACTGTGTACAGAGCCTGTGAAGAAGAGTTTTTTAGCAAACGTGAGGAAGAACGTGAACTGTACGAGAGGTTAAAAATTGCGCAAAAGATGGATCAGACTCTTCAACGATATGAGCGAAGGAGGACCCTGAACGCTCCTTCAGGTGAACTACATATACTCAAAGAACCAACGAACGAATTCGAAACAGCCTCTTGCTGCAGTCAATGATAAGTAGCGGTGACTATCCGGAAATTGACTTCAGGATCGGAGCCTACAATCCGAAAGGAACCGATTTAATTGTCGAGATCTTACCTACTACAAGTTCTCCACCCACAGGACCGGTAGTCGTGAAGAAATGGGTGGAAGTGGAGTACGGTTTCAAAAAATTCACAGGGCATGGACATCTTCCAAGAGAGGTCCATGGAATCGTTGTCTGGTACATGGATGTGGATCCCGAAGCACCAGAAGAGCAACGTCGATGGGACCTGATGGGGGAAACATGGACATATAGCTTTGATTCGGAAACAGGACAACACAGATTGATCGGAGGAATTCCAAATCGCCTTGTGAATATCTATGTGCTGAGTGAGATCCTGGAGAGACATCGTCAAACACCTTCTACCTAACGCGTCTGTGTGTTGCCCCTTTCAACGAAGCAATGCTTTTACAGTCAACTTTTCGAATATTCATGTATGGCAAGATTTCTTACCGAAAGAGATCACTATCCTACTGTTCAGCAGTTATCATCAAGGGCAAAACGTAGACTGTGGGTTGCCTCACCATACCTTGGATCTCAGGCCCGTTATATCTTATCCCGTAGGATCTTTGATCTACCTTTCCGAAACATTAGATTCATTTTCGGTCTTAATAGACTATCCGTAGAAAAGGGCGAAGTTTACCCTTTTGAGATTGCGTATCTTCAATCGCATTTCCCAAGTAAGAAAATTCGGCGGAACAATAGTTTTCACTCTAAGATCTACATATTCGATGATTCAGCACTAGTTACTTCTGCCAATTTCTCTAGGAGAGCTTTTGAACGAAACGTCGAGGCGGGAGTGTTGCTTGAAGGTGAACAAGCGAAACCGGTCGTAAGGTTCTATGAAAAACTTTGGAAGGACTCGCAGCCCATTGACAGCATTAAGAAATATGAGGATATCTGGAGTGTAACTCGGCCGAACGAGAAAAGAGGTGGCTTGGGCGTATATGGGACTGGAGGAAAGCAGCATACAAAGATCAAGCTGTGGGATGAGGAACCTTGGATTATTTTGACTGAAAGACAGGTTTCAGCTGAGACTGAACGTATGATCAGCGAAGAAACGCATTGGAAAGGCCCTGCAATATGTGGCTTAAGACCGAACGCCTTCCAGAAAATGACGTGCTCTCAGATTGTTTTCCATATATTCAACTTTTTTGGCAAAACAGGGAGTCTGGAAATGGGTATAGTCAAGGATAAACTTCCCGTTAGAACGGATGAGGGGAGATACCATTTAACCTACGAAAGGGTAAGAGGCACGAAAAAAGTGCTACTCAACAATCACATCCGCAACAGAATTAGGAACTTACTACCTCAACTGAGAAGGAAGATTTGGCTACAACGCAAACTTGCAGGGTGTCAAGCATACGAGCTCGAGAAGATTGTGCGAGGGAGGTAGAATTTCATGGAGAAGCTCCGAGCTTTACAAGCCAATGAACCAAGGACTCAACAGAAGTCCAGGGCGAAAAGACAGCGAAACTCAAAGGAAAATGAAATGTGCCATCTGTGAACGCTTCTACAGGGAGATGCCATTGATGAGAATGGAAACTTTTTTCTGAAAGTTCTAAACTGCTAGCCCAATCAAGAGATTCTCCCGAAAATCTTGGAGGAGAGATTGCGCCGGCTGTTAAGCATCAGCTGAATGCGGATCTGGACACGGCAGGAGACCGGGTTTTTGACTCAGAGGAGATCAAGAAGAAATACGGCCTAGTCAAGAAGAAGGTCTCTAAGTGAACGAGTACACTATGGGAGCTCTAGAAGCTCATTTGATTTCTAGGATTCAAAGAGTTCTTTGTATATGGAATGGACGAGCCCTTTTACGACCTTCAGCCGGACTTTGAATCTTTCTTCTATGACATAATCCTTGACTGCAGACAACCAAGCGAAATCCAAGACATAAAACGAGCTTCGATCGGTTCTTACGATTGACCAAGGTCTGATTCACCGTTAGACCTCAACTGCCTCTGAACCAAAAATGCTTGAATCCAGCGTTCTGTCCAGTAAGACCAAACCTCTGAACATGGCTCTTTTCGTCAAATCATGATCCCGCACTCGAAACATTCCCTGTCGAATAATTATTTCATGCGTTAGCTTTAGCTCCAAGGCCAGGTTCCTAGGTATGGCATTACTGCTATTAGTATTCCGCCCACTGTTAAGCCAGCGCATGCGCTTAACATCAGAATCTTCCATGCCCATAGCCCCCGGACCCATATCAAAGCCGTCGTTTCAGTTTTCGGTTTAATAGTTGGCCAAAAAGCTATACAAAGAGCAGATGCCATCAAGCCACCGTTGAGGAAAATTTTGCTCACCATGGGAAGCTCTCTTCCTTCTCGAAAAACCAGTCCAAAAAAGACTATGATGGCAGCAAGAAAGTAAGAGGAGTAGATACTCAACACTCTAAAATCACGAACATAGTCATCCCATTTTCTTCCATCTTCGGATCCACGCCTTGTTTGAGCCATAACGTGTCCCCAGAAAAGTCCAATTGCTCCAAGAAACAACAGGGGGACTATCCGTGAATATGCTCCACAAATGGGCAATACTACACACCCTATTACTATAAGAATAGCAGCACCAGCAATGCAACAGAGAATTTGACAAGCTGCCTGGCATTTGGGTCGCACATCTTCTTCTTGTTCGACCGATGGCTTCTTGATGAAAACTAGTTTTTCTCCACATGTCTCACAATACTTTGCCACGAAGGGTATTCTTGCTCCACAATGAATGCAAAACTTCGTGGAGACCTGCGATTCATTCGAAAACCCTGCGTCTTGACTCATCATCCTACCCGAATATCCTTAAAGTTCTTTCAATATTAAATAATATCTTTGAACGAATCTCTCGCTATGCCTAGCTTCGATGAGACACGTCGGGTCTGGCGCCGTAACGCTTCTTCAAACGTTCTGAGAAAAGCTCAGCCACAAGAATATTCCCTGTACGCGATAGATAGAAGCCTAGAATCTTCCTTCGATAAGGCTCGACAGCCAGCCAAGGCCACATAACATCACATCCAACCGCTGAGTACGAACATAGAAATCATTCTCCCAGAGCAACTTAGCGACTTGGCTCACTATTTCGCTATGAGTGACCAATGCTTCTCTATTGATATTTGTAAGTTATTTTTATGATTGTTTCCATTCTAGGCTGAGAGTATTCTTGCTCCACAGGACATTTAGGGTTAAGTAGGGTTTTTGCGATGTAGATTACTTTCATTTTTGAAGCTTGATCTCTCACGGTCTAGGCGCTAGGGGAAAGTCTGTTTGGGCTACTGAGATTTTGGCAGATTTAGAGCGTCATTTCTTGGAAGCATGTTTCCTTCGAATCTTTGCTAAGTTATCTTCTACGATCTTACGAAGTTCGGTCGGTCCAATAACATAGCTTGCTTCCCAAACGGTCTTAATCAATTTTTCACGCTCAGTAACTTTCGTCTTGTAGTCAAGAAAAGCTTTTGGTTTCAGTTGTCCCAAGACTGGATTTCCTTTCTCAATTCGAAAATAGTAGCTTTCGCCTTCAAATGATCCTACCCCTGTGTCAACCTTGCTAACTTGATCGATGATATAGGCTTCAAGTGTCGCTCCCTGGTCGACATCAAGTGTTCCTGTGTATAGCTGTCCGAGCAGAAGATTCCCGCCAGTTACAAAGCCGCTTCCTATGCAAAGGTAGCCAGGCGAATCGTGAGCAGGAGTTGCCAGACCTCTGTTGTCGAATACATAGAGTGCTGCCTTACCTTCACATGCAACAGAAGCGAGTATCATGTTCATGCTGATGCTGATACCCATATCCCGGAGGTGCGAGAAACGATTAACGAGTTGTGCTTGAATTTCTTCGATAACTTGGGCAAAATCTCCTACGGTGGGCGCTGGCCGCCCGTTCCACTTCTCCTTCGCTCTATTCTTCAAGATGTCCGCGGCCTGATTGATTGCGCTCTTAACCATGGCTGTGTCGCCTGCTCCGGCCGCTACGCCGAGAGGATTGTCGTCTAGGACAATGGGAATTATCTTTTGCTCGGTCGTCATCAAGCCAAATTCAGTTGTCACTCGCGAGTCGGAAGATATTACTATTCCTTCTCCTTCAGCCGAAGCACATTTGAAAGCAACGACTAGCGTTAACGCATGCTGACCTCAAAGCTATAGAGGGCTGCTAGGCTCATGAAGCTTCTGTTCATGGAATTAAACGGGGTTAACATGTGTTTTTGGGGTTGAGTTTGGTTGAGAGGGCATTGTTTGGAGATGTCTGTTGCGTTCGGCGATTGTCCGCATATGGATTCTCCGCCAGATTGTGTTGGGCCTTTCATCTGCACATAGAAGAGATATCTTATAGATTCTCGTCACGCAATTCCCCTAAAGGAGGAGGCTCATACAATTTTTCATTCTCTTTCTCTCGGGGAGGTGGGACGACCTCGATCCAGAAAACATCTTCGCGAGGTTCTTGTTGTTCCGCTGTGACTCGAGTGTAAAGTGGATATTTCTTGGACGGTGCGTCGGATTGAACTTTGATCTTGAAGGAAACTTCAACATTCTTTCCTGGCTCAAGTTGCTTGACTGATCTCCTATTCTTCTCTCCCTTTGGCAGTCTGAATGGGTAGGCCGGTAGGTACATGAATGATATGTTGCGAGCAATCTTGCCGCCATTATTGTTGGCGCTCAATTTGATTTCGAAGGTTTCTCCAACGTAGACCGCTGTCTTGTGAGAAGCGCCTAAACTCAGGCGAGCTGAACTCGATTTTTCACCTTCGATAAGCCACTCAATTCCCTGGTCTGTTACGCCGATGACTCCGACTCCAAGCCTCTTAGCGAAGCCCATTAGGTGATCGGATAGATGGAGCTTCGGCGCAGCGATGTACACCAGGTCAATCTCAGGCATAATCAAAAGTTCTTCGCTTTTGCTGATGTCATCTGATATTCCCCTCTCATGCAGTTTCACCTGCACAACGATGTTCTTTTCAGGTTTCTTTGCCAGAATGTCAACCCTCCTTCTCGGATAGATCGTGACTTCACGGCTTACCTGATAGCGCTCTTGTTCGAGCTTGTTCGCGACGAAATCTGTGAGCGCGGCTTCGTTAGGAAACTTGCTCAATCGAGATCCCTGAAAGCAATTGCCATGTCTTCACTATTTGAGCATTTACTGAAGCATCAGCGAGATGGTTGATTTCTATTCGCGTTTTGCAAAGGAAATGTCCGGGATACGGGTAAATGGTTTAAAGAGTGGGTTGCCATATGAATATGGATGTTCATTGACTCTGGGGATCGTATTCAAAGGACCAGAAGGAATCGTACTAGCCGTTGACAGCAGAGTTACTTTAACAAGTGAACTTCGAGATCCCAATCAGGATAAGATTATGTTGCTGCCTTCGACATACGACAATGCCACCAAACTATTGCGAGTCAAGGGTCAAGACTTCGTTGGTGCAATCACATATGGTCTAGGGGCAATTGGGCAACGCGACTTTAGAACAGCCCACAGTCTAGTACCTGAGTTTGAACATGAACTAGAAGGGTCAAAACGACTGTCGGTAAGAGAGTTCGCTAAGAAACTAAGCGACTTCTACCTGCACCAATGGAATAATCTCATGCCAAAGGACTACAAAGGAGAACCTATGATTTTCTTGGTTGGAGGGTACGATGAGAGGGCTGCATACGGTCGTATCTTTGAGGTTATCATTCCCACCAGGCCAGAACCTGAGGAGTGGAATGCAGAGGATTTTGGTGTTGTTTGGGGAGGGCAAAGAGAATTTACTGACAGAATTATCCAAGGTTTTGATCCTGCTGCGCCTTCAATCATACGAGAATCGCTTGCGTTGGGAGACGACCAGATGACGAAACTTGTGAATGACCTAAGGAGTCGACTTGGTGTTCACATTCCATATCCTTTTCTCCCGCTTCAAGATTGCGTTGATCTAGCTATTTTCTTGATTAGAACCACTATTACCATCCAAGGTTGGATAGCTGGAGTACGTGGTGTTGGTGGGGCCATAGATGTCGCCACAATCACGAGAACAGAAGGGTTTAAATCCATTCAACAGAAGACAGTTTTGGGAGAGAGAAAGTTATGAGCGAATTGACAGGCATGGCCAACACTAAAGATTGGCTTGCCGCCACTGAGGATATTCCAATATTTGCCTACATGATACCCTTGGTTACTGTAGGAATCATGGTAGGAGTACCGTTCAAAAGGCCAGACTCCACTGAATGTCTATGATTGTTTGACGCGGATCTTCTCCATGTAGACAGCTTTGAGCGCATCGACGACTTTCTGCATTTCCACTAGGTTCTCTTTGAGGTCCTCTGACCTGTGCACATTTGGACACGGATGTAGATGTCTCAGCCTAATTTATGACGGGTACACCTTTGGCTGGGTAGTCAGGGTCCTTTGCCTATTTCTACGTCTTCAGCGTAGGCTCTGGTCCTCGATAATATTTTGCCATGAGAGCCTCTATGTTGGCGACTTTCTCTATCAGATCCTCTAGTTCCTCTTGCTGAGATGGAGCCATTAGGGGCTTCGTTATTGATAGGTAGGGCTCGACTTTCCTGTATTCGGCTATTAAGTCTTCTTCATGGAATTTGTCTCTGTGGTTGTAGATGTATTCGACGCCTCGGTCGTGGCCCATCCAGAACTCGGCGATCTCGTTTGGGATCCCGGCGTGCGCGCATTCGGTTCTGAAGACGTGTCTGAAGGCGTGGGTGTGATAGTTCTGTCTCCAAGTCAGGTCTTTATGGCTGTTTCTGTTGGAGAACCCTGATCTCAGGACCGTTCTCAGGATCTGTCTCTGGATGAAGTCTCTCTTTACGGGTCCTCTCTGCTTCGCGTCTTTCTGTTCTGGAACGAATATGTAGTCTTCCGGCTTTATGAGTCGGCCGGTTAGGGTTGATCGATGCTGCAGATAAAGCTTCAGCAGGTTCACCGCGTCTTCGCCTAGATAGGTAAAGTACTCTCTTCCTCTATCGTTTCTCAAAGGGACCTTCAGCGGCAGCTGACTTTTCTCCAAGCCTTCTACAAGTTCTTTATACTTCAGTCTCAGCAGCTCAGTTATCCTTATGCCGCTTTGGAGTTGGCAGACCGCTACAACCTTGGCTCTGAAAGGAAGCAGATTTACAAGTTTAATCGCTTCCTGGACAGCGATCGGCCGGGACCTCCGCTCCTCATAGTTGTCCTCAGGGACCTTGAAGTCGCCCGAAGAGCGGTGAATCGTTCCGCTTGTACTTGTTTCCGCTACCGGAGAGAGGGCCGTCGACCGCTAGATACTCTTCAAGCCAATCTGTATGCGCTCGCTTCCGATGAACCTGAAGAGGCCCACTCTCATAGACGTTCCTAAGATTCTCCTTGATCAACTCTCCAGGCGAAAGCTGGATCCGCTTCGCCTCTCGAAGTCAACACATCCAACCATAAAGCGCATAGCTATAGCCATGGCGCGTAGACTCACTCCCATACTTCCCCAACCAACGCTTGACACAAGAATCACCCGAAAACCATTTAGCAGAAGGCCTATCATAAAGCTACAAGCACCAAGACGGTGGACATAACCAGTATGGGACAACCGTAAATTTAAGACAACCTGGGCCGGTCGTCTAGCTTGGTTAGGACATCTGCCTGACACGCAGAAGGTCGAGAGTTCAAATCTCTCCCGGCCCACCAAGTTTTCTTGAGCGAATCTATCCGCGTCTTCCTTTTTTGTGGTCTTGAGGGAACTGGGGGCTAGATGCGCTTACCTTCTTAAGGATTAGAACGTGAAATGATGGTTCGACAATTTATCTAACCGAATACCTCGCATAACAACTGTTAAGCAAGATTTCTGGCTCGCGGATAGAAGACTAGCAACAATATTCCGAACTAAAAGCGTTGGCTTTTTAGGTGAAATCGACTGGATATGTCAGATCCGGTTGGAACTGATTATGGTAAAGATCGTTGGAGTTTCAGGCAGTCCTAGGAAAGGCGGCAACACGGATCGCAGTCTGCAGGAAGCGTTGAGGGCCTGCTCCGAAACCTGTAGCACCGAATTGATAAGTCTGGCAAACCTGAAGATAGCTGAGTGCAATGGTTGTGACCGCTGTAAGAAGGAAGGGACTAGAAAGCTTCCTTGCCCACCACATGATGATGATATGACCCAGCTCTACGGTGAACTAGCGTCAGCAGACGGATTCATATTCGCAAGTCCTGTCTACTACGGCTCAGTAACCGGCATAATGAAGATATTCATGGATAGATTCATCCCCTTCTATGATGATTTGGAATCGCGGAGTGAACTCAAAGGCGCATTGCGATTCAAACCCGCCGGCGCCATCGCTGTAGGCGGAGGCAGAAATGACGGCATAGAGGCCGTTCTATACACATTCTATAGATTCTTCCTATACAATGACATGGTCATTGTAGGCACAGCCGGGTATCCTAGCTCAGCTTCAAATCTGGGAGGAACAATCTTCTCCGATAGCAAGCCAGACGCGCTGGCAAGAGACGCCTACGGGAGAAACACTCTCCGAGCATTGGGAAATAAAGTCTCATTGATTGCAGAGAGACTTGCCGAAAGCGGTAAGAAGTGAAGACGGACGAGAGGCCTCAAGACTCGTGAAGTTTAGGCCAGCCTGAAAGCTACTTTGATGATGCTGTGTCTCTTAGGATATATGCTTCAGCTTCAGTTGGATTTGGACATTTATCCTCTGATTTTGAAGTAGCAACCTAACTGTTCAGCGACTCCTTTGCATTTAGAAATATCTATGCCTTCAACGTTCACAACTGTCAATCTGACCTGAGAGAAGTATCTCTTGCAATCTTTGGCGAAATCAAGGACAGCCTGATATGCTGCAGTTAATGAAGGTCTGCAGAGTTCATCATACTTCTCCTTGCTCTCAGCATTAAGACTTATTGATACTGAGTCGATACCAGCATCCTTCAATTCTCTTACTACTTCTCTATCCTTATTCCGTAACTGAGCCAGTCCATCTGTATCCAAGCGAATCTTGAGATGGGGATATTCCTTTTTATCTTTCTTGTCAGATCAAGAATCATGTCTAATCTGATCGTCGGCTCTCCAAATCCACACCAAACTACTTCCTTATCAGACTCTCTCACCTCGCCTAGGAGCCTGTTCCAGACTTCATCAGCAGTCGGTTCTCTATCAAGCCACAGCTTGTAACCGGATAAGCCTGAACAGTAATTTTTTACACAGAAGGAGCAGTTATTCGTACAACGATTGGTTATGTTCAAATAAACTGTGTGCGGTCTAGGGGCATACCGGTAGACGATGGAGCCGCCAGAGGTCTTCGAGTCATTATTCAAATAAGGTAACCTAGGCACCATCAATCAACCGCATGATAATATCAACTTCGTTGAACCAGATAAGGTCATTAGGCGGCGTATCACCATTTCTTCATGGTGGGAATCTTGAAGGTTTATCTCTTGAAGGATCAGGTGAGAGGAGATTTCGCGGAGATATTCATCCCTACTTCAAAGGCCAAAATTGACATCGTTTTCAGAAAGGATAAGTCACTTGCAATAATGAAAGTTGATGAAATTCCGAAGAAGGCGAGAGAAGTCGAAGCGAATGTCAATCTTGAAGCCCTCGAAGCGATCTATGAGATGTACACCTCCATTAAAGAGATTGAGACGAAGTCTGTAACGGCTCTGCAGAAAGCAGTGATCCAGCCTCTATCCAACGAAGCGGAGATCAAGACTTTAGTCAAAATTTAGTAGGTATAGCGATCTCATCTCCACTCTTTTTACGTATGGATTTTCAGTCCACTCTCTTGATACGCTTAGGCTGAAAAGTCTAAATGTCGGTTGAATGCAAGTTCCTTGCGTGCCATCCATGGTCACTAAAAACATGTTGCTGCAACAAGTCGATCGCGTTGAAATTACTGTCTTGGTAGATAATGTAACAGATATGCTGATTCAAGGTTCTCCTCATGCGAAGAGAGCCCCCTTCTTCAAAGGAACGGAAATGCTTCCACCTTTGAGAGCCGAGCATGGATTCTCCGCTCTTATCGCTATTTATCTGAATAATAATAGCCATAGACTGCTGTTTGATACAGGAGCCAGCGGGGACGTTCTCTTATTCAATGCCGATAGGCTTGAAGTCGATCTAAGCGACGTTGAAACAATTGTTCTAAGCCACGGTCATCATGACCACGTTGGAGGCTTGATTCCTATTCTGAAGCGAATGGGTAGGGCTCACATGCCCGTAGTTTTACATTCTGATGCCTTCTTGAATAGGTGGTTGGTCCTGCGAAATGGACAGAGAATAAGATTGCGACCAGTGGAAGAAGACAAAGTATTGGAAGCAGGGGCGAAGGTTGTCAAGACGACAGAACCGTACACTCTATTCGGGAACCTTGTGATCGCCACGAGCGAGATACCTAGAAAGACACAGTTCGAACAAGGATTTCCCGGCCATTACGCAGAAATCGAAGGAAAGCTTCAGCCGGACCCGTTGCTTAGAGATGATCAAGCGTTAGTGATGAACGTAAAGGGAAAAGGTCTCGTAGTCATCTCCGGTTGCGCTCACGCAGGAATCATAAACACGGTTCTCTACGCCAAAAAGCTGACCGGAGTAGATGGGTTATATGCGCTCATAGGAGGTTTTCACCTGTCTTTTCCAAATGAACAGATCATAGGCCCAACTGTGGAAGAGCTTAAGGAAATCAGGCCAACCTTCATCATTCCTTGCCACGACACAGGATGGAAAGCGACCAATGCGATCCTAAACGCCATGCCAGAGGACTTCATCCCTAGCGCCGTAGGAACAACCTTCATATTTTGATAAATTAAAAACATGAGAAGCATATGCTATTTATAGCGTAGCCGCGAAAATATGTTGAACAGTTTTGGTCAAGAGAGGTCCCACATTTCCGTTTACAGCCTTCGTCGATCAAGAGCTGTTTAAGCTGGCTCTGATTCTGAATGCGATAAACCCGAAGATAGGCGGTCTTCTTGTTCGGGGTGAGAAAGGGGCGGGAAAGTCTGTCCTAGTTCGAGCTTTAGCGGATTTACTTCCGGAGATCGAGGTTGTCAAAGGTTGCTCCTTCAACTGTAGCCCAAACGACCCGACCAACATGTGCGACACGTGTAGGTCGAAGTATGAGGGAGGCGACAATCTAGAAGTGGAGCGTAGGAAGATGCGCGTAATCACTCTGCCTATAGGGGCTACTGAGGATCGTGTCGTAGGAACTTTAGACTTAGAGAAGGTTCTCCGTGAAGGCGTTAGAGCTCTTCAGCCCGGCATATTGGCGGAGGTCAATCAGAACATACTTTACGTCGACGAGATCAATCTGCTTCCAGATCATATCGTCGATAGCATACTCGACGCTGCAGCTATGGGCTGGAATATCGTTGAGAGAGAAGCCATCTCTGTATCCCATCCATCGAGATTCCTGCTTGTAGGCACAATGAACCCTGAAGAGGGAGATCTACGCCCGCAGCTTCTAGATCGTCTACCCATGTCCGTCACAATCAAAGGTGTATCTGATGAAGCGTTGCGCATGGAGATAATCAAGCGGAATCTTGAATTTGAGCGCGACCCCGCTTCCTTTGCGGATAAATATGAGAATGATCAAAAGCAACTGATGGATCGCATCGTTAAAGCTCGCAACCTCTTTCCAAAGGTGACCGTCCCGGAATTATTTCTAAGCGGTGTAGCCAAGATGGCTATTTCGCTTCAGGTTGATGGACATAGACCGGACATAGTGATAACTAAGGCTGCGATGGCCATAGCGGCCTTCGAAGGCAGAACATCTATCGAGACCTATGACATGCAGAGGGCAGCGATACTCGCTTTGGGCCATAGAACTCGAAGAGGGGGATTTGAGGAGCCAGCTTCACCTCAAGATGTTGCCGCTTCATATGACAAAGCGTTGGAAGAGGCTGCGCGTGAAGAGGAGATAAGAAGCCATCAGACACGGAAGGAATCTCAAAGGCATAATCGTCCGACTGGAGGCTCAAAATCTTCCTCCGACCGAAGTTCCAGTAGAACCATGAAGGCGAGCGCGACATCAGGGCCTCCGAAAGCTCTTTCAAGTCTAGACAAAGTCGCCAGATCAGTGAAGGAGTCTGCCAAGCGATTCCTGTCGTCAATGTCGAAAGAGCCAAGCGATAATTCGAGGAGGGAAGGCAAGCGTCGTGGAGAGGGTTCACAGCAGGGAATGGATCAAGGGCAGGTCAAGTACGGCTCTCCATTGAGAGCTAAGGGAGCTCCCCTAGGTTGGGGTGAGAGGGTTCTCTCCAAATTCAGGCCTTCAACCTGTCACTTGACGCTGCCCGTTGAGCGATTCATAACCAGGAAGAGGAGATCAGTCGTCGCTAGGAGAGCGCCCACCATAGTCACCTTGAAGAGGGGAAGATACGCCTACTATGAGATACCGCCAGAGCCCTCTGAAGATGTAGCCTTTCTTCCCACGATTCAATCCTCAGCCATTCGTGGCGGAACCAGACAAGAGAAAGTCAAGATTGAAATTCTGTCTGAAGACTTGAGGACGAAGGTGCATGAGTACAAAGCCCCCTCATTGATAGTCCTACTTTTGGATTCATCGGGCTCCATGGTAAGCAACCTGCCCTATGCCACTGAAGCGATTCTCGCCTTCCACGAAGACGCGTATAAGCATAGGGATCGAGTTGGCTTAGTAACCTTCAAGGGAAACGGTGCATTCGTCCTTCGCCATCCGACGACAAACCTCAAGCTCATCGAGGGCGATATAGCGAGGATCGCGATGAGCGGGTATACACCTCTAGCCGCTGGCTTGATGAAAGCATGGGAAGTTGTGATTCAAGAGACTAGGAGGAACAAGGATGTGATGCCTCTCGTCGTTCTGATAACTGACGGTAAGGCTAATGTCTCGCTGAAACGTAGGGGGCGATTTACGAGAACCACTAGAGATGCGATACGCCATGCGATTGATGTATCACAACTGCTGGCGAGGTTCAAGATACCTGTCGTAGTGATCAATCCTGATCACCAAGTCTCCTCCCGTTACGACTTCCATCCCATTCCACCCAGCGAACTTGCCATGCAAATCGCAAGAATAACTAAAGGCGCATACTATGGATTTAGGGGCGGACAGATGGTTCGTTTTCCACATTACGGCCCACCCCATCGCAGCGATATCCTCAGAAACATGGGCGGCTTTGACTGAGAACTTCGTCGGGTTTAAGGTTACAGTTAGCATTTCATCAGTCGGAGAGTTTTCTCCGCTGCTAGCTAGGGCTTCTGAGTGAAGCACTTCAGTCTATTGGACTCAACACTGGCCGCTTGACTTTTTCCATCCGAGTCTCCTCCTGAAAAAGTACTAAATAGAATTTTTAAATTAGTACTTTTTTCGATTCCGCTCGCAGTCTACTTCTTTGGGATTGCGTTGATAACTGCTCCAAATATGAATAGGAAGACTGCTATCGTGTAAAGTAGGAAAGGTAACTGATACGCCTCAATCTGAGTTTCAGCCATTTGAACCAGAGTGTACGCTTTGAATGTTCCGTAGATCCAAGCCACATTGGCTATGAGGTGGAGAATTAGAGAGGCTATCCTTTTCATGCCTATTATGATGCCTCCGTCTACTAGTGCTAATATGCCAAGGATGAAAGGGAGCCCAACCTGCTGTGCGTACAAAGGTATATGCTCCCTTTCCAGCAGCCTCTCCACAAAGAGGAACTGATTAAGCTTGTATGCTGCATAACCCAGTGCGACAATCCCTATGGCAATGACGAGTATTCCTAAGGAGACTTTGCCTCTCAACTGTTATCCCGCTTTGAGATAGGTTGTCCTCAAATTATTAGAACTTTTGGCGTAAGAAAACTTCTTGCTTCAACTGGAGAATGAATCGCGCCCCATAACAGCTTGATTCTCTTCAACTTCGCCATCTCACCTTAGTTGCATAATCACGTTTTTGAGAGCATCGGGATTCTCTTCTGTAGATCTGCAACGATGCCGGCTACATGCTTCAACATTTCTTCATCTCTCTTTCTGGGCTCCGGCTTATCATGCAGGAATCGAGGCGGCTCCCCTTCTCCCAAATTTCTGTAGAACTCAAGCCATTCTTTAGGGATCTCTTCTCCCGGCCTTGCTTCTGCGAGTTCATTGAACGCTATGGTCCAGCATCTCACAGCATTTCCCAAGTTGTAGCCTCCGCCTCCGAGGAGGACAAGCCTTCCATCGCAGACTTCATGGGACAGTTGGTGTATCGTCGAAACAATCTCTCCGTAGGAATATGTGGTCAAATCCAAGTGCGCCAGCAAATCATTAGCATGTGAGTCTGCTCCACATTGCATCAATATTATTTCAGGCTCATAAGCCCACGTCAATTTTGGAACAATCTCTCTGAAGGCGTTCAAGTAGGCTTCATCGTAAGTGAAGGGCGGAACAGGGATATTCACTTTATATCCTCTTCCTTCGCCTTCTCCGATCTCATTGGTGAATCCTGTTCCAGGGAAGAGGTATCTCCCGTCCTCATGGAAATCTATGTCAAGTACAGACGGGTCTGAATAGAACCCGTACATTACACCGTCTCCATGATGTGCATCTATATCGAGGTACATGATCCTCTTCAAGCCGCATTTCTTCTTGAGATAGGCGATGCATAATGCTGGGTCGTTGAATATGCAGAACCCTGAAGCTCGATCTGGATGAGCGTGATGAAGCCCCCCAACTGGATTGAACGCATGTTTAACCTCTTTCCGCATGACAAGGTCAACAGCTGCCAATGAAGCGCCGACAAGCAGTAGTGAAGATTCATAACATCCCTTGTAGGCCGGTGTATCTCCAGAATCTAGGAGTCCATAGCCAACCTCACTGAACCGTTTCACCGTCTCGACGTAGCGCTCTCTATGGAAAAGCAGGAGGTCGCTTGGGTCCGATGCCTTGGGTCTGACTACTGAAACATTGTTAAGGTCAAGTGTCCCCTGCGCCTTAACGAGCTCAAAAGTCAGGTTGAGTCTCTCAGGCCTAAGCGGATGAGACTCTCCGAAATCGTAGTCGAGGAGAGCATCACCATAGATGAAGGCTGTTCTTGAAGCCATTGCGAGAGAACCAGAGTACATAGTCGCTTAAGAATTTCAGCTTACCATGCTTCGATTTCGATCTTCTTCGAATCAACTTCAACGATGACTCTTCTTTCGTTGACGACCTCTCCAACCTGCCTTGCGTCAGGTAGGGCTCTCAATGCGCTTCTAGCCTCGTTCTTCGGACACACTACCAAGAACCCCGTGCCCATATTGAAGGTCCGGTACATCTCTCTATCTGAAATGTCGCCTTCCTCTTGAATCTGATTGAAGATCTCGTGAGGCCGAAAGAGATCGTTAAGATAGAATCCAATATTCGCTCTCTCACCGATCCTCTTCAGCTTCGAGAAAGCTCCGCCAGTGATATGAGCTAGACCATGAATCTGAATCCTTGACTTCAGTAGCTTCATTATCTGCTTAACATAGATTCTCGTAGGCGTCAGCAGTTTCTTGGCAGTATTCCGATCGAACCTTTTCTTGAACAGTATCTTCCTCGCCAGTGTCAATCCATTGCTATGGATGCCGCTACTCGCCAGTCCAATTATCGCATCTCCAACCTCAACCTTCTGGCCAGTTATGATTCTATACCTCTTCACTACGCCGATGCTCATAGCTGAAAGATCAAACCCATGAATAAGATCGGGCATAACAGCGGTCTCCCCAGCCACGATCGCTATCCCAGCTTCTCTAGCTCCCCTCTCCAAGCCGACCATAATATCGTTGACGAGTCTCTGATCCATTTTCTCCACAGCCAAATAGTCGACCATCGCGACTGGTTCAGCTCCAACGCAGATCAGGTCGTTAACATTCATCGCTACACAGTCTATGCCGACGGTTCGATATTCATTCAGCATCTCTGCAACCAAGACTTTCGTTCCAACACCATCTGAATGTAGCGCCAGAGCATTGCCTCCGCCTATATCGATCAGACCTGCGTAATGTCCTCTTATGTTCAAGACTCGACCGAACTTTCTATGTCGTGAACGAAATGTCGTTGACAAAATCTTATCGATGCGTGATTGAACTTCCCTTATCCTCTTAACGTCGATTCCAGTCTTCGCGTAGGTTAGACGCGTTTCAATTCACCTAAAGCTATTTGCTCTTCAATTGAAGGATTCTCTGAGCTAGGTGGGCTGCGTTCTCAGCATTATCTACGCCGACGCATGCGACTGGGACGCCTTTGGGCATTTGAACTATCGAGAGGAGAGCGTCCAAGCCTGAGAGCGCTTTACTAACAGGAACCCCGATGACAGGCTTCTTGGTCCTAGCAGCGATATAGCCTGGGAGATGAGCTGATAGTCCTGCGATAGCTATGTAGACATCTGCTTCAGATGAAGCGATGTACTCTTCCAACTCTCTGAAGTTCCTATGGCAAGACAAGATCTTCGTTTCGAAAGCTATGCCGAACTCTTTCAGCGTGAGTTCTGCTTTCCGAGCGATCTCAAGGTCACTCTTCGAACCCACCACGATAGACACTTTACCTTCCATAGAAATCATCTCTTTCCGAATTTCCACAATTCACTCAGGTCGTATTCTATCTCGCAGTTAACCTGCTTCGCCGATGCGATTAACGTATTGTGTAGAAGCATAGCCACGGTCATCGGGCCAACTCCTCCTGGAACAGGCGTTATGTATGAAGCCTTCTGAGCGACCTCCTCGAAGTCAACGTCCCCGCAAAGCTTGCCCTCAATTTTGCTGACTCCTACATCTATCACAACCGC
>Ga0209725_1000625_pt1 | contig 21229 bp, 23 predicted proteins | sample I18A1metaG_FD_184145 | JGI IMG/M metagenome (GOLD analysis project Ga0209725, IMG submission 184145) | Lake sediment bacterial and archeal communities from Gulf of Boni, Indonesia to study Microbial Dark Matter (Phase II) - ​I18A1 metaG... | ecosystem: Environmental > Aquatic > Freshwater > Lake...
AATGAGACTTCTCGTTGCGAGCGCCTTCGGGCCCTCGCGACGTTCCCAAACGGAACGGAAACCCCCCGAACGGAAACATCTTAGTAGGGGGAGGAAAAGAAACCAAACACGGGATTCCCCGACTAGCAGCGAGCGAAAGGGGAAAAGTCCAAACCGAATCTCACCAAGAAATTGGCGAGAAATGTAGTGTTGAAGGGTCCAGCCACCCCCTAACTGACCAAGCCAAAGTGGCCTGAAACGGCCCGCCAAAGAGGGTGAAAGCCCCCTAGGCACAAACCAGAAGGAGACGGGCTGGAATCCCAAAGTACCATACCTTGGATATAGTGTGGGAAACTGGAAGCACCAACTTCCAAGACTAAACACGTCTCAAGACCGATAGCGCACTAGTACGGTGACGGAAAGCTGAAAAGTACCCCGGAAGGGGGGTGAAAAGAGCCTGAAACCAGACGGTTACCGACGTGTGCAGCCCAGAAGGACAGATCCCTCCCAAAGGAACCTATGGCAACATAGCATTACGAGGGAGGGGGACCAGGGTTGCACGTTCCGTCTCGAAGCACGGGCCGGGGAGTTTACTGCTGTGGCAAGCCTAAGAGCCAAAAACTCGTAAGCAAAGGGAAACCAACAAGCGCACAACCAGCCTAGCGCTGGCGAGGCGCGGAGTCTGAAATGGCCCGGAGTCACAGCGGTGAAGCTAGAAACCGGGCGATCTAGCCCTGGGCAAGGCGAAGTCAGGCGAAAGCCTGATGGAGGCCTGAAAAGGTGCTGATGTGCAATTCGCTCTGTTGACCTGGGGCTAGGGGCAAAAGACCAATCTAGCCTGGTGATAGCTAGTTCCCTCCGAAGTGGGTTGCAGCCCAGCCCTGAGCGAGGCTGCCGATGGGGTAGAGCACTGATTGAAAAGTAAGGAGTCGAAAGGCTCCACTTTTTTCTCAAACTCCGAATCCATCGGCGCTACAGACCTCAGGAGACGGGTCCTGGGGGGTAAGCTCCCAGTCCGAGAGGGGAACAACCCTGACTGGGGTTAAGGCCCCAAAGTGCTGGCTAAATGTCAAACTGAAAGGCGTCATTAGCCCCAGACAGCGGGGAGGTAGGCTTAGAAGCAGCCACCCTTTAAAGAAAGCGTAACAGCTCACCCGCCGAGGCTGATGGCCCTAAAAATGGACGGGGCTAAGCCAGCCGCCGATACCCCAGAGTGCAGCTAAGCGCTGCAATCAGGTAGGAGGGCGTCCCGACTGGGCGGAAGCCGGGCTGTGAAGTCCGGTGGACCGGTTCGGGATTGCATATCCCGGTGGTAGTAACAGCAAAGAGAAGTGAGAATCTTCTCCGCCGAAAGGGCCAGGGTTCCCCAGCAACGGTCGTCAGCTGGGGGTAAGCCGGTCCTAAGGCCAAACCTAACCGAATAGGCCGAAAGGGAAATCGGTTAAAATTCCGATGCCACGGAGGTACACGCGGCGACGCAAGCCCAACACCTAACGCTTCTGGGTAGGCTGAGCAAGGCTGTCGCCTTGTTTAACCGCATAAGCCTGGGGAGTGCCGCAATGGCGAGAACTAGGCGAAAGCGGGAATAGCCGCCCGTTTTTAGGGTGGTTCAGCTGATCTCTGGAGCCCCTGAAAAGGGCGTTGGGAAGAATCCTCTGTGACCGTACCTAGAACCGGCACAGGTGTCCCTAGGCTGGAAACCTTAGGCGTGTCGGGTATACACCAAGGCGAGGGAACTAGGCAAATTAGCCCCGTAACTTCGGGATAAGGGGTGCCTGCGGTTTTAGCCTTTGGCTGGGACTGCAGGTCGCAGTTGCAAAGGGGTGCTGACTGTTTAATAAAAACACAGGAAGCCGCAAGCCCGAAAGGGTGTGAACGGCTTCTGAATCCTGGCCAGTACAGGTACCTGAAACCCGGGTTCAACTGGGCTAAGGGCCTGCAAACGCCGGGAGTAACTCTGACTCTCTCAAGGTAGCCAAATGCCTTGTCGGGTAAGTTCCGACGTGCATGAATGGAACAACGAGCACCCCGCTGTCCCCGCTTGGTACCCGGTGAACCCACGTAACGTGGACGAACAGTCCACGAACTCCCAGTGGGAAAAGAAGACCCCGTGGAGTTTTACTGCAGCCTGTCGCTGGGATGTGGCTGCGATTGCAGAGCGTAGGCGGGAGCCGTTAATCCCAGTCTCTCCGGGGACTGGGGGAGGCGACGATGGAACACCGCCCTTTTGCAACCATGTCTCTCACCGGCACCGTTCGGTGCTGGAACAACGATAGGTGGGCAGTTTGGCTGGGGCGGCACCCCCTTGAAAAGATATCGAGGGGGCCCAAAGATCGGCTCAGGCGGGACAGAAACCCGCCGTAGAGTGTAAAGGCAAAAGCCGGTCTGACTGAATCCTCCAAGGCAAGGGATTCAGAGGCGAAAGCCGGGCTTAACGATCATCCAGATCCCCATTGGTGGGGGTTGGATGTGACAGAAAAATTACCCCGGGGATAACAGGCTCGTCGCGGGCGAGAGTCCCTATCGACCCCGCGGCTTGGTACCTCGACGTCGGCTCTTCCTATCCTGGCCCTGCATAAGGGGCCAAGGGTGAGGCTGCTCGCCTATTAAAAGGGAACGTGAGCTGGGTTTAGACCGTCGTGAGACAGGTCGGACTTTATCTGCTGGGAGTGCTGGTCGCCTGAGGGGAAAGGGTCCCCAGTACGAGAGGAACGGGACGTTGTAGCCTCTAGTTTACCGGTTGTCCGACAGGGCAATGCCGGGCAGCCACGCTGTCGCGGATAAGGGCTGAAAGCATCTAAGCCCGAAGCCGCTCCCGAAAATAGGCGGCCAATCCATGAGATTTGAGACTCTGGTAACGGGGCCTCACTCATGGACAAGGGTTCCCATAGAAGATGGGTTTAATGGAGCCGGGGTGTACGCGTTAAGGCTTCGGCCGAGATGCTCAGCCCGCGGCTTCCAACCACCCAAGGTGTCGGGCTGAAAAAGTTTTGGTGTCTGGACGATATGGGGCTTGACACAGGCTAAGCGAGGCTAAGCTGCATGGTGTTAAGTATTTCTGTAACAGTATACTAATTGATAGGGGGGGTGTCAAAATTTTGTTCTTCTTCAAACAGGCCTAGCTCTGTCACGTTTGTCTACAACGGCTCAATTTATCCGACAACCGTTAAGTTATTTTCTTTGTGAATAATTGTGTGTGGGCTTTTGAGCTAGAGGGTTCCATATATGACTCAAATAAGAGTCTATGTCATTACTCCATTGTTTCTTGATTCATTCTTCTATTCTCAGAAGCGTTTCTTTCTTGAGCTTGGTAAATATGTTTGCGTGTTTTCCTTCCACAAGAGCATTATGAAGGAATAACGAATTCATTTAAACATAACGGAATCCACAAATAAGGAAATGAAGGTGTGATGGTGTCTGCAAAAGAAATGTTCAGGTTAAGAAAACTATCGGTTGATGACATTGAAAAATGCGTTGCTTTTTACGAGCAGATGGTTGAACATCACCGAGCCATATACCAAGAAGACAATATACCATATGGAGACGAAGAAAAGAAGAAACTGAGAGAAAAACTGAAGCGCACCGACGACAACTCCATCAAAATAATAGCCGAAAAAGAAAAGCAAATAATCGGTTTGTTAGCCCTCGAGATCAAAGGCAGAACATGCGAAATCGACGAAATCCTTGTGGAAAAAAGCATGAGAAGAAAGGGGGTTGGACGGGCATTCGCAGATTTCACAAAAAAGACCGCACAAGAGAGAAAATGTAGCGAGATTCAGACGAGTTTTGCAGCCCGAAACTTGCAGGCGCTGAGGTTTTACCATGATATGGGATTAAACTGCCTCGGGATGATTCAACTTTTTATGCCGCTTACACCGATGGGCAAAGAGCAGTGGTATAAGAGAGGAAAGAAAACTCAGTTTTTGGGCTTCGACTACTATTATTAGACTCAGGACATAGCTAATTCTATACTATTTGCTGACTTAGGAAGCGAAGAAACATCAAACTATTTTGTACACGATGTCGTTTTCTCTATGCAGTCGTTGACCTTTAACCCGTTTTTGGCAAACTTTTTGTGGTGATAGACGCTAATTCTTGACTGAAGGGAGGGCTAGTTCCAAATGTCTCGTGGAAAAAAGGTCTTATTAATACTTGTTGTTGTTTTTGAGATTCTATTAGTAGGGCTTTTTCCTTACTGTCTTAGCCTTGGAAGGCTTTCGGTGCCGTTCCCCTTCTTGCGCGCTGAGTATTCTTACGCAGTAAACATTCCGGGGTACACTTCTCTATCAGCGGGCTTGGTTTTAAGCACTGGAAACATCGTTAATTCAAGCTATATTGAAGTGACAGAAGCCATTGTAACAGTTGCGGGAACCATTTCCGTTTCAATGACGTTCTATGTTCACTTGTTTAATCGTTCTGTGCTCATTGTTAAAGAACTTCTTCCCGAGCTCCCTCCACACGGCGAATACTACGATTTATGGATTGGGGAAGGGCACGTGGCTGGAGACACGCTTAGAATTCTGAATCAAACCGTCACTTTATCTGGTTCGGGTTTGAGGTTTTATGGGTGGACCTTCTTCAACACGTTAATGGCAAGTAACCTGGAATTCAATTGGTCCTCAACAGTCAACTATCAAGGAGAAACAATACCGGCTGACTATCAGGGGAAGATTTGCATAGTATACGACCAAGAAACTGGGCTCATGGTGGAGGATACGCAGGATTGGTTGGTTCATTATGTTTATTTGGGCACGCCTAGTACGCTTTCTTACACTGTAGCCCTTAGATACAGTGGGTCAAATGTCCGCTTCGGATATTCTACATACGCTTTAACAACAGGAATCTACTCAGCCCTGATAATCACGGTGATTGCCATCATATACGCCATAATCCATGTATGGCGGAAGAGAAGAGCAGAAAAACTGGCATTTGAAAAACTAATGGAAGAAGGCGAAGGCGCTCCAACTCCGACACCGACGCCTCCGCCGCCACCACCGCCTCCAACCACGACATTCTAATGTTTTTATATTCTTCCACATAAATGACTCTGAAGTTTCAGTCTTTACAACAAGGTGTCTACAAATGAGAAGCCAAGTTGACCAAGACCACGAAATGTTAGAGACCATGCCTAAAAACAAACTGCTTGACCTTTTCTTTTTGCATGTCCGAAACCTCTGGAGAGTTGATGGCTTATACTTCTTGGGAATAGAGGAAAAGTTTGGAACGGATGCCGCCACAGAAATCGACATGAACTGTTGGAGACTTATGGGTAAGCTGGAAGCCCGAGAACTCCGAAAAGTGTTGGGAGTTAAGGGCAACGACCTTATCTCTTTCATGCATGTTTTGAGGAATACGAGTTGGGCACTCGACCAGAGGGACAAAGAGACTGAGGTCTCAGAATCGAAGGCTGTTTTCCGAGTAACCAAATGCAGAACACAAGAAACAAGAACACAGAAAGGATTGGGAGAGTTTCCGTGTAAGCGTGTTAGATTCGGCTACTTGAAAGCCTTCGCTGAAGAGTTCAACCCAAACATAGAAGCATCATGTAAGATTTGTCCGCCAGGCAAGCATCCCAGCGGGGTCTGGTGCGAGTGGGAATTTAGATTAAGGAAAGTAGAAAAAGCTAACCTTTCTCTTGGTTTCCTTTAGTTTGCTCACAGTTTTTTAGCGATTCTCTTGTTCGTGGGTACACATACAATCGTGGGTTAGAAATTAAATGCGAGTTGAAGTTGCCGGTGTTTCGGTTTCATTTTCTGCAACCAATAGAGCATTTTTATATGTGCGCCGATCATCTTTGCATTGGAGGTATGATTATAGAGGAGTAATAATCCTAGTGATGTAAGAGTGAAGAAAGGTGAAGCAGAAGAAATATGAGATGATGTGATATGTGGACGAATTTTGTCTCAAAGGTAAGCCTGTTCGTAATGATGATAGCGCCGTGCGTAGGTCTGCCAATTGTAAATGCAGAAGGCGTGCCGTTAAACTGGACAAGCCCAACGAGAGCACGCCTCAATTCGGTTTTCATGGTTAATTCTGATGACGGATGGGCAGTAGGCAAGAGAGGAACAACAATTCATTGGAACGGAACAGAATGGAGTAATGTGACAAGCCCAACAAAAAGAAATCTCAAATCTGTGTTTATGGTCAGCTCTAGTGATGGATGGGCAGTAGGCGAATGGGGAAGGATCATTCATTGGGACGGAACAGAATGGAGTAACGTGACACCACACCTTTTTGGTTACTATCTCTCATCCGTTTTTATGGTTAACTCTAACGACGGATGGGCAGTAGGATGGTGGGAAGGATGGGGGGAAGAATATTCCATTGGGACGGAACTGAATGGAGCAATGTAATAAGTCCAACACCAGCCTATCTTTACTCTGTTTTCATGGTTAACTCTACTGACGGATGGGCAGTAGGCAGTGCCCACGCGCCCACCGATGCAAACATAATTCGGTGGAACGGAACCGAATGGATGCCAGAATTCCCCACAACCATACTAACGCCACTCTTGACAAGCCTAACCATAGTCATGGTTACCCTAGCAAAAACATCCTCAAAGAAACGCAGAAGCCCACGTCATAGCTGTCGCACTGCTTTTCAAACTCAGCAACTACAGAAATAGACAACTAAAATTTCAGCTTGCTCAAGACTCCAGCGATTCTCCTGTTCATGGGTATCTTGGCACGCTCAAATTTTTCTGCGGGCTTTGTTAAAGGACGCGTGGCATCTATACCGATCTTTGTCGTTAGTCCAGTTTCTTGATCGGCAGACGGATCCAGTGTTGAGCCCCTCGCATTTGGGATAATAATCATGTCTTCACTGGCTTGGAAGCGGGTTGCGATTGCCCACTCCACCTGTTCCATATTAAAGACGTCAATATCCGTGTTGACAACGACCGCATGTTTAAGGCTTGGATGAGCACCGAAAGCCGCCATCAAGGCGTTTTTCCCGTCTCCATCTGTTTGTTTTTCGATGGAGATAACAGCGTGAAGCCATCCGCATCCGCCGCTTGAAAGATTTACGGCTCCAACAACTGGCACAACCTTTGAGACGGCTTCCCAAATCATTGTCTCATGCGGTAAGCCCATCAAAAGCCTATGCTCGTTTCCAGACGGCAAAAGCGCCTGATAAATGAAGTCTTTACGGTGCATCATGCCTACCAACTCAACTATGGGTTGGCTTCTCTGAACATCATACGTGCCCGTAATGTCGACCAGTGGACCTTCCACAACCTCTTTATCGGCGGATATTTTTCCCTCCAGCACAAGCTCAGCATCAGCAGGGGCGTAGGCATCCACACGCTCACATTTTATTAGTCGCATCTTGTCTCCAAGCCATGCGTTTGCTACGCCGAACTCGCTCACGCCAAACGGAAGAGGCGAAGCCGCCGCCAACAAAACAACAGGATGCAAGCCAAAAGCTATCGCAACCTCTAAATCTTCCTTTTCTTCTTTCGCCGTTTTCCAAAGCTGATAGAGATGTCTCGGCACCAAGCGAATAGCCAAATGATTGTCATCAAGCACCAAGAGACGATGTATCGAAACATTCTCAATTTTTCCGTCCGGACTTCGCGCAGAAACTATAGCGGATGTGATGTATGGGCCAGCATCCCTTTCAAAATGAGTCAAAACTGGGATTTTAGACAAACTCGCTCGCTCAGTTACTTCTTGAACTGAACCTTCTTTCACGATTTTCGGCTGGACTGGCAAACGCCACCCACTGATCAGTTTCTGGTAGAGACCGTCCGCCTGAACGTCTAGCGCCGAACAAATTCTGCTACGTGACGCACAGACGTTTGCCACAATCTTGGTCTTGTGACCTTCCACATTGTCGAAAAACAGTAGGGGGCCACAATCTAACGACTTCATGATGGCTGACGCTTCAAAACGGATTGAAACTCGGTCTCGCACGTGGGTTACTTCTTTTTTCTTTTCCATTTCTTCCAGAAAACTTCGCAGGCTCATGCCTCTTTAACCTCCCCTTTTCCTAACGGTTTTTTCCAGCAACTTAAGAAAAACCGAGCCAGCCTCCCTTTCATCTAACGTTTTAGTAAAAACTGACACCAACGCGATTTTTTTCACCCTTTGAGAGAGACGCTCGGCAAGGATGCGGGCAATTAAGACATCTCGGTCTCCAAGCATAACAGACGAAAGCGGTGGACCAACCATTCCGGGTTGTTGCGGAAGAGCCACAGCTAACGTGCCCAGTCGGTCTTCGCCCTCGCTTAATAGAGCCAGACTTGCGTTTTTTGTCTCCAAGTAAACAGCCAAGAAAAGCGTGTCTTTCATCTTCATTTTCTCTTTAACAACTCTTGCACGTGCCATGCGTCGACCCTACCACGCTATTTATAGCGTTACCCACTCAGTATTTAGAGTTTTCAAGCAGACGGCGATGCATGCGCATGACAAACAACAGAGCAGCCCAAATCCTGCGCATTCTTCAGAATAGTTTCTCTCTTTCACAGTGGGCAAACCGACGCCCTAAAGAACCTTTTCAAGTACTCATCAGAACCGTGCTTTCTCAGGCTACAGCAGACAGAAACACAGCCAGAGCCTACGAAAACCTTTCAAAAAGATTCTCCATAACTCCAAAAGCCCTAGCAGAAGCAAACGTGGAAGAAATTGAAGAAACCATAAGAGTTGCGGGACTTTACCGAAACAAGTCTAAAATCATAAAGCAGATTTCCCACATAGTTCTTGAACAGTTCGATGGCTCTCTGGATTTTATTCATTCACTGCCCTTTGAAGAGGCGCGAAAAACGCTTCTAACTATCCCTGGTGTTGGACCTAAAACAGCGGATGTTGTTCTCCTGTTTTGTGCAGGAAAGCCCACACTTCCAGTGGATACGCATGTGAATCGAGTTTCAAAAAGGTTGGGACTGGCGCCTTCAATAGGGGATTACAATGGCGTTCGACAATCGCTTCAGTCGGTATACCAGCCCAAAGATTACCTCTCAGCGCACTTATTACTGATTTCCCTTGGAAGAAAATATTGTAAAGCCCGAAAACCTCTGTGTAAGCCGTGCCCCGTTAACACGTTATGCCCATCTAAACAGAATTCACGCTAAGGAACAGGAAAAACCGGGCTTAAGCCAATTTCTTTACCGTTTCGTTCAAGTTTTACCTGCCCAATAACAATGGTAGAAACGCCTTTGCTTACGGGCGTGTAAACCTTCATCGCCCTTCTTTTATAGTCTACTCCAAGCAACACGCCAATTCCAAGAAAGTTTTCCCTTTCGTCTAGCAACCCCACAAGCAAGCCTTCTTCCTCCCCTTCCCTTAAAAATTGGACTCTCTTTCCAAAAACCTTTTCAATTCCTTCAATTTGGGTCTCTCCAACCCATTGATTACGCTTCAAAACCACTAAGACTGCGTTTGGCGATTCCTCACCGTAAACAGGACTTGTTCCCAGCCATTCCCTAATTTTTTCTATTTGCCCCTCAGTGAACGGACTGCCAGTTCCAAACTGAACCCTCTCAACTTTGATCCAGTTTAGAAGAAATGACTGCACCTTCGCCCCTCTAAGATATTTCTTATAGCCTAGTTCACGCAGAATCTTGCGTTTTTCTCGGTCTCGCCTTCGAACAGCTTGTGAAGAATCAACCTTGAGAACCTTCGTCTTCTTTAGTGTGGTTAGTATGGACGCCAATTCTTCTCCCTGCTGTATTCCCACAACTACGTCGGGGTCTAAGTTCCTCGTCAACTGAAGCTTGTATTCAGTCGCGTCTTCACCATTAATCCATCCGTCTGTGTTTATGACTAAAAATTCCACGCCACTCTCCAATGCCTCGTTTTTCATGGCAGTTAGTCCATCTATTACTCTGTTTACTGCCCCACTTGGGCTGGTTACTCCGACAAAATAGGCGTTTTCCGCCTCTATCTCAAATGGATCTTTCACCGGCGCTGTAATGTGGCTAAATCCGATAGTGGATGGTGGCCCTATGTCGGACTGTCCTAAATCGCCGTCAATGATGGCTTCTTTCCATCCCTTTTTCAACCCTTGATTTAGAAGATAGGTGCAGAAGCTTGTTTTTCCCGAATCAACATCGCCCATCACCATAACTTTTACAGGCTTCTTGAGAGACAGTATCCCTTTTGAGGCGCTTTCCCAAGACTGAGGTATGGTGTTTCCATCCGTTTCCTCAACAGAGGCGTCCTCACCTAACATAAGGTCAAAGGAGGCTTTCTTCCTAACCTCAAAAGGGATGCGTTTCCCCTCACGTATCACAATTCTTTCTCCAGACCTCACCGTTGCCCCTAAAATCTCGGCTTCTCCTGAAACGAGACTAACGGACGCCGGACCGTCAACGAGCAACGTTTTGCCTTTCTCAACGTCGCGTTTCATTTGGCTTCACCCCTATGAAGAACTCGTCCTTTTCTCTCCGCAATTTTTATGGCAGACATGGCATCTTTTAACTCTCGTCTTTGGGCAGTCTCTCCCCTGAAATGGCTTGTCCCTGCCTCACTCACGATCTCCATGGCAACATCTTTTGATAAAGCTTCATCTAGTGAGTGTATTAGTTCCGTGGTGTAGTCAGGAGCGCCGTCTCCTACCCTAATGATGTTAATGGAGGCAGAAGATTTGTCTAGAGCCTCTAAAATAACGTTGACTGTCTCTCTCAAGCTTGAGCAACTTGAGGTATCTAAAACGTTCCCGTCACCCACAATTGCCACTCCAAAAGTTTTTCCAGGATCAACCCCGATAACTAGTTTTTCATAACTCCGTTTCCCTTTAACAATCTGAACTGCCTCGTCTATAACCCCTGATGCATCTTGCTCATCCTTGAAGACAAGAACGTTCGAGTGTTCTATCGAGCCTCGCTCTTTTTCGGTGGTTATAACCACTTTAATGTCCAGGGGGATGTTGTCGCTGGGTTTTAGGCTTAGGAACGGGAGATCCCTCTTTTTTAGTTCGTTCACCAGTAGGTAGTAGGCTTTTCCCGAGACGGTTGCGATGGCGATTTTTGCTTTCATGAGGCTGTCCTTTTAGGCTTAATGTAGACAAAGTTAATAATTTTGGGGTTTATATTCGCTTTGATGTGAAGCCTTTGAGACGGCGCATAATCCCTACTGGCTGTGGCGCTCTGGACGAACTGCTTGAAGGAGGACTCCCAGCTGACGGCGTCTCTCTTGTTTATGGAGAGGCAGAAACAGGCAAAACCTCATTGGCTATTCAGTGCACGGTTAACTGCGCCCGAATGGACTACAAGGCCATTTTCGTAGATTCAGATGGAACGTTTACCCCGAAACGGCTATCACAAATCGCCTATTACGATTCTGAGGAGATTTCTCCCCGGATAATTTTAATGAGGCCAACCAGTTTTAAAGAGCAGGCCCTTGTTGCTGACCATCTGGACGAGTACATAACTGAAAAAGTTGGGTTAATCGTTGTGGACACAATTACGTCGTTGTACCGCGCGGAATTGGGAGGAGAACAGAAAGAAACATTTGCACTAAACCGAGAATTGAATAGGCAACTAGCATGTCTGGCGGAGATAGCCAAGACTCGCAAGATAGCAACCCTCGTCACCAGTCAGGTTCGAAGCGTTTTAGCTCAGGAGTCTGTTAGCATGGAACCAGTAGCCACTCGGGTTCTCAAGTTTTGGTCAGACACGGTTCTAAACTTAAAGCACAGTGGTCAAACGCGTGTTGTGAGGACGGTTCTAGAGAAACATCCTGAACGCAAGAAGCTTGGAAGTTGTTATTTTAGGATAGAAAGAACTGGCATCAGCGATTATAAGGGCTAGCATATTCGTTACACTTTCAGAATGGTGGAGAACATGTGGGCGGCGATTGTTGAGGTTGGCTATGCTCTCTACTTTATACTTCCGGCCTATGCGGCTAACGCAACGCCCGTTGTTCTCGGCGGAGGTCGCCCTATCGACTGTGGCAGAAAATTTCGGGATGGAAAGCCAATTTTTGGGTCGCATAAAACTTTTCGAGGCTTTTTCCTCGGTTTGGCTGTTGGAACGCTGGTCAGCATTGGTCTAAACTTCGTGTTAAAATACAATGTGTTGTTGGGATTCATGACCTCGTTAGGAGCCTTAGTTGGCGACCTTGTCAAATCATTCATTAAACGACGATTAAACCTTGTGCCTGGAGAGTCTCTTCCTCTGGCAGACCAGCTTGACTTCGTTTTTGGGGCGCTTCTTTTTTCTCTTCCAGTTTCACCGCCCAGCCCGCTCACTGCCCTCATAATTATTCTCGTAACGCCTCCCATACACTTTTTAACAAACCTCTTAGCAAATGTTGTTAAGAATAGGAAGAGAAGTGGTGAACGCCGTGTTTCGTAACTTGCCCATCATGAGGGGCGCGTGGATAGCCGTTGGAACCTGCATGAATATAAAGCCAGGCGAGACGGTTGTTGTCATAACAGACATTAAGAAGCTGAAAGTTGCCGAGGCTTTCGCTTATGCCTCAACTGCTGCTGGAGCGAAAACCACTGTGTCCATTATGGAGCCGTTAAAAATAGGTGAGAAAGAGCCTCCGAAAACGGTTGCAGAAGCCATGAAAGCGGCTGAGGTAGTGCTAATGCCCACAACACGTTCTCTTTCTCACAGCGACGCTCGAAAAGAGGCCTCGAAGCTGGGTGCCAGAATTGCCAGCATGCCCGGCATAACCGAAGCCATGATGAGCGTTGGCGGCTTAACCGCTGATTACCAAGAAGTAGCGAAACTAACGAACAAGGTTTCTGCAGTTCTTGACAAGGGGAAAACTGTTGAAATCTCTACTCCTTCAGGAACTCGTCTGACGATGAGTATAGAGAAGCGCCCTTCCCTACGAGACACGGGGTTGTATCATAAGGCGGGCGACTGGGGAAACTTGCCAGCAGGCGAAGCTTGTTTAGCGCCTGTGGAGGGAACAACTCAGGGCATGTTAGCAATTGACTGTATGGGCAAGACTGTGGGGAAACCGTTACGCATAACCGTTAAAGACGGGTGGGCTAGAAAGTTTGAAGGACCTGATGCGGCTCGTTTCGAAGACTTGCTTAAGTCTGCAGATGAAAACGCCTATAATATTGGGGAGTTGGGTGTTGGGACAAACCCGAAAGCTCGTCTCACTGGTGCGGTTCTTGAAGACGAGAAAGTTTTGGGCACGGTTCATATTGCTTTAGGAGACAACACTTCATACGTGGGTGGGCATACTAAGAGTAAGGCGCATTATGACGGAATTCTTTTAAGCCCTACGGTTAGGGTTGATGGACGACTTATAATGGAGAATGGGAAGCTCCTTGTTGGTTAAGGGGAAGAAGATAGATTAGCTTAATGATACTCTCCATCTAGCTAGGAAAGCGTACTCGCTGAACACATAGGCAACAACGATGAAGATGCAGCCTACCATTAACAGCATGAAGGCTTGACGTGGCCTATAGGCGTATTTTGTGCTCTGATAGGCTAGTAGGAAGCCTACGATTCCGATGGCGTATAGGGTCATTATGACTATGCTTTCGACGAGAAACTGCTCGTTTAAGGAGTACGGATAGTAGGCGATGAACCTTCCGCCGCTTGTGACGATGGCGAAGAGGGGCTTTTCTAAGAGGTCGTAGATTCCGCCTCCGAGCAGAAAGACAACGCCTGCAATTCCTAGGGCGGCCATAAAGAATAGTGAAGGCTTTGTGGTGACGAGTTTCCAGTAGGCTTTTTGCATGAGACGCGTGATGGATGAAAACGTTTTTTTGACTGGTCTTGCCATGTTTTTCGTCTCCATTGCCCAAACGTCTGTATATATGATTCTTAATAAGGTCATTTAAGTGTTCCTTATGATTAATCAAAGGATTCTTGTCTGGTCTGCGGTTGTAAGGATGACTATTTTCTGATCATGTGGCGATTAAGGGTTTTGAAGAAAAATTTTCGGTATAGCCTAGAGAAGGAGGTGGAATTTGTGGTTAGGGTTTGTTTCGTGCTTTTGTTTTTTATTTAGGACGTGTTTTGGGTACTGTTTAGAAGGGCGAAAATTAAAAATCTTGGTTGATGTTTAGGGAGAGATTCTAGTCTTTCTTTTTCATTTTTCTTGTCCTTTCATATTTTCTCTTTTTTCGCTTGAAGAATTCGGGATACCGTTGCATGTCTTCGTAAATTGGTCTTGGAATGTCAGTTCGAGGGAAATAGACATCCATTCGCCCTTCTGGGGGCACCATCGGATACTTTGGTTTCTTTCCTTTGTAAACGAAACGGTAGAGGAAATAGCAGTATACGAGGAAACACCCAAAGAATAGAATGGCAGGCAAAAACATTTGAACTACTATGAAGAGAAGAGAAAACGGTATATATATGAAGATTCCGAGGAAAAAGAAAATCCAGAACTTGGCTTTTTTATTCAACGCTTCCCCCATCTGATTATTGCTCAACGTGGCTATTACATCTTATGCATGTTGGACTCATTCTTACTTAAGTTCTACTATTATACATTGAAGATTCTTCATAAGGCATAAATGGTTATTTCATCAACAATTTAACCAGTTCAGAAAAAAGAATGGAGAAAATTGGTAAAGAAAACAGTTTCTGGAATAATGCTTACAATGGCGTTAATAGTCACGCTAACATTGACGTTTAAGATTCAACCAGTTAAGGCAGAAAGAACTATATATATTAGGGCAGATGGCTCGGTTGACCCTCCAACAGCGCCAATTTCAACCGTGGATAATGTTACCTACACTTTTACTGATAACATTTATGACTCCATTGTTGTGCAGAGGGATAACATTGTAGTTGATGGCGGGGGCTTTGTTCTTCAAGGGGCGGGAGAGGGAAATGGAATAAGTTTGTTGGCTAGAAGCAACGTAACAATCAAGAATATAGGGATTAAAGCATTTGACAATGGCATCTGGCTCTGTAGGTCCTCAAACAATAGCATATCTGGAAACAACATAACCGACAACGGTGATGCCATTCGGCTCCATGACCATTCAAACGATAACAGCATTTCCAGAAACAACATAGAAAACAACCTAGCCGGCATCTGGCTCTACGGGTCTTCAAGCTATAATAGCGTCTCTGGAAACAACATAAGAGCCAGCGAAGAGTATAGCATCACGCTCATTTATTGCTTAAACAATACCGTATTTGGAAACAACATAACAAACAACAACTATGGCATCTTCCTTTATGATTCTTCAAACAACTCCATCTGCCATAATAGCCTCGTAAACAATACAAATCAAGCCTACGTCTATACCTCTAAATCAGTGAGTGCATGGGATTATGGTTATCCCTCGGGAGGAAACTACTGGAGCAATTACCCAGGCGTTGATGCAGACAGCGACGGCATAGGCGACACACCCTACATTCTTAATGCAGACAATACCGACAGATATCCGCTTATGGCTCCATTCAAGACGTTTGATGCTGGCACATGGAGTGGAGTAACATACAAAGTCGATGTTGTCAGCAACTCTACCGTTTCAGACTTCTACTTTAATCCGGACGAGGGTGCATTCTTAAGGTTTAATGTGACTGGTTCAAGTGGCACAACGGGCTTTTCCAGAGTTGCGATCCCCAAGCAACTTCTATGGACAGAAAACGCATGGGTCGTTCTAGTAGATCACGAACCCATCATTCCAACAGTCACTGAAGACGATAACCACACGTATCTCTACTTCACCTACAGTCACAGCACAAAAACAGCCACGATAATAGGAACCAACGCAATACCAGAGTTTCCGTCAGCCATTATTCTGTCACTGTTCATGGCTTTCACCATGCTTGCTGTCGCCTTCTTGAAGAGAGACATCTCAGAAAACTAAAGTCATAATCCCCCTCCCTCATCTAATTACACGATGGTTAAGAAAAAAGTCTTTGAATGACACGAAAATTATTCCAAAAACACTAGTGAAGATGGTCTCTATTATTCCTTAGTTTCAGAAACTAAGGCAGAAGCAACCTCTTTTGCCCAAGCACCCGTATATGGATTCTTCACAAGCTCGTCTAAGTATTCTTTCCACCCAATGTCTAACGCCTTCTTCCAAGCCTCATACTTCTCGACAATGCTTCTATACGCCTTCTCGTGTAGTTCACAGTATTTATTCTGGGCTTCTCGGCTGCAGATTTTGCATTTCAAGTCTCTTCCTCCTCTCCTCCTTTAACGGACAAGCAGGATTAAAGCAAAGCATCCAGGGTCGCTTACCCTTAAGGCGCACCCAAACGATCGGCCACTCACAGGCGCGACACTTCTTCCCAAGGGGCTTAACTGTTCCCCGCTGGGGAAGAGGAAAAGAAGTCTTACAGAGCCCCTTAAAGAAGTTGGTACACCCAACAAAGCGCTTCCTTGTCCTCCGAGAATAGAGAATCATCAGTTTTCCCGATTTACAGATGGGACAGTCGCCCACGACCCGTTCTTGTACTCGAGCCTTTTTTATAGCATTAGTCAACGCCTCACCTATGGGTTCTTCTCTTTCCTTAAGCGCATCTAGCATGGGCTTTAGCCGTTCGACAACTTCAAAGAGAACATTCTCTCTTTTTTCGCTGTTTGTTTGAATCCGTTCCATCTTCTCCTCAAGCTCTCGGGTAAGCTCTTCAGAGGTCACGCCTGGACAGTGCTTGCTAAGAATCTCAGTCACATCGAATCCTAGGTCAGTCACCACAATTCTTTCCTCATTGATGTACTTCCTCCCATAAAGAGTCTCGATGATGTCGGCTCTTGTAGCCTTCGTGCCAATTCCAGCCTCTTCCATCTTCTTCAGCAGACTACTCGGATTATAGCGCGGCGGAGGATTCGTAAACTTGTCATCTCGCACGATTCGCTTCAACTGAACTATCTCACCTTCTTTCACAGGCGGCAAAAGCACCTCTTCAGCCCTTATATACGGCCCATAAAATTGCATCCAGCCTTCCTTCAAAATCTGTCTTCCACGTAAGTAGAAGCGGTGACCCCCAATCTCGATAGTAATTCTCATGCTTTGTCTAATGGCTGGCTCTCCGAAAACAGCCATAAAACGCCTGACGATAAGGTCCCAAACCCTTTTTTCAGGGTCGCTTAACTCCCTTTCGGGCATGTTGCCAGTCGGATAAATTGCGGGATGCGCCGGGTCTTCCTTCGCTCCTTCTACAGGCACTAGCTCCCCTTTTTCTAAGAGAGTTGAGGCTAGTTTTTTGTATTCGGGCTTCCTGCCTAACGCCGTGAGTATCGCCTTGTAATTGATCACTGGCGGCAGTTTTTGGCTGCTGGTTCTCGGGTAAGAAATTAAGGCTTCTAAGTAAAGACGCTGGGCAATGTCCGCCGTTCGTCTTGGGGTATATCCAAAAAGACCGTAAGCCTCGGTTTGGAGTGTGCCCAAATCGAAGGGAATCGGAGGCTTTTGCTGAACTTTTTTCACTTCGACCTGTTCTATTTTGCCAGTTTTTCCCTTACAAGCCTCTACTATGGCGTCTGCCTCTGCCTTTTTCCCGATTTCTTCCCTCTCATACTCCACCTCATACGCAGAGCCTATGATTCCAGCCTCTGCCTTTATGCCCCAATAAGGCGTAGGCACAAAACATTGGATTTCTTTCTCTCTCCCAACCAGAAAAGTTAGGGTTGGCCCCTGCACCCTCCCAGTGCTGAGTGTGGCATATCTTCCGCTCCAACGTTTCGCAGCCAAGGTTAACGCACGTGAGAGATTCACGCCATAAAGCCAGTCTACCTCATGCCGCGTCTTTCCAGCCTCAACAAGCGGAAAGTCAAGTTTGGGCAAAGGCTCTTCGTAGGCTTTTTCTAACTCGTCCTTCATCAACGTAGAAAACTTCATTCGTTTAGCCATACCCTCTTTGCTTTGGCAAGCATATTTTAGGATACAGAAGCCGATTAGGCTCCCTTCAATGTCGTAGTCGCAAGCAGCAATAAACTCGTCTGCACCGTCCGCCAGTTTAGAAATTGTTTCAACCCATGTGCGGGTTTGTTTTGCTCCTCTCTCCGCCGAGTAGCGTGGTGCCCACTTAAAGCTGAAAACAGGATAATAACTTCTTTTTCCGCTTTCGTGAACTACAGTGTAGAGGTGCCCAAGGGCAGGAACCACAACAAGTTTTTTGTCTCGGTTAGCAATAAAGTAGGGTACGCCGTTTTCCTCAGCCTTTTCAGGCTTCTCTTTAAGGTCAAGTGCCTTAGCTATTCGCTCAGCAGCGTCTGGCTTTTCTGTAATTATTAGCGTATATTTTTCCATTAATGTCCATTCCTTTCCTTTCAACAAAAACGCGCAAGTTATAAATAGCTTTCGACGGTTGTATTCTTGGCGTCTGAGGGAGATTGCGAGATTATGCCCCAAAAAGTGATTTGCCAAAACTGTGGCTTTGTTCTCTACGAGAGTGTGGAGCTAAAACCTCCAGACGAGATTATTCAGCAACACAACGGCAAATGCCCAAAATGTGGCAAAAAATTATCTTTTTCCCCGACAAACGTTGAAGTCAAGGTCATTGGATGATTCCCTTCAAGCATAATATTAATCATGTCTGGAGGTTTATTGTTGACCCAACCCACAAAACGAACTCATCTGTACGAGTTTCATAACCAAAAGGGCAAAATGACTTTGTTCGCTAGATTCGAAATGCCCCTCTGGTACAAGGGAATCATACCTGAACATATGGCAGTACGAAACGCCGTTGGAATCTTTGACGTTACCCACATGGGCAGAGGACTCGTCACAGGCTCCCAAGCTGAATCTTTTCTGAACTACGTCACCACGAACGATGTTTCTACATTGGAGCCTCTTTCTGCGCACTACTCAACCATGTGCAACGAGCAGGGCGGCATAAAAGACGACTTTGTCCTCTCAAGACTTGAAAAAAACAAGTTTATGGTAGTCTTTAACGCCTCAAACAGAACAAAAGATTACGAATGGTTGACTAACCAGTCTAAAGTCTTCAACGTCAAAGTCGAGAATGTCTCTGACAGCGTCGCTATGTTTGCAGTGCAAGGCCCTAAAGCAGTAAAAACCCTCCAAAAAATATCAGACAAAGACCTGAGCAAAATCGAGCGCTTCAAATGCGGATCGACAAAAATAGCTGGAGTGGACGTTTTCGTCTCAAGAACTGGGTACACTGGTGAGGACGGGTTTGAACTCTACGTTTGGGACACACCTCTATCTAAACCTGACAACGCTGTGAACGTGTGGAACGCCGTTTTAAAATCTGGTCAAGACGACGGAATCGAACCGTGCGGCTTAGGCTCCAGAGACACGTTGAGGCTGGAAGCTGGCATGTGCCTCTACGGAAATGACATCGACGAGGACACTACGCCGCTAGAAGCAAGGCTAGGCTTCGTTGTAAAATTTAACAAAGAGAACTTCATTGGTAAAGACGCCTTGTTAAAACAGAAAACTGAAGGCGTGAAAAAGAATCGAGTTGGCGTAAGACTGTTGGAAAAGGGGATTCCTCGTCCTCATCATGAAGTTTGGAAGAACGAGAAAAGAATAGGAGAGGTGACGAGTGGAACGTTTTCGCCAATAGCCAAATGTGGCATAGCGATGGCATACGTTGCCAAAGAACACGCGTCAGAAGGCGAGACAGTCTCAATCAAAATAAGGGATAAATTCGTAAAAGGGGAAATTGTTAAGTTTCCCTTCTATGATGCCACGCTGTATGGCTATGGGAGGAAATCGTAACGTCCAGAGAAAGCTACAAGATACCTGAAAAACTCTACTACTCAAAGGAACACGAATGGGTGCGAATAGAAAGCAAACACGTAGTGGTGGGAATAACTGACTACGCCCAAAAGGCTCTCCACGAAATCGTTTACGTGGACACTCCAGCCGTGGGGTCGAAGATTAAACAGATGCAAACCATGGGCACAGTCGAGTCGGTGAAGGCAGTCTCTGAAGTTTTCGCCCCTATCTCTGGAGAAATAATCGAAATCAACGAAAACCTCGCAGAAAGCCCAGAACTTCTTAACAAAGACCCTTATGGCGACGGATGGATTGCAAAAGTTCGCCCAAGCAACATCAAAAACGACATCGAAAACTTGATGAACGCCAAACAATACACTGAGTATATTAGGAAACTTGGACAAAAATAACATGCTTGATTTGATACATTACTTTTCAAGCGCTAACCACAACAGAAATAAAAGAGTTCACAGATTGTGATGGAAGAAAGAGGGGCTCGAATGGAGATAAGGAAGCTGTTCAGCAAAGAAAACGTTGTTAAGGCGTTAAAGAGCCCTGGAGCCCTTCGCATCCGAGTGTCTCATTCTTCTCTCATGGCTATTTCTTTGCTTCTCCTAATCCTTTTCCTTGCGTTTATGGTTAGACTGCTTCCTCTCCGTTGGGGTTTTTACCTCTCAGAGTTTGACCCATGCTTCCAGTATCGCCTAACAGACCACATGGTTCAAAACGGATTCTTTTCCTACACCACATGGCGTGACTACATGAGCTGGTATCCCTATGGACGTGACGTTGCACATACCTCCTTCCCCGGACTAGCCTTCACCGCTGCATCCTTCTACTATATAGCAAGAGCATTAGCCATACCCATAACTGTGTACCAGCTTTGCGTACTCTTCCCAGTCATAATGGGAACAATGACGTGTTTAGTCATATATTTCGTTGGCAAGGAAATAGGCGGCAAAGAAGTCGGTCTCTTCGCAGCGTTCTTCTTAGCTTTAAGTGCCTCCTACATCGGTCGTACGTCGTTAGGCTTCTTTGACGACGAGACTGTTGGAATCTTCGGCATCCTACTGTTCATCTTCTTCTTCCTAAGGTCCATTGAGCCAGAGAGGACCATAAAGGCTTGCTTAACCTATGCTGCTGCTGGAGGACTATCTCTTGGCTATCTCTTTGCTTCTTGGGGAGCATCACGATACGCAGTTGGAATTGTAGTTCTTTTCGTTTTTGTTCTCCTCCTGCTTCGGAGGTATTCGTCTCGTCTGCTTTGGTCTTACAGCGTAACGTTCGGCATAGCCCTCTTCATCGCCGTAAACATACCATACATAGGCTTTACATTCTTGAAAGAAACTTCTATTTTGCTTGTTTTCGGAATGTTCCTTCTATTATGCGCCTTCGAACTCGTTCGATATTTTAGAACCCTGAAAATGAAAACAGTCTTTTTCTTCGGCTTTTTCGCCCTTCTTATAGTTTCATTCTTTGCCCTTTCGTGGCTTGGATTCGTTAAGGGAATGGAGGCTAAATTTATGTCTGTCATAAATCCCTACGAACGCATCGGACGTGCCCTCGTAGAGTCTGTGCAAGAGCACAGGCCTGCTGCTTGGGGATCCTTCTATTACGACCTTGGAATAGGAGCCTTCTTCGTGCCCATCGGCTTATTCTTTGCGGTGCAAAATCCCAC
>Ga0209725_1000626_pt1 | contig 21204 bp, 25 predicted proteins | sample I18A1metaG_FD_184145 | JGI IMG/M metagenome (GOLD analysis project Ga0209725, IMG submission 184145) | Lake sediment bacterial and archeal communities from Gulf of Boni, Indonesia to study Microbial Dark Matter (Phase II) - ​I18A1 metaG... | ecosystem: Environmental > Aquatic > Freshwater > Lake...
CGACGTTTTCCGAACATTAAAGATCCTAGGAAGGCAGAAATACATACTTGATTTCGATTCATTAAGGGCCATCTACGCCTATGCGATCAAGACAAGGATGGCAGCCGACTACACAGTCTTCTTCTATGAGTTGTATGATGCAGGCGGTTTTCTTGCAGACATACTGCACCCTGTTGCCAACGACATCTTTAACTCTCACAAATACTTGTTGTTTGAATGTGTGGGGATCTAGCTCTTGGTTTCATGGCGAGATCTGATAAGGGGAGAAGTCGCTGAAATAATCGATGATCGAAAAGTTGTTTTGAATATTGGAATGGGCGCACAAGTCAAGAAGGGCATGAGATTCATTATCTATGCTGAGACTGAGCACGTCTATGACAAGTCTGGTAAGGATCTTGGCATTCTTGAGATTCCTAAGGCGGAAGTTGAAGTTGTGGATGTTCAAGAAAAACTCTCTATTGCTGAGAACGCAGCATATGTAGAAGTTCCTTTGCCTCCTTCCTATCTCTCTCCATGGTCGCACTTTCCATCTTTTGAAGGAACGCGCAGGTCTGTCAGAGTCCCTCAAGAATTGCCAATTGACAAAGATAAGATCAAGAAGATTCAGGTTGATCTCAGAATCGAAAAAGGAGACAAAGTTAGACAGGTCCCCTAGGCAGCATTCGAGACGTTTTCGTCGCACGCCGAGTCCCGAGAATTCGCCTATCTAAGCATAGTGTGATAGTAGTGTGAATGCTTATAAGATGAAATCACCGCAGGGCCTATTCTAGATAGGAAACACATTCTGGAACTCGGGGGCTTGTAACGACGACAGATCCAGTCCCGATCTATGGAATTGCAGCTGCGATTGCTTGGGTTTCTCTCGTAACTGTGGAGTTCTATGAGAGGATATATCGCGATAGAATCGAGAGAAACCGACAAGAGCTTCAGAAGTTAGGTGAGGATGAGCTAAAGAGACTGATTGGTGAGATCGAAGTTCGAACTAGGAAAGGCGCGTCTCTTGACTCTCAGACCTTAGATGCTCGTTTGGCAGGAATCCGTTCTTTAATGAATGCCCAAGAGTGTTTGATTCGCTACAGAAGGTGGATCTTCTACATTCTTGTTGTTTCATCACTAGTCTGTATCGCAGCTAGTTACGCACCGACTTTTGAGATCGGTTGGCCCGGCTCAAAGACTGTGACATTGACGACTATAGCATATTTCCTGCTGGGAGTCACCTTCTTTGGGGGCTTCTTGTTTCTGAGAGAGATGTTTTGGTTGGATGAGCGGATTCTCGCTATTTCAAGAGAAACATCGAGGACAGAGACACCCAAGGTATCAGCAACCATTTCGGGAAGGGTGGTCAGTCAGCCAAGACCGATTGAAACTCCGAAACAGCCTAAGGGTGAAGACTTGCTTGGCCTAGCTATGAGTTTGCGAAAGTTGGCAGGCGGTTTTCAATTTAATGACGTGACCAATTCAAGTTCTATCCCCAAGATGGCTTTGGACGCTCTTGAAAGCAAGGAGGTTAATGAGAAGTTAGGGAAAGGCGTGAGTGGTTGGAATGCATTTTTCGATGAATACTCGAATCTTGGAATCGAAAGGGCAGGAAGATTCAAGACCCTTCTTGATGAGTTCATAGCAAGTCCTAGGAACGAAGACGGCTTCAAGAGTGTCGTTCTAGAGTTCTGTGGTGCCTTGAGTGCCCATCTTACGCTTTTGGAGAAATTCTATGGCATGGTAAAGGATGTTGGCGTAGAGAATGTGCCTCCAGAAATCAAGAAGAGATATAGACTTTTCAAGACTGAGTATAACTTCTTCATACAGAGTTTGAGGGGCATTGCGGATGAGTTGGACAGATTCGGCGCAGGCCTAAAGGGAACGGCTTTCCTCTACTTCGTTGATGAGTTTGAAGATCGGTATGGAATCAAGCTAGCAGACGCATGATGAGCATTTACAACTTGCATAGAACGCTTGCAGTGTCTGAGGATCAGGAGCAGGCTCAAACCAGAATACTCAGCGTCGTTATCAAGGAGATGATCAAGAGAAAGCTTTGTCAAGTCAAAGATCTGAGGAATTCGATTGGCATCTTGGAGCCTGTCATGGGCGATTCCTCTGACCAAGGTAGCTACTGATGAATTCTTTCGCAGAATGCTCAGCTCACCCCACTACGCTTGTTCGTTTCGATTTGTGTTTCTATTGAGACGAGTTGGCCTTTCTAGAAGTAGATTTTCCAAAGAGATCATCTCTTGATATAGCATGAAGCTGGTTGATCCCAGAAGACCTCCGCCTACGTACAGCAGGAATCCACCGAAGAAGAGTGTCTGAAGCTGGTAGAAGTTACGTAGACTAGGGATGCTCGACATGATCGGCCCAGCGATGTTTGAGAGGTATACGAAATGTACAGTTGCTGCACCAATTGCAATTGTCACAACGATCCATATGGTCTCTCTTACCAACAACGACAGTCTGTTGTGGGCGAGCTGCAAAGCTATTGACAGACGCTTCTCATCTGCATTCTCCACAAACTTCGGAATCATTGTCGAAGCAAAGGATGGATGCCTGACAATAGTAATTATTGCGACAATGGCATTGAATATGAGATAGGAAAGAGAACTGGGAATACTGACTGGCAAGAAGGTGGCAGAGACAAAGCTAGCGATCGATACGCCGACAATGTTTGTCAGGCACCTCTGATAGATCCCATGAATCTTGGTGGATACAATACATACGAATAGCGCAATGGCCGCTGGTATGATCGACAAGGCAAAACCATAGTTTGGGAAGGGGTCCCCACCTATTCCTCTTCCTAGCAGTATGATCTCCGACTTGGGCAAGTCGGCTGCAAAGTAGTAGTATGTCGCATACAGAAGGAAGTTGATTGAGAATATTCCAATAAAGGTATAGACCGCCAATACATGAGAGATGTCTGACCGAGACCGCAAAAGAGCTGGATCGCTCATGTTCTTACCAACTTCTCGTGTACTCTATAAACTTGAATGCACCCGCAGAAGTCTTCCCTGCGGTCACTGTTTAGGCAACGTTCGGGATTGCAGGGTGCATTAAATAGAAGCCAAGAGCCTCTTGCTGTATCATGTGTCTGGAGCGCAAAGTCTTGTCAGGGTTTGTTGAGTCCAAAGAATTCGCTCATCTGAGCGTGGCGTGATGGTGCGGCCGCCGGGACTCGAAGCTCTAGCCTGCAGTCTCTTGGATTCGGGCAATTCCGATTTGATTCACGTTACTAGCCGCTAGAGTAGTGGGCTGGGCGGGATCCACACCGCTAGAGGAGAATACTTCGGGGTTGGGAATTTGTAGGGAAAGATCCGCTTCTTGGAAGTCTTACCGTATGGACGATTGCAGATCTGATGGACTTGGAGCTGTCGGAGCAGATGGCACGCGTTTGGGAACAATCTGAGGTTGTTGAGGCGGCTTAGGACCTGCGACACGAATCGTAACCATCTTGACGAAAGCGCATCCGATGTGATTCTCAATGATCTTTGTGGCAGCTGTCGAGCTGAACGTGTGGCTGGTTGCGTGAAACACAGATAACACTAGGTCCTGCAATGTCTTATCCGCCTCTAGATCCTCAATCAAGAGTTCGAATATCCGTGCTTTTTCACGATTGATGTGTCGGTTGTGAGTCTTGAAGGCCTTGTGATCCGCCAATCGATTCGCCACTCTCTTCGCTTTCTCCGTCGCATCTTTCTCGTCTTTGAACATGTATTGTGCCAACCATTCAGAGATCAATTCTTTTGATAGGTCCTGTGCTTCTCTGCATTGAGTCAGTAATGCAGGCCCATACTGACCGAGCATTGGAACCCACGCAGATAGCAAGCTAACATCCTTGCACTCCTCTTTCGCCTTATCAAATTGATCCAAGATAGCTTGGGCCGGAATGGACCGGCGGCCAAGCGGAGTGTCCAAGATCATCTGTGGGTCGATGGGACCTAAGAATGAGTGCTTGCCCATCACTATTCTATTCGCCGAACATGCAAGCATGGTTGCAGCCGACATAGCCAGGTGTGGTACGATCACTCTGACCTCACTGTATTTTGACCGGATATAGGACACAATAGCTTCTGTTGCCTCTGGAGACCCACCTGGTGAGTGCACGATCAGGTCTAGTTTTCCTGATGATAGGCCATGGAAAACCTCCATAAGCCCGTGAACGTCTTCTTCCGAGATGGAGACAAATTCTGGAGGGATATTCGTTGGAGGTTGCGTCCACCTCGTGGCATACAGCACTGTGTCTCGGTTCGTGTGCTCATGAAGTTCAGCCAGATATTTGCGCCGCAAAAAGTCAAACGGTGCCGGTTGCTTTTGATCTTGGAGCGCTTTCAGTTCCTTTAGAACTTCGCCCCATGTGGGCATCTTTGGTCTCCTGAGGCGCTAATAAGAAACTGAGTCTGTAACCGAAAACGATTGCTGCGTACTCACAGCACGGATGTACGGTTTGACTGATTCCGTCTTATCTCTGGCCCTCTCATACACTTGGATGACGTCAGCCACTCCGGGGTGTTTCATTGATTCCTGGACAAGTCTCTCTATCTCGGCCGACAGGAGTTCCTTAGTCTTGGAGGCAGACAAATCCAAACCGTCCAAACGACGACTAGACTGTTATCTGCCGCCTGTTACTAAAGCCTTCGCTCTGATTCCTGCTATGGCACCAACGCCGGGATAGTGTTGTCGGGCATTAAGGATGGTCCCTGCCAAGCACCGACAATCCGGCTAGTGACACATGTCTGTCACATGGCTTCTGATCTGTCTAAGGTAAGTAGTAGGCCCGGTTTTCAATACTTGTCTGCCGAGTTCGGTTATCCTGTAGAGATGTGTGGTCATGAAATCGTCAAATGTATTGTGTGTTCTGCTGATCAGACAATCCACCAGTCCCCTGTTCTGAAGGCTCTTCATGACCCTTCTGACATGACCTGGGTCCTTGTCTACGATCTTGGCGAGTGGACCTATTGTCACGAGGTTGCCATGTGAAATGAGCACTAGAATCCGCCAGCCCAGAGGATATGGTTCAGATAGCTCCGTTGTTGAAGTCAAGATCTTGAGTTCTCTCCTACCTCTATCTGTGATGTGAAACGTATGAGCTTTGATTGCAGGAACAACGCCAGGAGCGGCGTAGACCCACTGATCTTTGACTGACCCTTCTCTCTTCATTACTTTCAAGGAACGCTGAACGGACGACCGCCAAACCCCAAGACTGGTTGAGATAGCCTTGATGCTTGGTCTTCCGCCTAGGCTTAAATACTCAAGAATCCGCTTCTGCAAAGGCTTCTGCCTGACCTTGGGTAGCTTCAAGAATCGGTCAGCAAAGGGAGGAGGGGGCGGCTCTGCCACGCTTATCCCCCTATCGGTCTCGGGCACGCGTCACAGCTATCAAAAGACTATGAGCTCCTACGCGACCTATCTCCCAGATTTGCGGAGGCTCATCGATTCTTTCCATCCAGACGCATTCCAAATTGCATCGAAAGCGGGTTTCAATACCTCTTCAAGCTTGCAGTCAAAATCCTGAATCATGATCTCTGGTACAAGTAGATCTGGCCTGTCGATCGGAAGAGGAGCATTCATGCGGTGCGATATTCCGTCTGGAACGATCTTGAAACCGGCTACTCCCTGCAGGGTGAGCATCACGAAAATCGGTAGGTCAACGCCAAGCTTCTTTTGAAACGACAAGTACCCAGGCAGTTTTCCCAGCAATGAATCCTCAAGGTAGTTGCCGAAAGTGATCTTATCCTCACGATGAACTGACAGAACATAGGTATCGACGGCTTCAATGGCCCCATTACGAAATAGCTGGATGTATGAGGTTGCTTCAGATGAGCGGAGAGGAGACGAGCATCTGAGGAAACCATCAAAGTTGTACCTTGGTGAGGAGACTGCCTCTTCGGTAATGGGCGTAAAACTTACTCGCTCTCCGTCGGCCATGGACAAGTCAAACTTGGTGGGCAGATCAAACGCATGCATGGGCACTATATGAACGACTAGCCTCGGTCCGGCAGCAAGAGTGACAGGGGTCTCCCCTGCGGTTATTCTTGCAAGACGTTCCATTCTGAAGTTCCTGATTCGTTCTGTAATTGTTTCGGAAAGTAGGAAAGCCTGTCTTAGCTCTGAAGCATCAAGAATGTACTTGCCGTTGGAATTGCGAGAGTAGAACCTTGAATTCTGATTCAAGCCTATCATGTGAGGAGACATCCAGCTTCTTGGAATTCGAATGACTATTGCATAGTTCGATGATTTCAGTTGCACTGGCTGAATCAATATGCTTGGAATCCTCGGATCTATTCCATCCCGGATGATATTCTCTATACGTTGAGTCTCAGCGTCGATATCTGAAATCGGCATCCCACGAAGCTCTATGGCGACTCCCTCTTTCTCAGTCATACCCAAGACTAGATCTCCTCCTGCCGCGTTGGCAAAGGATGAAACATCTGATAGGAACTCCTCCTTCTCGTGCGATGTGCTGATGGAGAACGATTCCTTGAACTCCAGAAACTTGTCCTCTCTGGCCTCATCTTTCACAAGTGCTTGCAGAATCTCCTCGTTGATGGATCTGAGAGCTATATCATGAAGCAGAATGATCCCCCACATCCAAGTTACTAACATAACTTACTGTCTACTAATTCTTTCCTAGATGGAAGAAGGTGAGCCTTGCTCTGACTATCACGAAAATTCATGGCCCGTACGCCTATCTTATGCGGCTTGGGGGGTGGGCTGGGGGCACTCTACTAGCTGTGAGGGCTGTTTGGACCACTTGAAGAGGCCTGTTTAAGGACCTAATGAATCCCTGTTGAAGGCATTTGCAGAATTCTGAGCAGAGACATCCAGTACCTGCCCGGAAGCACAAAGGCGACTCAACGACGATACACCATGAATTTTCATGAATTGATGCAGTACTGTTTAGCGCTGTGCAGCATGGTTTGATGTATGCCGTGCGATAGTGCAGTATGTGTCATAGCTGTCTCATGTGCACCTAGCGTTAGCCAGTTCAGTGTTCTCTTGAGCGTGGATGCCAAGTGATTAGGAGATGGTACTGTGCTGTTCTTGGGTGCATTTTGTATCGAGCGAGGCGCTGGCCTTCAACTAGGGAACTCTCTCGTATGTTGAGGCAATGAGAGGATGGTTCTCCAGAAAGCTGTTCTGGGCCATAGCTAAGAACCGGGTTCCCAGTTCTAAGGTCCTCGCTCTCGCATTCCCAGGCCACTAAGGGAGTCTGGGTCCAAGATTCATTTCTCAATCTTTCAACGAGTGCTTGTTCTCGACCAGATCCTCAGTTGCTTGTGGAGAGCTTGCGCTTTGCCAACCTCAAGGATTCTCGTCTGAGTTCACGCAGCATCATATGGGTTTAAGAGATAGCTAGACCTTGCTCACTATGGGGAGCCTTGTCACGAATTATCTGGATAGTCGCTCCTGCGGTTGTGGTCGCTCTTGTTTTGGTATTCGGCATTGCTACGTCAATCGTACCTAGACAAGTGGAGACGATAACGCTACGAATCACCCAGTTGGTTACTGTACGCGAAACAGTTACAATTACGCAGGCCATGCCAACTCAAACGGTGTTCACTGGGAAGCAACTCGTGGCTAGACTCGGAGAGGCTTTCGTGATAGAGATGGACAAACAACCTGTAGAAGTGACATTCACAAGACTTCACTTTGAGAGCTCGATCTCGTACTCCAAGGCTGGGCCAGGCTACAAGTTCGCTGTTATTGATTTGAAGTATCGTAGCTTAGGTAATGTGGAAGCTAGGGTGTACTGGGCCAACTGGAAGGACCCTGAACTCAAGGTCAGCACAGGATACTCGTACAAGGTCTATCTATTCGCGGGAATCGACTACAAGCTAAGTGTGAAGCCAGGAGAAGTAGTAGCAGGATACATGTGCTTTGAAATCCCAGTTGATGCTAGTCCGATTGAAGTGCGCATCACACCTGACGAGTTATCGGCCAAATACCTCGGTACGCCAGAAGTGATTCTCAAACTCGCTTGAATCTCAGCACCATTCAAACAGCGGTATTATCCATCTGAGTGGAAGATGACGTATTCAGATCACTATTCGTTCTTGACGACTCATTGCTTCTCTTGTGCACGCTCGGAATCGTTGCATGAGCATATTGCTTGAGGATCAAAATGGATTGATTCTCCTACTGAAGCAAGATTGTTAGCCGCTTCTATTAGCTCGGGCTCGACTGACTTCAAATGACCCGGTCTAGGCCACGAGTGTTCTTTGTAGACCTTGTACCAATACTCTTCGTTGTTGAGATTCTCACATGCCTCATGGACGCGAGTGACATAGCGATCCTCCCATTCCATCAGGTATTCTGGATCTTCCCACTTTGCACTCGGCGGAATTCCCAACCTCTTTCGCCTAGATGCCGGCCAGAAATCATCTTTGAAAGGAGTCAAAGGATATCCTCTCCTGAGTGTGAGATTCACAGGCTTTCGATGATGATCCACCAACAAGCACCGAGCTATATCGATCAATATAGCCGGATCAGACCAGTCGTCAGTGAATATTTGCACCCTGCCCGTTCCGTGAACTCGGTATCTCACTCTTTCGAGACGCTTTAGGGAGAACCCAAATCCGCCTCTCCTGCCCTCGCAGAGATCGTACGTGCACTTGAAGAACCGAATGGCCTCGTAGCTGGAGTAATAGTCGAGATTTGAGTCCAGTTCTATCTGGAATCCCACGAGTAGTTCGACCGAAAAATAGGGGGGTATCCGGCGCTATTAAGATTCCCATAAGCAAACCATAAGGGAGTCCATAGAAATGGTTCGTTTCAGAATCAAGGTCAATGAGAAGCAGAAGCTTGCCTACATCCCCAAGGAGATCGTTGAGGCGCTAGGGTTCAAACTTGTCGCGATCCCAAACGCGAAGGCCCTTCTCCTCTTTCCTGAGGGTGAGAAGTCCGCACGCGTCATAGAGAGCGTCAAGATAATTCTCCAAGACCTAGAGCTTGCGATGAGACATGACGAGAGTCTCTCGAAAGGACCCAAAGGGGGATAGGATAAGGTGGCCAGAAATCGAGCGAAAGGCAATGACGATTCTCATGCTAATGACCAAAGACGAACGATTGAATGCCCTGGCAATGTTTGGGATTCAACCATCATAGAGCAGATTGAGATCCTTGGGTGCAGTAGCAACTATGCGATTCATGAGAAGATGTCAGATGACTCTTGGCGTACACGCGAGGAGACCCAGTTCCCTGACCCCCATGGTAAAGGCGTACTTGTTCCACTCAAGCAAGTTCCTTGGCCCCTACCTGGGATGCCTCTCGACTACGAGAGCGAGAAGGCCCTCTTCCTTGATATCGTCAAGTTCCTCCAGCACCATCTAGAGTTGAGGAACGAAGCCGACTACGCCTTACTGACAAGCTTCGTCCTCATGACCTGGCGCTTCGAAGAATTCAGAGCAATCCCCTACCTCAACTTCCACGGACCGAAGAACACAGGGAAAACTAGGGGGCTTGAACTCCTGTCTTCGCTCTGTTATCGTGGATGGCTCATCACACACCCAACTCCGGCCGCAGTCTTTTGGATCACGGATCGATATCATCCAACCCTCTTAGCAGACAACTATGAGTTCTGGGCTAAGGAGACGAGGCGAGAGCTGGATGGGCTCTTCAACGCAGGCTACAGAAGAGACGCGACTGTGCCGAGGCGGCCAAGGGAGGGAGAACGGGGCTCCGACCTAGACATCTACAAGGTCTACTGCCCGAAAGTCCTCTCGGGGATCCGGGGGCCGAGTGACGCGCTTGGACAAAGATGCATCCACATTCGAACTACTAGGGCTCGGAGGCCTATGCCCATGTGGGTCGATGAGAACTGGAGTAGGCAGCTGAGGAGTAAGCTCCTTCAGTATCGGCTTCGGCATCTTGAGAAGCCGATGGAAGAAAGCGGTGAAACCCTCAACAAGTATGCTCGTGTTGGGGAGATCTTCCAGTCTCTTCTGACGATCGCTCTGGACGATGAGATCCTCACGAAGCTAGCTGGCTACGCTCAAGGCGTCTTTCAGGACCAGCTGGAGGAAGAGGCCACAAGCGAGGAGGCCGAAGTGGTCCGAGCGATGCTGACTTGCAAGGAACAGGCGGTTAGAGGTCGGTTGCCCACAAACCTCATCGTGGATACAGTCAACGCTGAACGGACGGAGGAGGATAAGGTAAGCCCTGAAAGGGTCGGTTGGGTTCTGAAACGCTTAGGCTTCAAGAAGGCGAGAATGCAAGATGCCAAGGGAAGTCGTGGAATGGAGCTCGATACGGGGCTCCTTGATCACCTAGTGAAGAGCTATGATGTCGAGGTTACGCCTCCTCCAAAGGGGTCCAATACCCTCTTTTCTCAGTCAGACCGTCAGACTGTCAGATCTAGAGGAGACCTAGGTACACTCGGTTCTGACGGTTCTGACCGTCTGACCGAAAAAGGAGCGTATAGAGAAGTAATTGAGGAACCCCTTCTCGGCGACTACGTTCACTCCGGCATGTTATGGCTTGGGGATCCTCAGAACCTTGATGACGATCGCTGGGCTCCGTTGGACAAGTTCACTGAGGTTGTAGGCGGACCTGAGACGGTTCAGCATATGCTACGCGAGAGCCTGATCGAGCTGCAACCCTCTAGGCCCAACCTTGTCCGACTCGTCAGGAGATGACCGTGGCTGAAGGCCAGAGAGCTCGGTTCACTGGTCTACGTCCGCTACAGGGACCATGTACTATTTCGAGACATGGATCCCAGCAAGGCTTCAATCTTCACAAGGGAATGCGTAGGCTGGCTGGACTACGAGGATCAAGAACATATCCGTATCGTCTGGGAGAGGTTCGCCATGCCAGATCCTCCTGAAGAGGCTAGGCTCAGAGCCACGGGATTAGTCATTATCAAGAGATGCGTTCTAGAGATGCGCAGAGTTGGCCGATAGCTACTTCTTCTTGGAAGAGGGTTCCTTCTGCCTCAACCAAAGCTCGACGGCCTCTGCTATCGCTTTGCTCAGAGCCCCCTTCTCTCCACCGTGCAGCTCCACAACTCTCAGACGAAGTTGTTTTGCTAGATCGTCAGGCAGAATAATATTGAACCTAGCCAATGGTCTTCATCTACACCATTACACACCTACTCACGAACGCTTATATGTATCTTGTTGCGTTTATACACTCATACACCGGAGTGTAGCAAACACCCGAGAAGATGCTGAACAACCTTGACCGAACTTGTCCTCAGGCCTCGAACTCTAACCCCACAGAATTTGCCCTTCGTTCATAGGTTCGGAAGAGTCGAAGACGATAGACTTGTCTTAGAGCGAAGCCCGAAAGGCTTCAAACTCAAGAATATTGTCACAATTCCGCTTAAGAAGGTCCTAGCAGTTGGTCAGAGAGGTCCGGTTGAATACGTCCTCACATCTCTATTGGCCGAAAGGCCCAAACTAGTTCCCTTCGTGTTTGAGAACAACTCGATTCTGGAGTTGGCGCGGTACTTCCTACGCTATCGAACCGCTAGCCCTAAGACCCTCTACGTCTACGTGGACTGCATAGCCCGCTATTCAACTCGAATCAGCATTTCCCCAGATGAATTGATCTCCGATCTGAAAGACCAGGCCGGTTTAGTCAACTTCGAAAGAATTCCGAAGCATATCAAGGCGTTGGAGGATTATGCCGGGGAACTTCAAGACAAGGGCCTAGCTCCTTGCAGAGTGTCAAACTACGTGAAGGCCATCAGAACATTCTACCGTGTAAATGGTATAGAGATCAAGCTTCCCTACTCACTGAGCCGCCGAAGTATCAGGAAAGTCCGGGCTCCCAAACCTGAGGAACTGCAGCGTCTACTCGATGTAGCTGACTTGCGGGAGAAGGCCATCATTTCGATGCTCGCGCTTGGAGGATTCAGGGAAGGCACTCTGATCAAGCTTCGCTACAAACACGTCCGAGATGATCTTGAACGAGGCCTTGTTCCACTTCACATTCATGTCGAGGCTGAGATCACCAAAGGCAAGTACCACGACTATGATACGTTCATAGGCCAAGAGGCTGTCGAATACCTGAAGCTTTACCTAGAAGCAAGACGGATGGGCTCACCAGAGGGCAAGCTCCCCCCAGAGATCTTGCATGATGAATCCCCACTCATTAGAGATTCACGTTCTCAGATCGTGAAGCCTATCGGCGAGCGACAGATCTACCAGCTCGTTCACGGCCTATACTTCAAAGCCGGCCTACTGAAGCCCAACAACGGGAACGGCTACGATCTTCATGTGCATAGTCTACGCAAGTTCTTCAAGACCCAACTCATGGCTCTTGGAGTTCAACCTGATTACATCGACTACATGATGGGTCATACAGTCGATACGTACCATGACATAGAATCGAAAGGAATTGAGTTCTTGAGGAACATCTACGCCGGTGCCGGACTGTCAATCAGACCAAAGGCCCAAACATCGAAGATCGATATGGTGAAAGAGTTCATACGGGGAATGGGCATGAACCCAGAAGAGATACTAACCAGGCAGGCATCAGCAGAGCCCCACAGAACCTACGCCACTGGCAAAGGTCGCGAAGAAGACCAGATCAAGGCACTCTGCATGGCATTCAAGGAGAGCCTGAAGAAGGAGCTAACTCTCAAGTAACCCTACACTTTGTGTCTGTCGGCGTCTTAAGTTCAAGTAGGCCTGTTGAACAATAACAGACTGAGGATTAGATTATGGATTACGAAGAGCTTCGCCCTTTCGTGTTGGACACGCTCAAGAACATGAGTGAGACTCAGGTCTTATCGCTCATCGATGCAGTTGAACGTCGCATAGTGAATCTGGGTCACTACGCCAATTCCGCACCTTGGCGCTACGGCGGGACAGTGACAGAACACAAGATGCCAAAGGAGGATAGGGAAAAGGTTCGCGAGATCATCAACGAGTTGATTGTAGAAGGCATTGTTGGATGGGGCATCAACGAACTTAATCCAGGCCCTCCACATCTGAAGGTGACAAGGCACGGCCAAGAAGTCCTAGAAGCGGGGCAAGTTATTCCCAACGATCCTGACGGGTACCTCAAGTATTTGAAGGCCCAGGTTCCGAATCTTGACTCCACGATTGATGTATACGTAGCTGAAGCTTTACAGGCCTATCTTCGTGGACTTATGCTTGCCTCGACAGTAATGCTAGGGGGCGCATCAGAGAAGGCGTTCCTTCTTCTCTTGGAGTCATATACAAATGCCATACATGATAACAGTAGAAGGCAAGCATTTGAGAAGATGACTGCGGGGCCAATCAAGAGAAAGTTCGATGAATTCAGGATAGATCTGAGCGGTGTCAAAGGACTGCTTCCGAAGCCGCTCGCAGACGATCTGGAGATTCAATTGGACGGAGTGTTCAATTTGATACGTACTTGCAGAAATGATGTCGGTCACCCAACAGGCAGACAGATAGATAGGCGATTGGCCTACGCGAATCTTCAGCTATTCGTGCCTTACTGTAAGAGACTCTACGATCTGATTGACTACTTCAACAAGAACCCCTCGAAATAGGCTTAAGCCAAAGAACCAACCTATCCACGGATCTACTTCCCAGTATGCTGCAAGAATTCCTGAGTCCGAAATTGTGCAGTCTGGACTGGTGCGGCCGCCGGGCCTCACCATCGTGCCGTCGCGTGAAGTGTGGGTTATTTGGACTTAGGAAATAGCAGCGCAATTACAGGAACAGAGAACTTAAGATGGACACTATTCGATTGTTAGCTAGGAATGGCGGTTGAAGATCCAAGGAGGAAATGGAATGAGCGGCAACAAAGTTGAGGAGTCGATGAAGAAACATCCTCCCTGGTTCATCTTTCATTTCCATCCAATGCGATTTTCCAAGGAGCTCTCAGAGGAAGAACAGAAAGACGAGAAAGAAACAGAGGCTGAAAAGAAGTAGCGGGCTGAAGGTCCGAAATCGGAGTGGTGCTGATGGAGTCTTTGAAGGCCAAAACTAAGAAGTTCTTGCTAAAGCATAAGGTGTTGCTCTTCTCATTGTGTGTTTTGCTGACCATCGGAGTCTTGTTGCTTTCTGCCAATTTGCCGAATTGGTCTGCCAAGGATGCCGCGGGGTTCATTGCGATCGTGATCTCATTAGGTTCGCTTTTTAATTCCATCAACTGGCCAAGAATTGTAGATCTAAAGGTTGTGCCTGAAGATGTGGCTCAGGGAAGAGGATACGTAGATCTTGGCGACGGAACCATTGGAAAAAGAATTCTTGTGTATAACATGGGAGACATACGAGCCAGAAGAGTGACTATCAAGCTCAATCCAGTGAAGGCGGCTCAGCTTAGTCCAGAGGAAAGACAACTGATCAAACAAACTTCAGTAGAGCTGTTGTCCAAGGCCGAGCTACGCAATCCTGAGTGGTCACTTTTTAGCTACTATCTCGTCTGGAATGTTAGACATCCGGAAGAACCAGTTTGGGTCACTGGGCTGAGCATTACGGATGAAAAATACAGTGAAGTCACAGGGATATTCATGAAAAGAATGAATTCCTCAATAGAGCTCTATGTGGGGGATGTTTCCAGCGAAAGAAGAAACCAAGTCGGTTGCTATCCCATACGACGATGTCACGAAATGGATCGATTTCAATGAATCGCAAGTCCGAGGGTCCTGCTCCACAAAAGTAAGTTTGTCATACGAATACATCGATCCCATAAAAGATCGCTTTGTCAGTAATCATTATCCTAACGAAATCGAAATCGTATGGAAACCTAGAGCGATCAATTAGGGCTTTACTGTTGTTTGAACGGGCAGACGTAATTGAGAAGGCCGAATCCGTGTCGACGATCTCGATAGACAATGAGGGATTGTGTTTTTCCAGCTTGCGAATCGCTTGAAAGATTGTTGATCTCCAGCACGAGGAAGCTAGAATGGCTCGATTCTGCCTAAACATGCTTCTGCTTGGCATTTGATCCGTAGAAGTACTAATAGCGCGCATAAGGTATTGAACGAGACTAGAGACTCGGAATGGGGGCTGAAGCGTAAGGGAATCCGAGTGGAGGGCTCTTGTGGGGGAACTGAATGAAGATTGCTTTCTCGATTTCTTCTTTGAGAGCTAGTTTGCTGTTGAGAACTTGTTCTGCAAAACGATACGAATGCCTTCTCAGCCTCAGCTGCATTGCAAGTCTCCATGATGATAAGCTACACGCGCTCTATAATCTTGTTGCGCAAGATGATCGAAAGCCATCAGATCTGAGATGATCAGAGAATCGTCGTTCGTCGCCAGTTCGGGAGAAATGTGTGTTATCTCTTGGTGCGCATGCATTCGACCAGTAGATCCGAGAAGCAATCCTATTATTCAGGAAGCCAGTCAATAGATGTATGATTCATGGTGTCAGATGTTGAGGATAGCGCGTGTTAGACTGTTTCTCGCTCTGATTTTGCTTTTGGGCGCGGTTACTCTTCTCGATCTTTCGACGTCCGTGTTGCTTGGAATCAACCTGACAAGACTGCCCGACTGGGTCATAGCATTCCTAACCATTGTTCTTGCATACTACGCAATGTCGTCTGTCGAGGAAATGAAGCGGGACCGAAGAAAGGAAAGAATTGAGAAGATGCTAGAAGATCTTTACTCTCCACTGCACCACATTCTCTGGAAAGCCAAAAATGAGACACTAGCGCAGAGAAGTGAATACGATAATATTGGAAACGCGAAGAGAAAGAACGGATATGGTTATATTCTGAGAATAGAGGAAAGAAACCAGATCCTTCAGTTGATCGTGCGATTCAACCACTACATGGATTCTGACACTGCAAATCAATTGACACAGATACTGGAAAAACGTTCACCATGGGGAGCCAAAACTAAGTTGGGAGAGTTGTTTCTGGGAAAGCTGTTTGAATACTCGGATGAATTGCTTGACCCGAAATTCAAGATCATATCGGAAAAACATGCAGAGCTAAAGGCTGAGTTAGAGGATTTGACGAAATCTTAGCAGCGTGCGCCGAGTATTATCCGACTGCACAACAAGTCAGCGCGCACTGAAGAAGGGGTTTGATGGATTCTTCTCCTAACCTTCTAGGACTGCGATTGCTGGCATGTACTTGAACCACAAAAGCTTCATATCATTGGCCGAGCACAAGTCTCTAGGCGCATTGAATATTGGATAGATCAGTCTTCGTTGGCTTCTCAATAACGGTGGGTACTATGTATGGCGCCTTTAGCGCCATCGACTATTATGGATCACATCAAGGTTTACAATTTGATTTCCTTAAGTTACTTGGAGTCGTTGGGCTTGGTTTGTTCATTGTTTTTCTCGACGTTATGCAATCTTCTGAAGCAGCCAGTTTTCCGCGCGTAGTCGAAGTGGATAGAAGCCTATTGCAGAGATTTGCCGCCCCAGCGGGTGACACGATCTTCTCTGCTTTCTGCTACGTTTCACTCTTACTTTCAATCTGGGCTGTGAAGACTATGAGCCTCTCATATGTTGCCTACGCAGCATTGACATTGATAACGCCTCTCTTTCTTTCTCCGCTAAGTAGGAAAGCTATTCCACAGCAGTTCCTCGAATCAACCCTCTTGGCCAGGATCATAATGATGGTCGAATTCGCATCGCTTACAGCCACCATTATCTCGTTATTTCGAGCACAGTAAAGAACAAGCATTGAAATTCCACAAGAGCATCTTCTGTGAAAGCACTATTCTTTTGAACGTAGGCAGTCTTAGGGAAGAAGAGGGTTGGGGATTCCTCCCCCAACAATCGCCGTCGTCGGTCTCGTCCGTCGTTTCAACGAAAGTGTGTGTGCCCTAGCTGGTGCGGCCGCCGGGCCTCGAACCGCTAGACTGCACTCTTTCAGACTCAGGAAATACTGATGTCCGGTCCCACTAAGCAGTGGCAGTCCAAGAGAGAGGTTTGGCCAAGCGTGAATTGACACACTCTGGCGTATCCTCTAAGAAGGCAAGCTCTGAGAACCCTCGCTTGAGCTACATAATGAGAAGCAATGCAACTCGAATCAGCCACACCATAAGCATCGCGGTGAAGAAACTGATCGTAATCCAGATGCCCGGTATCTGCGGTCTTGCCCCTATCAATGTGTGAAGCCTAGGTATCGGTGGTTTTATGCAAACGCTGGAGGTATACTTCATTCTGGAGAACTCTTCCTCTATCTCACGGCATCGTCGAAGAGATTTGGTCACCCACGGGTCAACATGAAAGTTATACGCCAACCACGTGACCAGAAGAATAATCGAACAGATGGCAAGTACAGCAACCGCGGAAGGATTCTTGACAATAGGCTCAACAAGAGAGGCCCCAAACAGTGCAATCGAAGCGGTTATGAATATGGAACCCATTGTCCAGACGATGCCATGATAGTGATCTCGGTTCATATGACATGCTTGGTACTCTGCCAGCAGTATGTCAACTCTTCTGTCTGTGTCAAGAGCGTCCATGGAGTATTTCAGCCCTCTACGAGTTAGGCTGCTTTCGGCCACATACAGCGCAGTAGACATGATCAGCAGCGATCTGGGCTCCACAGAACTGACAGAAGACAGCGCTTCCAAGTGGAATAGGCGGCACCGCGGGGGCACCTGCAGGAACCTCAGAAATCGCACGCGTCCTTAGTGCAGACAAACCTCCAGCTGCTGACTTGTATCCGAAATAGGCTAACACGAGTCCCATTGGAGTAAGTATTATTCCGAATGCAATCGCCAAACCTACGCCTATGATGGCGCCGAACGGTCCGAGAGCTACCCCGAGCACAAGCGTGAACAAGGGAATCAGTAGACAAAGGCAAGAAGCTGCAAGTAAGGCTGAACCTATCAGGATCTTTGAGTGATAGTATTTGTAGAGTAGGACACTTGATCCGATCCAAAAGGCGAAGAACATCAATGCGCCTAGGGTCGAAGATAGAATCGTAACTAAGCTTCCGGCCACAAATCCAATCCAGAACCCAACAATCGCGGAGAGAACTATCCTCAATAATTTGCGTGAGAGCGAAGCCAAGCGTCGAGCTCTCCCACCAGAGTTGTGGCTCTGTTGGCTATTAAGGCATACGTGCGCTCTATGATGACAAAGCCATTCTCTATATCATTTATTAGCTTGGCCTAGGGGTCTGGTCCTTCGTCACCTACGGTTGCTGACTGTTCGGAGATAGGCATCAGGGCTTGCACCTAACACCTGTCTGCCAAGCCTTCATAGAGAATCTGAAGAAGGAGCTTTGTCTAAGTAATCAACTCCAACATATTCAGAAGTCTTCCGCTCAACCTCTAGTATGAGATCCTTGATCGGCTTCAAGTCATCCGATGAGACCCAGTTGCCTAACTTCATCTCATTGACGAGTGTTCTGCGAAACGTGATACTCGATTCAGCGTCGTAGAGGTCGTAATTCGAAGCAATATTGAGTATTCTTTCCACGAGTCTTAGCGTATTGACGCGATTCTTGGCTAGCGTCCACTTCAGTTGCTGACGATTCTTGAATGAGCAATTCATTAGATCATCGGCCAGGCCTAGTGCAGAAGTCAAATCATCTGCTCTACCGGGTTGTGAGAACAACTGCCTGTGATGGTCGCATCGCGCATCTATGTCGTTTTGAGGATCGTGCCCCACCTCTCTTTGGAGACGGTAAAGGGGAGGATGGGTCGCTAGACTGTTGAGTAGACCTTCTAGGAAGAAATCTCTAGGTTGACGAATCATGCCTCCGAAGCCTTGAAGCTTCAGAACCCAGTGTCCAATCTCATGGCCTATGACTGTTGGCCTGAGATCGGGGAACGATTCCACCCATATCGAAAGTACGGCTCTCCCTTTGTAACTGGTCGGGAAGGCTGTGTTCACTTCATGCGGGCTAGAACGAAATTCAGGATGCTTTCGTCGGTTCTCGACAACAACCTCAATTGATCTGTTCAACTTACTGTTGCACATTTCATGCCATAGATCGATCATCTTGTTCGTTGGAGAATCAGTGAGTTTTCGGATTTCGTTCTCCAAGAACGGCATGATCCCGTCACGCGTAGTCTTGTCGCTTAGGCTGAGGCTGTCCAGTTGGCTTGGATTTACGCGCTTTCATAGCTCTAGCCACAACGTACAGAAAGACAAGGAAAAGCGCCAGAAGCACTTCTCTTGGCCCTGACAAAAGCCAGTTGTATGCTTGAATAAGAACCAACGGTATCACTATTATCAGCAGCAACCCGACGCCTAGGAAGAACATCATTCGAGCTACCCCGACACAAAATCTACTGAAAACTTTCGGGAAAAGATCTTCAGACACTCCAATAGCCATTAGAAAGACGTAGAAAACCCAGGCACCGAGAAGTATGTCGAGAAGCGGAACTATCCTTATACCGAAATAGGAGGTGCCAACATCAATCCTATCTCTTAGGGCGACTATGCTGGCGATGGTTCCAATGGCGAAGACCCCGCGAATTTGCTCTCGGTGGAAAGGATCCAAGAGGTCCAACAGTGACAACAGGACAACCAGTTTTCCCCTTAGCCTTGTGAAATATAAGCGTGCCTTCCTACGGCATCAACATAAGTGCGGTTCGCCCTGAGCAGTAAGAGAAGCGGCGAGGGTCCCCCCCGTTCTCACACACAACAAAACCCTTTAGAGAGCGTTCAACACGAATGGCTTACATGCTCAAAGGCATTCATAACGAATAGAGTTTAGGGCGATCACACTGGCCTATCAGGATCTGGAGGACTGGAGGTGCGAGGTATCCGGAGCATCTGATGTGTTGTTCGGGCCCCCCTCCAAGATCTATTCTTTATTGTACTCCTAGGCGTGACGTTGCACGTTCTGTACAACACGACGATTCCCGGTCTCGGAAAGAGCGTGAGAAGCTTCGTTGCATGCGGCACGTCAGAGGTTCTCACCTTGCTGGCGGCGATTGCCGTCACATTGTAAGCGTACAAGACAGTCTATGAGATGACAAAGGACCGGAGGAAGGACACAGTCGAGAAGATGCTCGAAAACGTCTACTCTCCCCTATACGAGATTCTCCGCAAAGCGAAGTTCGAGGATGATGAGAGAAGCAAAGCTCGAAGCCTTCCGGGGTTTGAGTGGTCAATCAAGGATGACGAGTTGGAGGGAAGGTCGTGTCCACTGAACGGACCGGCGGGGGAGCAGATACTCCTGAAATGAAGAAGGTTCAGACATGTGTGTTAAGTGGCGGTGCTCTAGAAACCATAGATTTCAACTGCGAGATCTCGTTGGACATGAGATCATAGATCGAACCTCGTATCATATGCGTGATCTCCTCATCTGCTCCCAACTCTTTCATAATCGCATCGTCAATCTCGACACGCAGCCGGAATTTCTGGCTGAGCTGGTCAAGAATGCTTGGGAATTCCTCTCGTCCGAATTTGTCAAAGGCGCCAAGCAGACGAGCCTTTTGTTCTTTTGTAAGAGTGTCAAGGTCGAGGAAATATCCCTCCTTCAGGCCATACTCGTTGATTTCCATCCATGGACCTTCAGACTCAGTTCTATTGAGATAGACATGCAACAGGTTGAACGATGAATTGAACCACAACGCCTGAATTCTAGCTTCTTCATCGGTAAGACCTTTGATGCTCCAGAGATTTTGTCCTGTCGTAGGTTCCTGTGAGTAGAACGAAAGAAGCTTTGTTCCCGGAACTGCGATGTTGAATCTTCTAGAGACGAGGAAGTTGGCCAATCGACTCTTTACATAGGTTCGCCATGAATCCATTCTTGCAGTGATTTTCCGTGCCTTGAAGGGGACTACAAAGGTGTCAATGCCCTCGAAGTTAGATGTCGCCAAGTAGTCAAGTTCTTCTGAAATGTCGATCTTTCCCATGCCGGATGCTCGTCTCAGTGCTGGCCAAAATGCGCCTCTTGGAACCTCAATGGTGGTGGCAAGTGTTCTGTGTTGCAGTATTAGTTTTCTACTTGTCTGAGCGTTGACTACCCAGTTGTCGTGCTTCTTCTTCGCGTGAGAAGGCTCCTTCATGGCAAACAGAGCATAGAATGGAAGCCCAAAGCATCGCTTCGTTTCCACTCCTCTTATGATTTCTAGTCTGCGCTTGGAAAAGTACTCCTCGGCCGGGATCAACCTCTCTTGAAATTTTTCGTAGAATGTCGTCCACAGCTTTGCCGTCTTAGGATTGAACGCAGAAATGAAGACAAACCAATTCCTGATGTTCTGAACGATGTCCGTGCGTTTCAACAGGACTTTGGACATACCTTCAGAGGAGAGCTCTGTTTCGGGGGTCTTCATTTTCTCTGCTATCTCTTCTGCCTCCTGAATGCTTTCTGGCAGTTTGTGAAGTGAAGTGACGGCCGTCAAAATT
>Ga0209725_1000627_pt1 | contig 21193 bp, 19 predicted proteins | sample I18A1metaG_FD_184145 | JGI IMG/M metagenome (GOLD analysis project Ga0209725, IMG submission 184145) | Lake sediment bacterial and archeal communities from Gulf of Boni, Indonesia to study Microbial Dark Matter (Phase II) - ​I18A1 metaG... | ecosystem: Environmental > Aquatic > Freshwater > Lake...
GCTTGGGCACGGCGTACACTAAACGGGTCCCTCCAGTCGTCCTCAGCGGGCCAGAGACAATCGTGTGCGAGTTCCTGAAAGGATACTTCGTTGGCGACGGAACGCTCAGCATACGAAACCGAGGATGCTCCATCAGCGCGACCTCCAAGAATGAGTTACTCCTACAGGACGTTGTTTTTCTCCTTCTACGAATCGGTATCCCTGTAACCTTCACCTTTAACCGCGCTAGCCGTATGCATTCCATCTCAATATACGGCGTGTCTTTCCTCGAACGTTTCCTTGAGAAGGTCAAGATTGATGAGTGGTCCCGCGCGCTGGTCAGCGTGAATCCGAAAAGAAGAAAGAGCTCCTCTTGGAGTCGCACCCCTTTGGCTGCTCTCACTCCGGAACTTCAGGCGCGAATTCTGAAGACAGCATACAGACATGCCAAGAGCATCGGCAAAGACCACTTAGAGACTTTGCTCCAATTCGGTCAAGAAAGTGATGCTGCAATTGCTCATGCTCCTTTCGCCTACGAGGAGGTAAGAAGCATCCGCAAAGCGAACCCGACTAGTCCATACGTCTACGATCTGTCGGTGGATGGGTACGAGAATTTCATGGGAGGCTTTGGCTTCCTATTCCTTCACAACACCGGAGACTTCAAGTTCGGTCGGACGATGCTGCTTGAACCTGCGACTTGCGTTTTTCCGCGAGCGGAGACGCTCGTGATCGAGAGCACCTACGGTGGACAGGAGGATCTCATGCCCGAAAGAACGAGCGTGGAAGGGAAGCTTGCAACCATAGTGAATGAGACGGCCGAGAAGGGAGGCAAGGTCCTCATTCCCGTTCCGGCCGTTGGAAGGGCTCAGGAGGTCATGCTCGTTCTCGACAGCTACATGAAGAATGGGCTGATGAAGGAGATGCCAATCTATATCGAGGGAATGATCTCCGAAGCCACTGCGATCCACACAGCCTTCCCTGAATATCTAGTGAGAGAGCTGCGCGACCAGATGCTTCACAAAGACATCAACCCGTTCCAATCGGACTACTTCACCGTGGTGACTCACCCAGGGGACCGTGAACAGATAGTCGCGGGCCAGCCAGCCATAATTATGGCCACATCAGGCATGCTCGAAGGCGGACCGGCGATCGACTACTTCAAGCAATTGGCAGCGGATCCCAAGAATGTTCTGCTCTTCGTCAGCTATCAGATCGAGGGAACCCTGGGGAACCGGCTGAAGAACGGCGTCAAGGAAGTGTCCATGATGGCAAGCAACGGAAAGATTGAAGCGATCAAGGTTGACCTGAGGATAGAGAGTGTAGAAGGCTTTTCGGGACACTCGGACAGGAACCAGCTGCTGTCATTCCTTCGGAGGATCTCCCCCAAGCCTTCCAAGATCATTGTCGGGCACGGCGAGCGACACAAAGTTGATAGTTTTGCCCATGCGGCGTCCAGGATGTTCAAGGTGAAGACAATTGCGCCTGATCTGCTTGAAACGATCAGGCTGAAATAGACTCTTTGACAGCTCGCCTTTGTTCGACACGCTAGTTGCCGTGGCGTTCAGTGGCCGAGACAGGGACAGTCGCTTGACCTTTTCCTCTCCAGATCTTGATCCCAGGGGGACTTAGGACCACCCGTTCCTCCCCGAGTCTTGCAATATCGCCGCCTATTCTTTTGGCAAAATTTGAAAGTTGATTGATCGCGATCTTGGTCTCTTCGACACTTCTCTTTGCGATCGGTGTGATCTTTATTATCAACACGTTACCGGCGGATGACACCCGCTCGATCAAGTCCAAATCGCTTAAGCTACTCAGCCGCATTGCTCTGATATACGGAGAATCTACGCCGGCCTCGGTTTCTCGTTCAGTCATGGAGGACACTATCGGACTCGGGTAGTAGCGGGGTAGAGGACAAGTTTAAACCTTCAGGGTTTCCGGCCACTTCTAGCAAGAACGTGTCCAATCTCGCGTACATCCAACGGGACTGACTCGATCCAAATCAACTGGAATTTGACACGAACTGGACTAGGCCTTCTTGAGGGCCTCCCAGAATCGGTCGCCTACGTAGTGCACATTCCGAGCCGCCCTTCCCCTCGACATCGCGCGCATAGATTCAGATGAGGCTTCAGCAACACAAATTGCGATCGGCTTGCCGAACTTAATGTCTTTCACCAAAAGAACGACCCCGCTCTGGAATTCACCAGGTATCTCCTTGATCCCGGGCCTCATGATATCTGCCCCATTACAGATGTGCGGGATCGCTCCCATATCAACCACGATCGATGAAAGCGTCCCCAACAGTTCCTCGTTGAGCAAACTTGGAAAGAGCTGACCACCTGTAGAGATCGCCAAGGGCTTTCCGTCAAGTAGGAACAATTTTCCGTCATCGACGGAGATCTCTTCGACGACTTGTCTGCTCTGAGCGTCAAGAGCGAAACCCGGGAACTTCTGCTTGAAATCCTGAAGGATCTGTTTTGTTTCGCTCGATTTCAGCGCTCTTCTCTTCGATGTTGTCGTCTCCTCTTTGCCGTTGCAATGGGCAACTGGTTTGAATCGTTGACAGTTCTGTATTTGAGAGTTGGTCGTAGACCCTAACCCTTAAATTGAGTGGGTTGGTGCTTAGACTCCAACTTCGGTCGGAGAACCGCACGATGTCTTCTGATGTCGCCACGAAGATCTTCGAGGAAAGTCTGGGCAAAGTTGTCCTAGTGGAATTGAAGGGCGGTCGTACGGTGAGGGGAAAACTCTACAGTTACGATCAGCACATGAACCTGGTCCTTGAAGACGCTGACGACATCACAAATCCCGACAACGCGAAGAAGATTGGCACGATCATCGTGAGAGGCGACAATGTGGTTCTCGTAAGCCCACCTCCCAGCCGCTAGGTTGACATAAATATCAGTTCCTTTTTGCTGATGCGTGTGGGGGAAAATGGGAAAGGGCACGCCCTCTTTCGGACCGCGGAGCCGGTCGAAGACTCACATCAGATGCCGCCGGTGCGGCCGCCACGCGTACCACATCACAAAGAAGAGATGCGCCGCGTGTGGTTTTGGTGCGTCCGCCAAGATTAGACGCTACTCCTGGCAGAACAAGAACCTCAACCGAATCAGACTCGTTTGAAGAGAACCTAAGCTGCACGTATCCTCTCTTCGCTCCTTCTCGAAGAATCTTTATCTTGCCTAAACCCATTCACCGCCCATCACTGGGCCGGTCGTCTAGTCTGGTTAGGATACCTGCCTGACAAGCCACCACTATGCCCAGATCGCAGGTGGTCGCCGGTTCAAATCCGGCCCGGCCCACCATTATGCAGTTTGCTCTTTGCAACAAAACAGCAGAGAGATAGCGACCGAACGACTTGAATTCTCATACCGAAAAGGGGGCAACGAGCTCCCGGCATAGACCGGTGAGGCAAACTTGGTAAGCAGTTTGGACTTCGCCTTTGCTGAAACGAATATTGGCTCATCGTAAGAGTCTTAAACGCGTAGATGTCTTGACCTCTCTACGCTCACGGAGTGATCGGCTATGTCATTCAAACCGCCTTGTCCAGTCTCATTGGATAAGGTTACGATAGATGTTGAAGATCTCGAACCAGTCTTGAGACCGCCAGAATCTAAGCTGCTACAGAGACATTACCCGCCGAGACTTCTTCCGATTCCGGACGGCCGAAAGATGATTGTCCGAATGGCGAAGAGGGAGGAGATTCCTGTAATTCTCAAGGCGACGAGGCAGCTCCTGGATGTGGAGAAGGATTTCTACGATGTCGTAGCCGCGCGAATTTACGGAGAGATCCTCGCCTGGCTTCGTTTGCGAGTGAAAGACCACTACTGCCTCATCGGGGTGCTCGATCAGGAGCTTGCTGCCATCGCAAACGCCCGGTTGAAGGATGACAAGGTTGCGATCAGCCTTCACACCATGACCTTCAAGAGAGGCGCCGGCATCGGAGCGATAATGTATCTGGCGAAGATGGAGTATGCATTCGATGTCCTAGGCCTAGAGGAATGGTGGGCAACATACGAAAGCTACACCGGGATCAGATACTGGGGACTTGGCCTCGCGCAGCATGAGAAGCCCTACCCTGAGATTCAGCACGAACTCGGAGGAGCTAGAGTCTACTTCACTACGAAGGAACAGTGGGAGGACTTCGTAAAGCCAAAGTTTGCGCCGCGAATGGGCGAACGACCGGTTCCCGAGCAAGCACTGCGGGATTCTGAGAAGCTGAAGGTGCCGGAGAAGATCGATCTCTAGTGTAGTAGACTGCCAGCTGGTCGCCGAGCCGGAAAGACCATTAGCGGCTGCTATCCGAGCTGACGCTCTTCCCTACGGTAGGTTTTGAATAAGGCAGCGGGCAGTGCAGCCCGTTTCATCGCGATCACGAGGATGGCAATGCTGAGCACGTAGGGAAGCGTCAGGAGTAGTTGGAACGGTATCTGAGGCGCCACTACCATAACATGAAGAGCCAAAGAGTCAATGACACCGAAGATTAATGCGCCGGCCAATATTCTGAGCGGGCTCCAAGCGCCAAAGATTACGATCGCGATGGCAATCCACCCTCGACCGGCCGTCATTCCCTCGAAGAACAACCCCAACTCAGCGAGCGATATGTATCCTCCCGCTAGGCCAGCCATTGCTCCTCCCCACATCATGCAGAGATAGCGTGTAGCATAGACGTTGATGCCTACGTTGTCTGCCGCACTAGGGTTCTCGCCAACCGCTCTCATCCGGAGCCCGAATGTACTCTTGAACATCACTATCTCTAGTATAATGACCAGGACAATTGAAATGTAGATGAGGACGTTCTGGTTGAAGATAGTCGGTCCAAGAATTGGAATCTGGAGCAGGGCGCGTACCTCGATCGGCTTGAAGCGTGGGACTTCCAACCCGAATGTTGACACATGCCCCGTGGTTGCGCGAAAGACGTATACTGAAAGCCCGTAGGCTAGGATGTACAATGACATTCCGGTCACTACCTGGTTCAAGCGAAGTGTCTGTGCCAAGTACACATTCATCACGCCTATGACAAGTCCGCCAATCATGCCAGTTAGAAGACCCAGCCAAGGGTTGTACGAAAGCGCACCAACTAAGAACGCCAAGGCGGCGCCTAGGCTCATCGTACCTTCGATTGAGAGATTCATCATGCCCGACCTCTCGGCGAAGGCCTCACCGAGTGCGGCAATCAGAAGAGGAGCGGCCACGCCTATGCCTGCTCCGACAACGACTATTACGAAGTCTCCCCAGTTGACCATGTCAAACCAAGCTTCTTCATGAGTATCGGACTAATTATGATGGTCACAACCATTATTGCCTCTATGATGTAGACCATCGCGATCGGGACGCCTGCTCCCCGTTGCATAGACTCGGACCCAACAATCAGTATTCCAAAGAACAGACCAGAGAGTACTACTCCCAGAGGATGCAGATTTGTGATGAGAGCTACCAAGATACCCGCATACCCGTATCCCAAGAGGTTCGATGAGCCAAGCTTCAAGGTTCCGACTGTCCCAGCTACCTCGGAGAATCCCGCCAGGGCCGCAATCCCTCCGCTTAGTACCATCGCCTGGATCATCCTTCTGTTAACTCGAATCCCCATGGCCCGGGCTGCCTCCAAGTTAGCACCCGTCGCTCGAAATTCGAAACCGAGCGAAGTCTTCCATAGGAAGACATAGGCGAACACACACGCGATGATAGCAAGAACAAGTCCCCAGTGAATTCTATACCCCAGCACGAAAGCAGGAAGCCTCGCGGCATCTGGGATGAAATCCGTCTGTGGTCTAATCTTGTCAGCTTCTTGCAAGGGACCAGTCACGAGATAGGACACAATGTAGAAAGGAATCCAATTCATCAGAAGCGTCGTCAAGATTTCGTCGGCACCAAATCTGATCTTTAGATACGCAGGTATGCCCGCCCAGAAAGCACCCGCCAAGAAGCTCACAGAGATCAACAGGGGAATAAACGCGAATGACGGAAGTACAGGGATGCTAAGAGCTGCCACGGCTGTTGCGATGGCTCCCATATACATTTGACCCTCCCCGCCAATATTGTTCACGTTTGATTTGAAAGCAACAGCCGCAGCAAGTCCTGTGAAGATCAAAGGAACCGCTTTGATGAATGTCTCAGAAACACTTTGAGCGGAACCGAACGCCCCATCGAGAAGAGCAACATACGCCGCCAAAGGGTTCGACCCGATGGCAACGATGAATATGGATGATATACCAAAACCTACGAGGATAGATATAGCCACACTGAATGTGACGCGAAAGTACTGGGACAGTCGTACTGCCAGAGCCATTCGCGATAGCCTGACCCGCGATCATGATCACGATTCAGCGGCTAGGATACACCCGTTTCCTAGAAAAAAGAGGAGGGTAGGTCTATGCCCCTGGCGGCGCAGTGATCAGCGGAACGGTCAAAGCTCCGCTCATAATGTCAGCACGCGTCTTCGCCACCGCGTCCTTGACATTCTGAGGAACCTGGCCCGCGTTCGCGTCCGTCCACTCCAGGAAGTTAGGACCTACCTGATTTCCGTCGATGTAGGTGTGCATCGTGAACTCGTACGCTGTTCCGCTCAGTCTGTCTTCAGAGTACAGCTTTGCCAGGGTGTAGATAATTGAGTTGAGCCCCCAAGTGACCGAGACGATCACAGTGTTCGGCTCCACCGGCCTCTGATCCCCGGTGCCCCCGATGAACCAGATGCCCTTCTCCTTTGCCCCTTGAATTCCGCCGATATTGATGCCGTCGCCAACTCCGTAGACAATATCTGCTCCAGCATCTACCATTGAGACGACGAGGTCATGTCCCTTTTTCGGGTCGTGCCACACGCCTATGTAGTTGTCCAGCACCTTGATGTTGGGGTTGACAGACCTGGCACCAATCTTGAAACCCTCGACGCAAGCTACCTCGATAGGAATCGGGAGACCGTCGTAAGCGCCGACAACGCCTGTCTTGCTCATCATTGCTGCGAATACGCCAGCCATGTAGGAAGGCTCATGACCCCACGGCATGTACGGGATCAAATTCGGAATCGCCGGGTCGAATCGGGCACCGTCATAGGCGAACCATACCTTGGGGTTCTCCTTCGCAACTGCTGTTACCGAATCCTTGCAAAGGAAGTCATGGCAGATTACGAAGGCGAAACCCTTGCTCACATAGTCTCTGAGGATCCTATCGTAGTCGGCGGGCGTTCCAGTGACCATGACCTCTTCCGTGTAGCTGACGTCGAGGCCGAAGTCCGCTTTGGCTTTCATCAGTCCCTCGTAGGGCTCTTGGTCCCAACCGTGGTCCGTGATACTGCCCGGCATCACCAGCGCCATCTTCTTGGCCGCAGTCGGTGCCGGCGCCTGCATCGTGTACCATCCACCGATGGCAAGAGCTGCGATGATGATTATGACGACGATTGCGATCGATTGCATTCTCGTGATAGCTTTTTTCGAAAACATCTCATCATTTCCCCATTCTTGGGTAGAAAAAACCTAGCAACCGCTTGTGTATTTAATGGTTTGCGCGATAAAATATGACTTTCAAATAGAATGACACATGTGACAAGCTCGATTGCTCTTCTATGCGAAACTCTTTTTGAGTGCGGCGGATCAGTTAGCGGACCAGCAGAGATGACCGCACGTGAGTCTGATCTCCTCCGCTGAGATCGGTTCAACCATAGTCGAGTTGATAGGCATAAGTAAACGGTTCCCAGGAGTGCTTGCCAACGATCAAGTCAAGTTCGACTTGAGTAAGGGAGAAGTGCATTGCCTCCTTGGCGAGAACGGCGCAGGGAAGACCGTGCTGATGAGTGTTCTATACGGACTTCAGAAGCCCGACAGCGGAGAGATTCGAATCTGCGGTCAAAGGACGAAGATCGAGTCTCCACAGAACGCAATAAGGCTTGGCATAGGCATGGTTCACCAACGCCTTGCACTTGTGGATGTCTTCACGGGAACAGAGAACATCGTGATGGGCTTGAAGTCATCGAGGGAACCGTTCCTCGACACCGAACAAGCCGAATCGAAAGTTGTCGAGCTCTCAAAGAAATATGGTCTCGCCGTGAATCCGAAAGCACTGATTAGGGACATATCTGTCGGTGAAAGACAGAGGATCGAAATCCTCAAGGTGTTGTATAGAAACTGCCAGGTAATGATCCTCGACGAACCGTCCACGTTGCTCACCCCGCAGGAGACAGATGCCCTCTTTGGGGTTTTGCGTGTGATGGTTGACCAAGGTCTTTCCATCGTTTTCATCACGCACAAAATTCTCGAAGCCTTGGCAATAGGCGACAGAATCACCGTGCTCAGACAGGGAAGAAACGTCGCCACAGTGAGCGCAAAGGACGTTGACCGAAACAAGCTGGCAGTCATGATGGTCGGGCGAGAGACTATAACGAAATTCCCAAAGGCTCCCGCAAAGATGGGTGAATGTGCAGTTGAATTAGAGGATGTCTGGGCCCTGCGGGATGAGAAAGTTCATGCCCTCAAAGGTGTTAGCTTCAGGCTGAACTCGGGAGAAATCCTTGGAATCGCAGGTGTCGCTGGGAATGGCCAAAAAGAAGTTGTCGAATGCATTTTCGGCCTGAGAAGAGTCGAAAAAGGGCGGATCCGAGTGGCGGGAGAGGAGGTCACGAACGCACCGACCCGAAGGATAATCGAGAAAGGAATCTCTTGGATTCCAGATGACGCCCGTAGAGCAGTGATCTATCCGTTTTCGGTTGCGGAGAACTTGGTACTCAAGAAGTACTATACTCCAGAGTTCTCTAGGCGTGTGATGCTGAACGAGCAAGCAATTAACGCGAACGCCGCGAAACTCGTCTCTGAATTTGAGATCAAGACCCCGAGCGTTGCAACGTACCTCGGCGCTCTCTCAGGAGGGAACATACAGCGTCTGATAGTCGCGAGGGAGTTGTCGTTCACGCCGAAGATTGTTATCGCCGAGAACCCGACACAAGGTCTAGATGTGAAGCTCACCGAGCTTGTGCAGAGGAGACTCATTGAGCAGAGAGACGCCGGCGCGGCTGTACTGCTCCTATCGATGGACCTTGATGAGATTCTTGTGCTCAGCGATAGGATCGCGGTCATGTATAACGGTCAAGTCGTCGGGATGGTTGATGCAGAGAAAGCCGAGAAAGGGAAGCTGGGTCTGTTGATGGCGGGAGACACTCACGAGTATCATGTCTAGGCAAGCCTACTCCTGACCCTAGACAATGTTAACGAAGAATGGTTAGTCTTTGGCCATTTCTGAGTCTTGGGACGCTCCGTCCGAAGATTATGCTCAATTTGAGCCTAACGGAGATGTACAATATCAGCGGCGTAAAGCGAAACTATTGTACCGTTTCTTAGGCGCACGAGGATCTGCCCGTCATCCCCAATGCTCTCAGCTGAGCCTTCGAAGGTACCTTCGACAGTAGTGACCTTCACCTTTCGCCCGATGGTTGAGCAGATCAGCTTGATCTCTTCTAGGAGCTCACTTGTAAGCCCAGACTCAAACATCTGATAGGCACGGTCCATCTCTTCGATTATTCTTTGAGCTACAAGGTTCCTATCAATTTCCCGACCAAGCTGTTGGCTGAGGGAGGTTGCGTTTCTCCTCAGCTTCCTTGGGAATAGCGATGGCTTGACATTCACGTTTACGCCGAGCCCAACGATCAGATGATTCAGCTTACTCCCATCGTACCTTGCTTCCCCTAGGATGCCTGCGACTTTGCGTGAGTGAATCATCACGTCGTTTGGCCATTTGAGGAGAGGGCAGATGCCGGCCACGCCGGAGATCGCTTTGGTTACTGCAGCAGCGAAGGCGAGAGTCAGTATCTGGTGCGACTTCGGCCACCTTGGTTTGAGCAGCACCGACATCCAGACTCCCCCGAAGGGTGAAAACCAGCTCCGCGCCAGCCTGCCCCTTCCAGAATCTTGCGTCTCCGCCAGTAGAACAGTTCCATCCTCCGCTTCCCGCTCAATCCCCTTCAACTCGTCCTGAGTCGAGTGGACATGTAGCCTCCACTCTATCCTTCGCCCGACCCGCCGCGAACTAAGATCCGCTCTGAGCTTTTGCCGATCGATCGGTCGAAGGGCCTGACGTTCTATCACTTCTGCCCCAAAGATGAAAGGGTACCCTAACTTGGCGAGCCTGCCCAGTGTTTCTCGAATTTCCGACGGGGAAGCACGTAGTCTGCTGGCCAATTCATTTACCGTGACTTTACTTCCGGTTCCAAGAAAGACGAGCTCCGCGACGGCTCTATCCAGCTCTGGAGTTCTGTACAAGATTGGTCGGACGCTCTGTTCGAATTAATTCGTCCAGTTTCGCCCGGTGGGGCGTAGATATCAAGTCAGCTCTGGGCTTAGGCGACTAGACATTTATAGACTGTCTATCAGACTCTGGCGAGTGGTGTTGAAAAGTTGCCCGCTGCGAGGACCTACGAAGAATTCTCCTCGGAGCTTCGATCCTATCGCGAGAAAGCTCGCCTCTTCGGTGGAAAGGAGGCGATTGAGAAGCTGCACCAGGAGGGACGAATGACTGCCCGTGAACGCCTTGAGGCTTTGCTTGATAAAGGGAGTTTCGTCGAGCTGGACGCGTTCATGACTCATCGATTCACAGACTTCGACATGGACAAACGAAAAGGCTTGGGCGACGGCGTCATCGCGGGGTATGGGCTGATAGACGGGCGGCCAGTTTGCGTCTACGCGGAGGACTCAACGTTCATGGGAGGCTCGCTCGGAGAGGCTCACCTTCAGAAGATGAACAAAACGCTAGACTTGGCACTGAAGATGGGAGTGCCGTTCGTTGGCCTGAATGACTCAGGCGGAGCAAGGATCCAAGAAGGGGCCGTTTCCCTCTCCACGCTCGGAGAGCTATTCGCTAAGAACGTAGAGGCGTCGGGAGTCGTTCCTCAGGTTACGGCGGTCATGGGGCCGTGCGCCGGAGGGGCCGTCTACTCTCCCGCCCTGGAGGATTTCGTGATCATGGTCGACAAGACCAGCTACATGTTCATCACTGGACCAAGAGTCGTCAAGACCGTTACCGGAGAGGAAGTCTCGAATGACTCGCTAGGCGGTGCAAGAGTCCAGAACATGCAAAGCGGCGTGGCCCACTTCCTCGCGTCCGATGAGCGGGAAGGCCTCGGCATAGTCAAGAGGATCCTCAGTTACCTCCCAGCAAACAACATGGAAGACCCCCCGACATTGAGGACCGAGGATCCACCCGACAGAGTCGACGAAGAATTGAATGCGCTGATTCCGATCGACCCGAGTAAGAGCTACAACATTCTCGACGTAATCAACCGCGTCTTTGATTTAGGAAGCTTTTTTGAGGTCCATCGACTCTTTGCGAGCAACGCTGTCGTCGGATTCGCGCGCCTCGCCGGAATGCCAGTTGGTATTGTAGCAAATCAACCCGCAGTGATGGCAGGAGTTCTGGACATAAACTCCGCAGACAAGATCGCGCGGTTCATCAGATTCTGCGATTGCTTCAACCTTCCGATCATCACGTTCGTAGATGTGCCCGGATATCTTCCAGGCGTTACGCAAGAGCACGGAGGCATCATTCGACACGGAGCCAAAGTCATCTACGCATACTCGGAGGCTGAGGTGCCTAAGATTACCATCGTCGTGAGGAAAGCCTACGGCGGAGCATACATTGGGATGTGCAGCAAATCGCTAGGCGGCGACGTAGTGCTCGCGTATCCGACAGCTGAGATAGCGGTCATGGGCCCAGAGGGTGCGGTCGAGATAATCTACCGCCGCGAACTCGAGAAAGCACCTCCAGAAAAACGTCAGGAGGTAGCCGCTCAGCTGGCAGAGGAATACCGAAGAAAGTTCGCGACCCCTTATGAGGCTGCGGCACGAGGATACGTCAACGCCGTAATCGAGCCGAAGGAGACCAGACCAGAGCTCGTCAAGGCGCTAAAGATGCTCTCATTGGGAAAAAGGGTTCCCAAACCGCCACCGCCAAAGAAGCATGGAAACATGCCGGTCTAGAGAACGGCGCACAGACAACTGAAACCGAGTTCCACTAGGCGCCAAGGAAGAGAGGCGCCAAACTCAGCATTGCTCCGCCGGCGACTACAGACGCTATCTGGCCACCAGTGTTTGCGGCCATGGCGTGCATGAGTAGCCAGTTGTCCGGATCTTCTGAACGTGCAATCATATGCGCGGTTCTCGCAGCCATTGGAAAGGCCGAGACGCCTGTCGCGCCGACTAGAGGATTGACCCTACCCCCGGTCAGGTAGTAGGCAATCTTGGCAGCGAGGAGCCCTGCGGAAAGTCCCACGACGAAAGCCAAGAGCCCCAGCGCAAAGATGAGGAGCGTTCCGACGTTGAGAAACTGGTCTGCGATCATTGTGCCGCCGATCGTCACGCCGAGAAGCAGGGTAGTGACGTTTGAGATCTCGTTCTGAGCCGACTTCGCCAGTCGATCAACCACACCACTCTCCTTCATGAAGTTGCCCAGCATCAATGAGCCAACCAATGGAATTCCCTTGGGCGCGATAAGCCCCGCGACTACAGTGACGAATATCGGGAAGACAACCCGAATAGGCTGGGCGAACTTGCCAGGCGTGTATTCCATACGCGTCAGTCTTTCCCTCTTGGAAATCAGCAACTTCGAAAGCGGAACCTGCAATATCGGAATCATGGACATGTACGAATAGGCGCACACCGTGACCGGCGCCAGGAGGCTCGGAGCATACTGCGACGTCACATAGATAGCGGTTGGACCATCCATTGCCCCGATGATTCCTACGCTAAGCGCCTCAAGAGGTTTGAATCCTATCAAGTACGCAGCGAGAAAAGCGGCTGGAATTCCAAGATGTGCCGGAATAGAGTAGGCTAGCATCGACGGCTTTTCAAGGAGAACTCCAAAATCTGTCATCGCTCCTATTCCGACGAATATCAAAATAGGAAAGATCTCGGTCAGTATTCCTGCATCGTAGATGATTCTTAGGATTCCCCCTTGGTCCATGAGGCCACCGTACGGAAGATTCACAAGGATCGCGCCGAACCCAATCGGTACGAGGAGCATAGGCTCGTATCCTCTTCGAATGGCAAGATAGATGAGGACTGCCCCTACCGCCATCATTATGATGTTTCCGGCTGGAAAGGGCAGGAAAGCCAAAGCCGTCGATCACTCTATTACGAGCAGAACGTCTCCGGCAGCTACAGTCGCCCCTTCAACAATCGGGACTTCCCTTACTCTACCGGACTTGGGGGCCATGATCGCATTCTCCATCTTCATGCTTTCAAGAACTAGCAAAGCTTCGCCTGCCTGGACGCTGTCTCCTACTTTGCACTTGATAGACAGCACCTTGCCGGGAAGCGGTGCCCGTATCGCACCGGCAACGGCCTCGAGTTTCTGTTCATGGCGCGGGGTGAGTTCTGTTGAGGGAGCCCGTTCTTCAACGACCTTAGGACGCGTTGCCGGCGCATGCTCCGGCTCCTCTCGAACTTCCTCAACTTCGACAGGGAATGTCTTCTCGCCTACCTTGACGATGAACTTGCGTTTCAAACTCTATCCTCCTACCGGCGAGATCCGTCGGGATCTACTCGCGATCTTCCATGCGGAGTACGGGCCTCTTTCCACGAGCGGCCATGCAGACACAGATGCCCGCTCTTGAGACGCTAGCATGACGCCAATGACGGCGATTGCAGCTGCCGTTTCCTCGCCGGTTTCTTCGGAAGGTGCGCCGGTAACGCGCGACGCCATCTCAGATTCTTTGAGCTGTTTCCTCGCAGACAGCACTTTGAAGATCTGAATTCCCGCCACAATGAGGATCATCGCTGATGACAGTATGACTAAGTAGTAGCCGATCATCACCAAGATCGCGTCAAGCAATTCCCCACGATCCCGTCGCTCTGAACGTGTGGCACAATTAGACTGGCAAGTATAAATCCCCTTGCACAACTCGTGCGTTGGAACAGCGTCGAGAGTCAACAATCAGAGAGCAACTGTCGTTGCGAAGCTAACAGTAAAATATCCATCTGTCTTGCTAACGGCCTGCAACAGAAAGGAACTTGTGATGCAAAGAAACACTGACCAGTTGAATCAGTTGAGCAGTCTCATCAGGAACCCTAGAGAGAACGCTTTGAGAATTATTCTCATCGAAGGAGATCCGGAGTACGTCAAAGTCGTCGGCTCTTCTGTGAGACATTAGGAGGAGTAGAATTCGTGGGGCGCGACAGAACAGCCAAGACGGCTGTTGTGATGATCGGGATCTGCTATGCCATCCTGATTCCTTCAATGGCTGCGCTGCTGTTCGTAAGTCGCGGAGCGGTAATGGTAGCAGTAACAAGTGCTTTCGCGATAGTCGCGGCATCGCTTCTCCTTGCTTGGGCGACGGAGTCCGCTCAGTTCCTAGTCTCGCAGTCCTTTGCACTGGCCATTTTGGCCCTCCTCCAAGTTCTTCCGGAGTACATGTTTGAGGCCACGCTGGCTTGGAATCGCCTAATAGAGTATGCCTCCGCAACTATGACTGGGGCCAACAGGCTCCTAATGGGCGCTGGATGGCCCCTTATCTTCTTCGTGGCATACGCATTCTCTAAGAAAAATGGATCTCCGATCAGGGAAATACGACTGGACGCGAGACAGTCGGTGGAAGCGTTCTTCCTAGTTGTCGCGACGGTGTACTCGTTCGTCATCGTGATGAAGCACTCGCTCGATATTCTGGATGGAGCCATCTTGCTTCTGATGTACCTCGCTTACCTCTGGATATGCATCAAGATTCCTGCAGAGAGCGGGGAGGAGGTCGAACATGTCCACGGACCAGCAAAGGGCATCCTCTTCATGAAATCGGGCGTTCTGAGATTGGCAGTCATCGTCGCCCTCCTGGCTACGGGAGGAGTTGTCATTTTCCAATCTGCAGGCCCATTCGTCCTCAGCATTCTCGAAGTGGCGCTAATCATCGGTTTCTCTCAGTTTCTCTTCGCTCAATGGGTAACCCCATTCCTCTCAGAATTCCCCGAAAGCACTAGCGCATTCTACTGGGCAAGCACAATACGCCTATCGCCCATGGCCATCGGAAACATGGTATCCTCGAAAGTGAATCAATGGACCCTCTTGGTTGGAACCATCCCTCTCGTATACAGCGTCAGCCTTGGTCACCTGGCGTTCATTCCTCTTAACGCGCTACAAGTGGAGGAAATTCTCCTCACCGCCGCGCAATCCACTTTTGGCTGCGTTGCCCTCTTGAAACTGCGGTTCACATGGAAAGAGGCGACGATCCTCTTCTCGCTCTGGTTTGCACAGTTCCTGCTTCCCGCGATAAGAATAGGTGTCACAGCAGCGTATCTCATCCTAGCCGCTATCTGGCTCATCTACTATAGGAAACAGATTACAATATTTGGTCAGTTCAAGAAGAGCCTGACTGAACACGTTCTGCCATCGAAAATTCGATAGCAATTCTTGCAAGCCTACACGTAAAAGGGCGTCCGTTTATGCGGAGAGGGGACTCACACAGCCGGCTACTTTAGTTACTTTAACGAACTATGAGTACAGGGCAGGTTGCATGTCGGGAGACGCGATCCGCAACGCTTCCCATGAGGAACCTTCCGATTCCGCTCATACCCTTTTCGCCAATTACAATCAGCTCAAATCCTTCTCTCTCGGCAACACTGCAGATAGCATCTGCGGGATTGCCGAACTCGAGCTTCATTACCTGAACGGGGACACCTGCCTCGTCGAAAACTTTCTTCGTCTGGGACAGGATATCCGCTCCCACTCTTTCTTCCTCTTCGACAAGTTCTTTTGCTCTCACTCGCGGGTGGTATTCAGAAACGTGCAATATGCTGACTTTCGACGCAAGCTCCCCTGCGAGCTTGGCGGCATACTCGGCGGCTTTGAGCGCGTATGCTGATCCGTCTGTAGGAACGAGAATCTTGCGCATCACAACTGTGTCCCGATTGCGACTGGAGCCATCGGATTTATCTTGGTTTCGAAGAGACGGAAGATGATACAGTGAATGATACGGCGCCAACTCTCGTGGGTAGTCGTTAGTAACAGCAGCCTGAATGCCCGTCTTGATCTTGACTTGGCCTTGCCAAAACAAACGCATATGAGACGGATCCATCGACGATCAAAGAGTCCAAGGAGACGGCATAATGGCAGTCCAAGTGAAGTTACACGGTCGGCTCAGAATGGCCGCAGGAGCCGATCAAATTGAGCTCCCTGAAAGCGTGAAGAATGTCGGCGATGTCTTGGATGAACTTGTTCGCAGAGTCGGCTCAGAGGTTAGGCAATACATATTCGATCCAGGTACGAAAGAGCTGAGTCCCAGCCTAATCATGCTCGTCAACGGTCACAGCATCAGGATGCTTGAAGGCCTGAATACTCCGCTGTTAGAGAAGGACACGATCACAATCGATAGCGTCGATATCATGGAAATTGTAGGCGGAGGCTAAGCAACACAAATCTAGGAGCAGCCACAAACCAGCTCGAAGTTGTTGGCGATTCTTGCATCTCAGACCGCTTGACCTTCTAACCACGGCAACGTTCAGCGCTCTCACCGCAATCGGTGCCTTACTCTTTGTTCCCCTATACCCTGTTCCTATCACACTACAGACGTTATTCACGTACTTGTCTGGGGCAGTCTTGGGTCCCTGGCTTGGCGCGCTTAGTCAAATCATCTACATAATTCTAGGAGGAATCGGACTTCCGGTCTTCGCAGGCGGAAAGGCTGGATTTGGCACACTTCTCGGGCCCACGGGTGGATACCTATTCGGTTTTATCGCAACGTCCTTCGTGGTCGGCAAAACCTGTGACCTGCGTACGCGCCCAAAGGCCACTCGCATAGTCGGTTCGTTTATTCTCGGGACCGTGGTCGTATACGGGTTTGGGATTGCGCAGTTGTCGCTATGGATGAACGGAGATCTTCAGCATGCCCTACTTGTAGGTCTCTTGCCCTTCGTTGTTGGCGACGCGATCAAGATCGTTATCGGTCTTGCCGTGGCCATGAGGCTACGCGAGATCCTACCTCGAATAGGCCTTGGACTTTAGCGGATTCCGAGGAATAGACTACTACAACATTGAAAACACAATCCATGAAGTCGGTCCGAACGCGTGAAACGCGGGCGGTATCATACCGAGTGCTGAGGCTAGCAGTTCCGAGCGGAGTATTTGCGGAGTCTTTAAGTAAAGTTCGAGGTCTCACGATAGGCCCGAGGTCGCAAACTTCATGAAATTGATTGATCTATCGCAGCCTCTGTGCGCTGACACGCCCTTCTGGCCGCTCTATCCCCCGTTTGAGGTGAAGTATATCAAGCGAAAACCTGAGCACGGAGTGAATTGCGCAGTACATCATGACTTCGAATCACATTGGGACGCACCTTGACGCGCCCCTGCATTTTGTCACGGGGGGCAAAGACATCGAGAAGATTCCGCTTGAGTGGCTCTACGGGCCTAGTGTTGTAGTGGATGTCAGTGATGTTGGAGATCTTGGTCTCTACACTCCGGAGATGGTTGAGAAACGGGTTGATCTCCACGACGGAGACATTCTTGTGGTGCACACTGGCTGGCACAAGTACGCGTGGTATCAACCTCAAGGCATGGCAGACGAGGAACGCTATATTCACCAGCATCCGGGGCCATCACGGGAGTGGGTCCCATGGCTCATACGTCGTAAGATCAAGGTCTGGGGAGTAGACGCGGTCTCAACAGACCACCCGCTGAACCTGCCGATCGGAAGACCCGAATTCAACCTAAGATGTGTCCCGAAAGTTCGGGCGCTCGCCGAGAAGAAGTTCGGGAAGGAGAATTTGGACAAACTCTTCCCGAAGGAGGATTATCAGCTCACGCACAACGAACTCTTCCCGCACGATATTATTCACATGGAGAATCTCGGGGGGGACATTGAGAAGGTTCTGAACAGACGTCTGACGATAGGATGCTTCCCGTGGAAGTTCCGGGGAGGCGAGTCAGCGTTCGCGCGAGTCGTCGCCTTCGTCGAATAAACCCGACCTGTCCTCATTCCCCCACTTGCTCCTCTTTCTACTATGTTGATCCTAATACCGGCGATCCACAGATCCTTCCTCAAATCGCATGGGCAATCCGAAAAGAGCAATATAGAAGGGAAAGTGACCTTACCGTCGTGAGCTAGTAATGCATTTTGAAGGAAAGGCTGTTGTGAAGGCTCCGATTGACAGAGTGTGGAACTTCATCTCTACACCCGAGTCTATCGCACAGTGTCTGCCTGGGGTAGAAGAATACAAGGTACTTGAGGGTAAGCGCACCGAAGCAAAAGTCAAGATTGGTGTCGGATTCATCAAGGGAACCTTCAAGGTAAACAGCAGCGTGCTGGAGGAAGACGCTACCAACTACCGCGTGAAACTTCTGGTCGACGGTTCAGGTGTATCAAGCGCATTCAAAGCCGAGATCCAGATCAGCTGCAGCCCGCACCCTGAAGGAAGCGAGGTAGGTTGGGTCGCCGAAGCCACAGTCAGCGGGCCTCTGGGGAGCGTCGCCAAAGGACTCGTTGAAGGCGCATCACAGAAGGTCGTCAATCAGACTCTCGAATGCGTAACGAAGAAAATGTCTCAGTCCTTGTGAACCGTCCGAACTTCAGATACGATGAATCAATACGCCTATGAGTCAACTCCAATGACGCCGGTGCGATCTTGAGCTACAAGTACGTTGGGAAAGGAATAACACGAGTCGACGCCTTTGAGAAAACTACCGGCATGGCGAAGTTCGTCGCGGATATCGAAGTCCCCGGCATGCTATACGGTAAATTCCTCCGAAGCCCATACGCCCACGCCCGCATTCTCAAGATTGACACGAAGCGGGCCGAGAGGCATCCTGAAGTTGTGGCCGCGATCACTGGTCAGGCATTCCCATACCGGATGGGGTTGTACGTTAGGGACAAGATGGTCATCGCCAAGGACAAAGTCAGATGGGCCGGCGAGCCGGTTGCGGCAGTCGCAGCAGAGTCCGAGGAAGCAGCAGAGGAAGCAGTCGACCTTATCGACGTCGAGTACGAACCGCTGAGACCCGTATTCGATGTCAATGAAGCCCTAGACTCCAGCGCCCCATTAGTCCACGAGGACCTGTCACACTATGAACACTCCCCGGTCTTCACTCCGGTTCCAGGAACAAATATCGCGAACATCTTCAAGATCCGAAAGGGCAACATCGCAGACGGATTCAAACGCGCAGCCACTATCATCGAGAACGAATTCTCGATGCCGCAGGTCAGCCATGCCGCCATGGAGCCGCGCGCATGCATAGCCCAGTACTTCCCGGACGGGAGCACTGAAGTTTGGACATGTGCACAGTCACCGTTCGCGGTGCGGTACATACTGAGCCATGCGCTTGGTATACCACTACAGAAGATCAACGTGCACGTCCCGCATGTTGGCGGAGGTTTCGGCGGGAAAGCGGGCATCAACTTTGAACCGCTGGCCGTCCTCCTGTCGAAGTTCTCTGGAGGCCGGCCGGTCAAGCTATTGCTGACCCGAGAAGAGGAGTTCACAACCGCACCGCTCAGGCAGGGGTTCTATGGATGGATCAAGACCGGCGTTGACGCGAACGGGAAGATCACAGCAGAGCAGATGAGATACATCTACGATGCGGGGGCCTACGCAGACTACGGCGTGAACATAGGGCGAGCGGCCGGCTACTCCTGCACGGGCCCCTATGAGGTACCCAACATTCACTGCGACTCGATAACCGCGTACACGAACCACCCGTACGGGACAGCCTTCCGAGGCTTCGGACACCTCGAGTTCCTATGGGCTATAGAGCGTCAGATGGACATGATCGCTCGGAAGATAAGCCTTGACCCCGTGGAATTTCGATTAAGGAATGTTCTTCGACCCGGCTCGATTACCGCAACGGGAGAAAAGCTTCGAGAAGACGCGGGCAGCGTCGACCAATGCATCAAAGCAGTCACCGAGGCAATAGGATGGGGAAGGAAAGAGAGGCCAGCAGGCCGAGGGAGAGCCCGCGGGATAGGAATCGCAGCGCTCTGGAAAGCCCCGGCGATGCCTCCCAACGCAGCATCCTCAGCCATCATAAAATTCAACGAGGACGGCAGCGCAAACCTCTCCGTTGGCGTAACCGAGATCGGCCAAGGAACGACCACAAGCCTTGCGCAAATGGCGGCGGAAGAACTCGGTATGGCCGTCGAGAAGATCCGCGTCGTTCCGGAAAGGATTACGGATCTGACGCCCTATTCGTGGCAGACGGTTGCAAGCAGGAACCTCTTCATGGAAGGGAAAGCCGTCATCAACGCCGCCAGAGACGCGAAGGAACAGATCTTCGACATGGGAGCACAGGCACTCAAAGTTCCGAAAGCGGATCTGGTACTCCAGAATGAACTGGTCTTTCCGAAGGGGCAGCCCGAGCGAGGGATTCCGCTACAGCAATTCGCCATGGGCTACACCTACCCGAACGGCACCGCAATAGGCGGCCCAGTAATCGGCCGAGGGTCGTACGTTCCGCGCGGACTCACCTACCTTGACCTTGAGACCGGTCAGGGTTTCCCGGCGCTTAAGTGGACGTTCGGAGCGCAGGCGGTCAAGATTGAAGTCGACGTTGAGACGGGCGAGGTTAAGACCTTGAAGGTCGCGTCGGCATTCGATATTGGAAAGGCGATCAATCCGCTCCTAGTCCGCGGACAGGTCCACGGGGGCGTACTACAGTCGCTAAGCATCGGTCTGATGGAAGGCTACATCTACAATCAAGAAGGCTCGATGCTCAACGACAACTTCACCGACTACAAGATCGCAAGAGCATCCGACATGCCGGACGAACACATAGTCATGCTGATCGAGAACCCGCAGACTGACGGCCCTTACGGCGCACGGGGCATAGGAGAACTCACAATGCTCTCAATACCGCCCGCAGTCGCCAACGCCATCTTCGACGCGACAGGAGCACACATCTTCAACCTTCCAATGACGCCCGAAAGCGTCTGGAAAGCAATCAAGGAACAGAAACCAGAGCTTCTGGCACAAGCAAGGTGAGATGCATGCTCCCGAAGTTCGACTATTTCGCGCCTCAAACACTCCAAGAAACCTTCGAGCAGTTAGAGAATCGCGGAGAAGACGCGAGAGTGTTGGCGGGGGGAACGGACCTGATCGTCGCTCTTCGAGCCAGAGAGGTACTTCCCAAGAACATCATCGACATCAAAGAAGTGAAAGAACTCCACAAACTATCCTACGATGAGAACCATGGCTTGAACATCGGTGCCGCCGTCACATTGAACCGGCTAATCCACGACGCCAGAGCATCTGGAAACTTTCCAGTCCTAATC
>Ga0209725_1000629_pt1 | contig 21141 bp, 24 predicted proteins | sample I18A1metaG_FD_184145 | JGI IMG/M metagenome (GOLD analysis project Ga0209725, IMG submission 184145) | Lake sediment bacterial and archeal communities from Gulf of Boni, Indonesia to study Microbial Dark Matter (Phase II) - ​I18A1 metaG... | ecosystem: Environmental > Aquatic > Freshwater > Lake...
GGGTAAGACGCGGCCGGCGACGGTGATGATCGGACACACTGGATACCTTACGTTCGCAAACAAGGTCTACGTGACGCAATAGATATCGAAATCGATCGGCAGAATGTACGCAAACGTTTAATGAGGGTCCTGCCTGCAACTTGCGGCTTCAGGAGAAAGGAATTGAGCGCCATCACGAAGCTTGGGCCGCGAAGTATGGCAGCACGACTAATTCTCACAGTCGCGGGCGTGTTGTTAATGATCGGGCCGCCCTACGCGTTTGACTTGCTGAATCTTTCGCCTCGCTTTCCGAATACGACAATCGCCGTGGTAGAGTTGGTGTTGCTGGTCGTTGGACTGGCGCTCCTGTATCTTGGCATAAGAGAACCGAAACCCACAGAAAGCGAAAGCTAGCGCGCGATCGCTCGGGACAAGGCACCCCATGCAAGACTGAGTGCTCTATGCTTTCAGAGCGACAGGTACGACAGCGCGGTCACCAAAGCGGACAGGGCAAACAGCACAAGCCACACGGGCTTATTCCACCGAAAGACCTTGAGCCCGTCGAGGACACCAAATGGAATCAGATTGAACACAGCCATGAAAGCGTTGATCGCAGCTCCCGCCAGTGCAGCCTGCAGCAGTCCGCCTGGTTGAATGATCTGAGCAGCCCCGAACAGTAGTGTGGCAAGCAGGATATTCGTGACAGGACCTGCGGCTGCGGTTCTGCCGACCCGATCAGGCGTTGTCTGGCCAGCAATGACGACGGCCCCTGGAGCGATGATCACGATAGGCGACACGACCGAAAGGGCCGTCAAAAGCGCACCAAACGTGTCTAGCCTGAACTCGGCCCAAAGCCCGTAGCGTTGAGCAACAGCTTTGTGCGTAAGCTCATGTATGATGAAGCCGGCCGTGAAGAAGAGAACAGCCATGGCCGCAGCGATCCAATTCGAGAAGACGCGACGGGCGAAGAAAGAAAGCCCAACCGCTGAAACGAGAGCGACTCCAATCACAATGTGCTTCACCTCAGTCCGGCCAAATCTGACCCATGATCTGGATGCGCGCAGGACGGGGCCGGCATATGCGCGAATATCAGGAGGCGCCATAACCCCGACAACCGGCTCCCTGCGAGCCTGGACTTTCCAGTACTCCGGGCAATCATGGTTTTCCGGCAGCCTGTGCTGAGAACAGAACGCATCGCCGCAGAATGAGCAGACGAATGGCAGGTCAACTTCTGCGCCGCATGCTTGACAGTTCAAATCGACCACGGGCTCCCTCCATGGCATGCCGGCTGGCTCTTATTGGTTCCTACAGTTCCACAGTCTTGAGGTACGCTTGGAGGATTTCTGCTTGTACAATCAGCGAGAGAAGCGCCACACCGAAAGTCATTGCCACGAGGCCGTCTTTGAAGGCGCTTTCTGGAAGCGAGAGCGCCAGAGCGACCGAGACTGCTCCGCGCAGCCCTGCAACGGCCAGAACTCTTGTCCATGAATCAGGGATTCCTTCTCCGAGGAGTCTCGTGAACCCTACGATCGGATATACGCTGAGAATCCTTGCCACGAGCATCGCCACGAAAGCGGCTAGTATGAATGGAAGATATGCGACCAGCAATCCAAGATCTGCCTTCAGACCAAGAAGCAGGAAGGCGAAGGATGTGACCATGAAAGTTACGACTTCCCAGAACTTCGTCATGGTTGTACGAGTTTCCTCGGACATTGCGGTTCGCATTGTTCGATTTCCCATGTACAGTCCAGCGATTGGCACAGCGATCAAACCTGACACGCCCAAGCTTTCGGCGAAGACATAGGAACCAAACATCACAGCTATCGTGAAGGCTGTTTCGGCTAAGGGCTCAGTGATCAGCCTGTGGAGCAGTTCAGCGATCCCTGACACTAGGAGGCCGACCGCCACGCCTCCTCCCAATGTGTAAGCGAACAAGCTCAGGTCTTGTAGCGGGCTGAAGGAGAGGGAGATCGCAATTGGATACAGGATGACAGGAGTTGCATTGTTGAAGTAGGCTTTGGTTTCCAGAATCGTAGTGAGCCTTTCCGGCGCTCGGACTCTTTTCAATACGTTAACGACCGAGACCGGGTCTGTAGGAGAGACTATCACCCCGAACATGAGCGCGACCGGTAGAGGCAACCCTAGGACAACATTCAGGAGAACAGCGCTTACGATTGCGGAAATAACAACCCCGAGAATAGCCAAGCTTAGAACAGTTTTCTGAACCGTCCTGAAGGTCTCAAAGCGGGTTCGCATAGCTGCCTCAAAGATCAAAGGCGGTACAACCAGGCCTAGTATGACAGTCCTGTCGAAGGCGATGCTGCTGAGTCCACCGGCAATTCTGAGAAATGAGAGTGCAAGGCCGATCGTGATCATGACTGTTGTGTATGAGGCTTTGATCTTGTCGCTGAGGATGGCTCCGACAAAAGATAGCGCGACTACGAGCGACAGAATAGTCAGCGGAGAGGCGGTGGCGAAATCGGTCATTCCTACAATTCCTACATTGGGCCCAAATCGCTTTCCAAGCCTTGAGGCCCCCAAGATGCAAGGGGTCAAACAAATAGTTTGATTCTCTCGACAGCCTCCGGGAAAGAAGCGATCTCGCATTGCTCTTTCCTTCTGGTGGGAGCCAAGGTATGCCTAGGGTTTCTGGAATTGCAGCCGAGGCGCTGAGAGAAGCTCGCAGCCGCCATTGACATCACAGATAAAAACGCATGCGTGTCTATTATCAGCGCGGCATGGAGCAAGCGCGCCGATGCGGGACAGGCTGAAGGATCTAGTTATCGGCGCCCCTTTGCGCACAGAGATGTCCGCCCACAAACGATTGAACAAGCCAAGAGCGTTGGCTGCATTCTCCCCAGATGGACTTTCATCGATTGGATACGCGAATCAAGAGATCTATCTAGGACTAGTCGCCGCGGGTAGCGCTGGCTTGTCCCAGTCGTTTCCCGTCGCATTGGCAATCACAGCGCTACTGGCTGTCGTCGGTCTATCCTATTTTCAGACGATCCATGGTTATCCTTCCGGTGGTGGTTCTTACGCTGTCGCCCGGGAGAACTTAGGAACGCTCCCTGGGTTGACGGCGGCAGCTGCGCTCTTGATTGGCTACCTGCTGACTGCTGCAGTGAGTCTGACGGCGGGTGTCGACGCAATTGCTTCGGCGTTTCCCATTTTGTGGCCGTATCGCGTCGTTCTGTCGCTCTTGCTCTTGGTCGCTATGACTCTTCTTAACCTGCGAGGCATGCATGAGGCAGGCACCGTGATGGCCATCCCAGTCTACTTGTTCCTTCTTGCGTACCTGCCCATGCTGGCATACGGTGCGGCCCTTGTCCTGATCAAGGGCCCAGTACCATTGAGCATTGCTGCTCCGCCCGCCACTAGGCCTCTGACGCTTTTCCTGATGTTGTACACTTTCTCGAGCGGTTGCACAGCGTTGACTGGAATCGAAGCGATCAGTAACGGAGTGCCAGCCTTCAAACCCCCAGAAGCCAAGAATGCGGGGCGAACGTTGGTTGCCATGGCCCTCTTGATGGGCGTGCTCTTCCTGGGGAGTGTGGGGCTGACGCAAGCTCTGGCAGTGATCTCCGGTCCCCAAGAGACGATTCTGTCCGCTTTAGCCCGGCGCTTGCTGGGTGCCGGTCCAGCATACTTCGTGATCCAAGGTGCTACGATGCTCATCTTGGCCGTGGCAGCCAACACAAGCTACGCTGGTTTCCCTCGATTGATCGCCCTTTTGGCGGCAGATGACTTCGTTCCGCGTCGACTGAAGAACGTAGGGTCTAGGTTGGTGTTTTCGAATGGCATCTTGCTCCTGGCGATTGCCACTGGCGCACTGATTGTCGCCTTCGAAGGCGATACTCATGCATTGATCCCGCTGTTTGCTGTAGGGGTGTTCATGGCCTACACACTGTCACAGACGGGCATGGTAGTCCATTGGTGGCGACAGCGAGGAAATGGATGGTGGCCAAAGGCGATCATGAATGGCGCCGGAGCCCTCGCGGCCGGTGTCACCCTCATTGTTGTCGGCGCCAACAAGTTCGTCGAGGGAGCTTGGATAACCATTCTGCTGATCCCGACGCTCCTGGTGCTGTTTCTTCGAATCAATTCCCAATACGAACAGGTTGCCAGGCAACTTTCGCTGCACGGGTTGCCGTCACAACTAGTCGAGCCACCCCTATCCCCGCGAGTGGTTGTTCCCAATTCTGGTCCTCTCCCTCCGGTCTCCGCAGTTGTCGTTCCCATCTCGGGCGTCCACCGCGGGGTGCTTGACGCCGTCGCCTACGCTAGGACAATCACGGAGAATGTGACGGCTGTCTACGTGGAGGTGGAGCCAGGCGCCGGACAACGCATACGTCGTGAGTGGGAACAGTGGTGCTCAGACGTGCCTCTTGTGGTGTTACCCTCCCCCCATCGGTCCGTTGTTGCGCCGTTGCTGAACTATCTCGAGGAGAGCGACCGGCAGCGCAGTGACGGGCACCTGGTTGCGGTAGTGTTGCCCGATCTTGTCCCAGCAAACTGGTGGCATGGGCTGCTTCACGAGCCCAACGCTAGGCTGATCAGAGACGCGCTCCTCGATCGTCAGCAGCTTCTTGGCTTGGAACGCATAATCATCGATGTCCCATACTATCTTAGATAGGATCAGACTGTTGCTTTGCAGTCATCGTCTACGGTTCTGCTTGATTCCATGTCAATTGTATGTGGAACTCTAGCACTGTAGCAACTGGGTTCGAATTAGGAGCGGGTCTATCTCAGGCCATGCGACGCTCATCGTTCTTTCTTGCGAGTTGGGAGTCGAATCAACAAGAGGACCATGACGCCAGCAGCGACGAATGTTCCCAGTAAGCCTACGAAGGCCTGCCCCGCGAGGGATGGGTTCGAGTAGCCCCAATCGACCCGGTATGTCAAGGCAACGGGCCTGGAGACGACTTCCCAAAGATTGGTAATCGTTCCAGGCGACGAGGTTTCAATCCATCCCCCATGTTCGTCTGGATCTGATGCGTAAACGATGACGATGACGGTATGCATGCCCGCGGTTATCTCGTTAGGGACATGCAAGTCAAACGTCCAGGAATACTGCACCGGATGTTGGAGGTACGTCTGAGGGTACCACGTCCCAGTTTCCAACGCCTGAGGAACATCCGATGTGTGAATCGGTTCGTGCATCCAATCAAACTGAAGACCGACCTTGTCAACTCGCACGAGCGGAGAACCAACATTCTTCACACTAACGAGAAACTGGGCATCCATACCTAGATAGAGAGGGCTAGGCCCAGCCACCCTCAAAGTCGTGGTCCAAGCTGACCCGCAAGGAACGGAGGCGGCCATGGCAAAGAGAAGTACGCTGAGAAACGCCAACGCCTTGTGGGTCTTCAATTTAGTGGCCTCGGAATGCTACCTCCACCAACAGCAAATTACTGTGACACCATATACCGCAGATAAATCTGGTGCAGATGACAGAGAATTGCCTAGTCTCGATGACAATGGTGATTCCTTTCCTGCGGCTGTAGCTCTCAGAGTTACAAAGCTCGCCAAGAGTCAAACTCGCTCATTTGTCCAGTGCGCGGCGCCTACTCCGCTAGTTAGAATGGCGAGGTTGTGGTGAGTTGGAGGCTATGTCTTTCCGATGACTTTTCTGACGTATGCTCCAACTTCTTGTGTTCTAAGAAACTCCCTGAAGGTCTGTCCCTTGCTCTTGTTGAAGCCTGGACAGAGCGGATCCGCCTTCAGCCGATCTCCCATCGGTATGAGCGGATAGAGTCTGCATGCGACGGGTCTCATGGAGTAGACTAGACATCGAGGCTTGTCTTCCGAGTATGTTAGAAAGCAACACTCGCCTGATTTCCTCTTGAGCCAATACCTGGTTCCGCGCTTTTCGACCACTATATCGCTTAGTCGCTTCTCTCGTGAGTATCTGAGGATTCTTTCAACGTCATCTTTCTCAAGATTGACTCGTAGATGGCAGCAAGCGCCGCATGCGGTGCACTCGTGGAGAATCCGCTCTGATCTAAAGTCCTCGAAGGTCTTCAAAGCCAGAAACCGCTCGAAGTACGCGTATGTGACGACGCGAACAAGAAGAACTGACACAAGTAGTATGCTCATCGAGGCGGCCAAGCCTAGTCCAAGAAGGTAGGTTCCTGCGGCCAACGCTAGGCTGATCAAGAAACCGACCATCAGCACCGTCTTGTCTCGTCTCATCCTCGCACTCGTCCTGAGGGTGTGTGCAGGACCGCTCCCTTGTTAGCTTCATCGCTTTCGACCATGGGGCACGCCTCGCCGCTCCAGCTCCGGGATCATCGTCAGAGCCGGGTTGGATACAAATCACGGCCTGAAAGTCCGCAGCGCTTCTTCACTTCATTCTCCCTTGGGTCGGATCTAGAACAGCTCTCGTTCCTTGATTCTCTGCGCAAGCTTCGGCGGTGCGCGAATCGGTTTCAGCTCCTGTTGGGGCTTGACCATGACAGTCTTGGGCTTGACTGTGTATCCGCAGACGCCGTTCGAGAGTAGCTTACCTTTCGAACACTGTGTGAACTTGCAGGTTTGTGGCGTGCATTCGTCGTCGACGAGCCGGCACCATCCGATGTCATCTCTAGCACTGAAGTGACCCTGTGAGCATCGGAAGAACGTGCACCCGCTAAAGCATGCTTCAGGCGTCGCAGCATCATAATGGGGAGGACCACGCATCATAGGAACCAACTTCAAAAGCCGAGGGAAGTGTGGGACGTGAGCTCGTGGTTTCGCACCCAACACGTGTCTGAAGAACTTATTACTCTTTCCTACGAAGACCGACCTATCGTTCGGCCGCTGGCGTTGCCAGGAAGAGCGCGGCCGGCTCAGACGAGTCTTTATATGCGGACTCAGAAGCAACTTGGCGAGGTCAATCCGCGGTGTCGAAGCATCAAAAAGAGACCGCGCCAGTCATCGTGAAGCATCGTCACTGCGCCATCTGCTCGACGCCGATCCCGATGAGCAAGGAGTTCTGCAGCGCCACATGCGAACAGGAAAACAAACGCATCCTCAGACGCCGCAGGTACACCTTCATCGCGACGCTTGCAATGTTCCCTGTGCTCCTGATTCTGCTCATGCTAATGCGCACACGGTAGCGGTTCCGTGCAGGACTTCATCCCCATCCACCTGTGGCTGGAGTCCGGCTGCGGTTCCTGACGTGCGCGAAACGTACGCTTTTTAAAGGGATCGATCGTTGCTCGCGAGGTCGTCATAAGTCTAATATAGATTCCAAGCACGCACTGAGTCTTGATTAGGGTCACGAAGACCCTAAAACAAATAGAGGATTAGGAAAATTGACAGTTGAAAAGAAAGTCTTCGTTAGGAAGGCTACAGGCCTCGTCAGAGAAATCGGTCCTCTAACAGCGGTCCTCATAGTACTGTGCAACACCATAGGGCTTGGATGGCAGAAACGAATCTTCCAGTTCACAGGAAAAGCCCCCATACCTGAGAACACCTACTTCATGGGCGCTCCACCGATGCTCATGGCATTCGTGGTAGGAGGGATCATCATCCTCTTCTCGGTGCTCTGCTACGCGATACTGACTTCCGCGATGCCGAGGTCCGGCGGAGGTTACGTAGTGGTCTCACGTGTGGTGGGGCCATTCTGGGGGTACGTAGGAAGCTGGGCTGAATTCCTGAGCATCGCATGGTCCTTCGGTATCATCGCCGTTGCCGTCTTCGAAGCAATAGGCATATTCGGAGCCCTCATGGGCATATCGCTTCCGTGGACTGATGTGCAAATGTTCGCGGGAGGTCTCGTGCTCGTCATGATCTTCGTAGCCGTTGGGGCTCTAGGCGTGAGAATGACCGGGTACCTGCTTCAGACCATATTTTGGATTCCGGCGGCACTCACAATCTACCTTTACGCGCTGTTAGTCGGCGGTGCGGGAAATCCGAGCCTTGTGGCGACAGGGCTTCAAACTGTCACAGGCAAAGCTGCTTCAGACTACGTATCTGCCGCGCTCAGCCAGGGGATGGCTACAGCTTTCCCCGGTGACTATTTTGGCGCGATGATGGTAGCGATGCTCGGTGCTTACTGGGCCTATATTGGATACGCTGCTTCAACATTCGTTGCAGGCGAAATCAAGGAAGCTGCCAAGACCCTTCCGCGAACGCTAGCCTACGCAAGCGTCCTCATCGTCTTGATCTACCTCAGTGTTTCCGGTCTCACATACGCTGCGTCAAAGATTGCTGTCACGCCTGACGGCAAATGGTCATTCTTCTCTGCTCTTTCATACCTATCCTACGGGGCAGGAAGTCTCGCAAAGGCGGGTCTTCCAGGGATCAAGGGCTGGTCAAGCATCATCGCAGGCTTTGCCGGCAGCGGCATGGGACTGGGCGCCGTGAATATTCTGTTGCTAGTATTCGCAGTGTTCTGGGTGATGAACGACATCCCTCCATTCATTCTGACGGCTTCCAGAATCATCTTTGCAATGTCGTTCGACAGGATGCTTCCAGAGTCACTTTCCTCAGTGAGTGAAAGATTCCACGCACCCGTCAACGCAACGATCTTCACAGGCATAGTTGCGCTACTGGGAGTAGCCTCAGAGTCAGGGGTATTTGGCCTAGGTGCATCATGGAATCCAGGGGCGAATCCGATTCTCGATGCGATCTTCGCCAGCGGGGTGACTGCAACAGACCTCTACGACGGAATCTTCTTCACCCTCTTCGCACTCGCACTGGTCCTCTTTCCATACAGAAAGAAGGAGATCTTCGACAAGGCGCCATGGAAACCCGGGGGAGTCACAGTAGCTGTCGTCGTAGGCCTCGTCGCATTCGTGGGCAACCTGTTTCTGGACTGGATCTTCCTTTTCGCTCCGGCCGGCAGCTACAACCTTGCGGCGATACCGACGGCATCTGATCCCTTCATAGCAGGATTCGGCCTGTGGTTCACGATCGGACTCTTGGTGCTAGGCGCCTTGATCTACGCCTACTATCGATACAGGGCGAAGACGACCGGCGTCGACTTCACCACAATCTTCACGCAAATACCGCCAGAGTAGGCCACAATCGAAATAAACTTCCCCTTCCTACTTTTTCTATCATGCAGATAGACGACGCTATCGACGCATTCGAACGGGACATACTGAACGGAAGAGCTCGATGGGTCGCCGACCTAAACGAGACCTTCAGGGATCATCTTGTGGAAGGGCACAGATTTCGCATGTGCGCCAGAGGACAGACCAGGGGTAAGGGGTTCATACTTTCCAGGCTTTTTGCATGGACTGTTTTGCCGAACTATACGGTCTCACTCTACGCAGAAGCGGTGAGGAATTCGAAGGACATTGTTGGCGGGAGGCTCGTTGAGCTTCTGCGGTTTATCAGAAGAGATATGGAGAAGCGCGGTTTGAAGTGGGCGTGGCTAGTGTTGTTTCTTGAGGGTGATCCTCCTAGTCAGGTCGCTCGCTCAATTGAAACCTATGATAAGAATGATATCGGGATCGGGGGCGTCAACGTACATTCGGGAAACGTACTGGTAAGCAACAACCTGTTGGGGAGAAGTCTCGTGAGACAGATGCGATTGGACAGATTGGTGCCACGACTTGAACGCGGTAAGGGCAAGTAAGGTTCAGGTTTCTGGGCTCGTTTCCTATTGCGGTCTCATCATTATGGGCTTGCTCATACTCGTTGGGGTACTCACGAATGGCTTGCCTGCTCAATTGCGTCTACTAACGTTGGCAGTTCCCGTGCCGTTGGGAATCATCTTAGGCGTACTTCTGTACTACAGAACTGGACATGAAACGGTTCAGTATGACGATAGTGGATTCAGTCTCAGAAGGGGAAGAAGTATGGTGGAATCTCACGCTTGGACCGAGTTCGTCGAAGTCTCTCTCTGTGCAGACCAGAAAGGAGGCGTCAATGTCAGGCTATACCGCGAACCTGACGGAGAGTACGTTGAGATTCCAGCCTCGAAGACGGGAGTCGATGCCTTCACACTGCGAAATAGTGTAGTGGATAGAATCAGGAGACGGTAGAGTAGGCTCCGTCAGGATATCAAGGAGTGGTGCGAGGATTCTCACTGCTCGTAGTTTGCTGACTATCCTTCGACCCTCTGTAGTCTAGTTATCTTCGGGCCATTGAGCTCGACAAGGTAGGCTCTCAGTATTCCTTCACCGTATTCGCTGCCCGGGTTCAAACATTGAGTGCGGCCAATCTTGACGTACCCGGAACTTTCGTGAATGTGTCCATGGAGCGCGAGAAGGGGCTGATACTTCTCAATCACCTTTCTGACAGACTTGGATCCAACTGGGATCATCACGGGTCTGCCTTGCGCGTAGACCGGGGTAAAGTCCTCAGTCAGCTTCGGGGCCAGGTCGATCTGAGTTTCGTACGGAGGACAGTGGAAACAGAAGACCGCTGTCCTGAAATCCTTTACCTTTGCAACGGCTCTCTCAAGTTTCACGAGGAGCTCCTCCTCGGAGCACTCTCTGGGAGTATTCCATGGCGTCGGGGTACTCCATCCGCAACAGGCGACCTGATGCTCCTCATCAAGTGAGACCACTTCCTCTTCGCCGTAGGTCACATTCGGGTCGGATCGTATCACTTCGTCGATCTCGAGGAGGTCATCGTTTCCGGGAGTCAGAATGACTCTGCATTTTGAAGGGACCTTCTCAGGGACCAAGCTGAGCCACTTCTTGATGACATTGATTTGAAGCTGCTCGAAAATCTTCTCTCTGAAGTTCTCATCCTGGTCGATCTTGCTTGCCTCCTCGCGGGTTGTTACATAAGGCAGGAAGCTATGCTTTCGGACCTCCTTCTCGTAGTCCGGGAGATCGCTTTCTTTGAGCACCTTTTCCTCGCCGAATAGTGCTGACTTGTATGTTCCATCGTCCTGCTTGTAGATAGGAATTATCAGCTTCCCGGTCATGTCCCCGCTGATTACAAGTGCGTCTAGATCAAATATCTTGGCAGAGTTGAGGAACTTTCTCCAGACGACCTCTGACCCGTGAAGGTCGGTGGAGAATAGGAATCTGACTTTGGCCAACTATCAGACCCTCTTTGCTTTCTTCCGGTCTCGCAAGTACGCTGCTATCCCTCAGATAAGGTATCCCTTGCGACTTCCTCAACCACGTTGTACCATTTTCTAGACGTGCCGACTCTTGCCCTAATCTTCCATTTGAGGGTCTTCGGTTCTTTCTCGATCGCGTCGCTGATCGTGTTGATCTTTGCCTCGATGTTTGCACGATCATCGCTTGACAGACCCGGGCGCTCCTCAACATACTCGCGCAGTTTCTTCAGGTTCGTCGACACCGTGTAATAGAACCCCCAGTCGTCCGCAAGGATCTTCGAGACTTGCTTCAGATTGATTGCATCTTTGTCACTATCCTCCACAGGATGCTCTCGTAGGAGTATGCACATGTCTTGCCAATCCTTCTCGTTCATCTCTACGATCTGAGCCTTCAGAAGAAAAAGCTCGGCTGGAGGGACTGTCGGCCGATCTACCTCAAGTCTGCCCCTAAAGTCTATGACGTGACACATCGGCAGTATGTCAAGAAACACGTCGATAGCCTTGTTTCCTTCGGCGTCGTTGAATATCTGTCTGTATCGCCCAAGCGCGCTCGTCATTGCGAGCGTAATGTAGGGAGTGTATCCCATTTCCTTCATGAGCTGTTTCGTGAGAGGCCTATACTTGCTGTAGCTGATGAAGTCCATGTCATGCTTCGGCACACGCTTCAACAACTCATACATATGTTCCGAGCCAACACAGTGCATTCGAATGGCGGCTCCCCCGAGTATGCGAAGAAGGATCCCCCTTTCCGCTGCTGCGTCCGTGATCCGCGTTATCTCTGTGCGGAAGTCAGCAAATGTCTTGAATTCGACCGTGCCAATTACGCTCCTTGATTACCGTAGAGAGGTCTGTCATCTCTTCACCGCATAGGGACGCCAGCACGTATATAGATGAAGCGGATCGTTGCCGACCTATCACCGCACAACGTGGGGGTCTCCTAACGTGAATTGCCTGGACGCGTTAGGTTTCAACAAGGCAGCTTTCTGTTCCGGGGAGAAGTTCGGCGTTGCTTTCTCGTATCCAACAGATGCCTTTGTCTAATCTTGAACAATCCCACGCGCAAAGATGACTGTCCATGAGCCCTCAACCAATATCTTCGCTCCAGACATCTGCTCCTTTTGCAGGCGCTCGACACAGCGCGGGAACTGTTGGAACTTCTTTCGGCGTCTTTTACATACACCTGTTAATGCGTCTTGACTTCAACATCACCTAGTGAGTTCTTCGCGACGCAACTAGCTGTCTTGCGCGCGAGACTCTGGACGAATAAGGCCGCGTACCGAGGATACTTCGTTGTCGAAGCCTAATCTAGCACATCAGGCCGGAATGAACTAGTCCGGTGAGCGACCCCGATGAGCGCAGCATATTGGAAGCGAATGCTTTCGACGAAGGCGGACGCTCATCACTCAGCCCTGACTGAGAAGTATCTCTGGCTTGCATCACTTGCCGTGATCTTCGTCGGCTGGGAGGCAACGGTGCGTTGTGGAGTGGTGCCCGAATCGAGGCTACCCTCATTCACGGCGACAGTTCTAACGCTTGTCTCATCTCTATTCGACATAGCGTTCCTATCGCGTGTAGCACAGAGTTTCCTGAACCTGTCCGGCGGAATCTTCCTTGCGCTCGCAATTGCCTTGCCTCTAGCGCTGTTCGCAGGCCTTCGTAACAGGTTCGACACTGCTATGACCCCATTGATAATGCTGGCCGGGGCTTTACCGGACATTGCTCTACTACCCGTGTTGGTCCTGTGGATCGGGCCAGGCAATGTCGCCGCGATCTCAATAGCGGCCTTCAGCGCCTTCTTTCCGATGTACTTCACGATACGTGAAGGCACGAAGGATATTCCAAAGGATCTGTTTCATGTCGCAGCCGTTTTCAACACAAGCCGACTCGACACGTTTCGGAAGCTAATACTGCCAGCGGTGTCGCCGCAGCTCTTCACAGGGCTAAGGCTGGCATACGACTTCGTATGGGAGATCGTGCTTGCGATCGAGATCTTCTCCGGTGTCACGGGGATAGGCTCGTACATAGCAGGCGCGGTTGAAAGAGGCGTTGTCACGGAGGCCTTTGCCGCCATACTTGCCGTTGGCATATTGGCAATCATGGTTGATCGGCTCCTCTTTGGCCGCGCTGAGAGATGGATTAGGCGGTGGATGGACTGAGCTATCAAATGGAGCTCAGGAACGTAAGCAAAGAGTACAACCAGACAGGAGAACCGATGCCGGCGATAGAAGATGTTAGCTTCGCCGTGAATCGAGGAGAATTCGCGTGTCTGGTCGGGCCGAGCGGGTGCGGCAAGTCCACACTGCTGAAGATGGCAGCGGGGCTGGATAAGCCAACATCTGGCGAGATCCGTTTCTGTGGGCAACCAGTGACGGGACCTCACCCGAAGATCAGCATGGTCTTTCAGTCGTTCGCGCTCTTCCCTTGGAGAACGGTCGTTGGCAACGTGGGGTATGGACTTGAGATCCAGGGTGTTCCCAAGGTCAATCGGATCGACTCCGTCCAGAAGTATTTGGAGATGGTTGGGCTTGCCGGGTACGGGCATTTGTATCCGAAGCAGCTCTCCGGAGGAATGAAGCAACGCGTGGGAATCGCGCGTGCGTTGGCCGTGGATCCTGAAGTGATACTCATGGATGAGGCGTTCAGTGCAATCGACGAGTTCACCGCTGAGACGCTGAGAGAAGAAGTTGCTGACATTCACGCCGAGACCGAGAAGACGTTTGTGCTCGTCACACACAACCTTGTCGAAGCTGTGGAGTTGGCGGACAAGATCATAGTTCTCAGCTCAAGACCGGCGCGGGTGAAGAAGATACTCGATGTCGACCTTGAGCGCCCGAGAGACAGAACTCATTCGGAGTTTGTTCATGCCCACAAGAGCATCTTCGCACTCTTGAAGGAAGAGCTGGAGACTACAATGGTGCGGAGAAAGATCAGGAGGATCTCCGAGTTCGAGAAGCTGAGTGACATCGAGGCAGAGAACTAGTCGTCACAAACATGCTGGCTACTCCCAAACGCCGGACTCGTCTACTTCAGCTTGTTTCCACACTTGGGGCAGAATCGTGCGGTCGAAATGACAGACGCGCCGCAATTGGGGCAGTTGATCGATGGTGGCGGAGGAGGCGGGACAGGAACTTGAGCCCCTTCAGCCGGCTTTGGAAGCTCAATCTCCTTGCGTAGAAGTACCACGTCGACGATCGACTGTATATCCTCCCATGAAACTTGAATCTCAGACCGCGCTCGCGTCGTCACGATGAGACTGATCTTCTTCTCGACGACGTTTACTCCGATATCTTTGACGTTTCCGACGGAGGAGCCTTTGCTGTCGATGACTTGCATACCCATGATCTTCTGGGTTGGGACATAGTCTCCCTTCTTTTCTGTCATGCCTGTCACTTGCTCGGTACGTCAGCGGCCTGGCTATATATCTCTGACCGCGATCATCTCCGCCGGGTTTCCTTTCGGGCTTCAAAGTCCGGAATGAGCAGGTCCATGACAAGCCAACCCAATCCTCCGATCACAGTCGTGTAGTAAGCGAGTAGATTCACCTGTCTCTCGCGCTTAAGTTGGTTGAAAGAGCATTGACTTCACGGACCAATTGCGCCGAACCAATACCATCTTGCTGGATCCAACCCTAATGCAGGAACGACAACTCAGAGAGTACGCTGAAGCGTCAGCACGTCTCTGGAACATCGCAAACTATCAGAGGCGACAAGCGCTATTCAAAGGCTTGGGGTTGCCAGACTATTCGAGTCAATGCAAGGCCCTGAAGGCTACGATGCCTTTCAAGGCTCTTGGAACATGCAAAGCTCAAGCCTTGCTGGCGAAGCTCAATGAGGCATGGGGAAGTTATCTCGCTCTGAAAAGACTCGAACGGCGGAGAAAGCTGACATGCAATATCAGGAAGGTTGAGCTACCACGGTATCTAAAAGATCGCCACAGAAGAACTCTCATTGCAGAATCCATTTATGTCCGCAAGGATGGATACCGTCAAATCGGGCAAATACTTGTTCTCTCGAAGAAGCTTCGGATAGGTTTCAAAGCAGGCGATTTGTGGGTTGGAGAGCAGGGTAGGCTCGAGCTCCATTATGATCAACTACGCAGAAGGTGGTATGGGCGTATCCCAGTCAAAGTCAAGTGGTCCCACAAAGGCAGGCCACATCATCCGACGCCGAAACGTGCGTCCATAGACTTGGGAATATGCAACTTGGCCACATGCGTAGTCGAACGCTCCCCAATAGCCTTGGTATACTCCGGCAGAGCGGTTCTCAGCGACTGGACATACTGCACGAAGCGCATAGCCAGTGAGCAGCAGAGATTAGCGAAAGTCAACGGGAAGCGTGCTTCGACGAGATTGAAGGGAATGTTTCGCAGGAGAACACGCAGACTCCACCACGCCATAGACGCTATGCTAAGAGACCTATTTGAGCGACTTGAGGCGGACAACTTGACGGAACTTGTTGTTGGCGACTTGAAACATATTCGGATCAACGCAAGGGATCACGGTAGGGTCGGCAACCAGAAGCTTCACAATTTCTGGGTCTTTCAAGAGATTCACCAGCGGATCGTCGAGCTAGGCGAAGAATACGGGATCAAGGTACGCTTCAAGTCGGAGCGGGACTCGTCCAAGCGATGCTCGATTTGCGGCCAAAAACACGGGAGCGGCCGGATGCATCGTGGACTATACAGATGCATGGAGACAAGCCAGATGTTGAATGCTGATGTGAATGGAGCATTGAACATTCTATATGGAAGAAAGGTAGCCGCGTTGAGCGGTAGCAGGCCGATGGCACGGCCCATGCTTCTGCGGTGGGATGGACGGGAATGGAACCATAGCAATGGGATGCCCACCCATCCGAGGAATGCTGCGGAAACAAGAATCTCCGCGCTTCTGTCGCGAAGAGTGCCAAAAGAAGGGATTTACATCACCCCTCCCTGCTGTCCAAGCGTTGCATAAATGGGACTGAATTTTCGTCCACAATGTCGAGATCAATTCTAGTAGCGCGTTGACTCGTGGTAGATTTCGGGCGGGTGTTGGCAGAGCGCGACCACTGCCAAGCCACTGGGATAACGTTAGCGGATTCGAATTGTCGGTGTGAGCTCAAGGTGGATCATGAAGGAGGCATCTATGCGTTTGAGTCGTCTGCATGGGATGGGTTTCCTCGTACGCGAGAAACATAAACGGCTGTGTACTTCGAAGAATGGGGAGGAATTCCAGAAGGGATGAAGAAGAAGCTAAGCTCACACGTGGAGAACAGCTCGGGAGGCCTTGTTCAGAGAAAACCTCAATTGCTGCCACCCGTAACCAGTGTGTGTTTCCATGAGGTGATCTTGTGAATACGCTCAACTTCTTCACGGGGCTGGCGATAATAGTCGCAGGAGTTCTTCTCGTCTTCGCAGGTCCACAACTGATACTTGTTCCGTCGACGCGGACTGAAATCACTGGCCTCTTCCATGATGAAGGGTTCATCGTCGGTGACATCTGGGAACGTTCAGTGCAACTAGACGGGGGCGCCCTAGTCAACGGAACAGTTGCGGTGAGCTCGGCTCTCACAGGCGAGCCGTCTGAGATATCGATGCTGATTATGGATGACGCAAACTATCAGAAGTGGCTCTCTCACACTAGCTCCACGTACACCTTTCAGAAAGACATGTCCAACGGACAAGCTTTCTCGTTCACCGTGCCACGCTCCGGGCTCTACCACTTCGTCTTTGACAACACAAACTCGCCCGTCAAGAAGAAGGTCACGATGAGCGCGGACCTGCAAAAGCAAGTTTCCGTGACCCTACCGGATGAGCGTGTTCGTTATGTCGCCTATGGCCTATTGGCAATCGGGCTTCTTGTGATGGTGATAGGCGGTCTGAGGAAGACGCAGGTCCCTTGGGCCTAGGGAAGGCCCATACGCAGAAGCTCTAAATAGAATCCATGTGTACACTCATCTGAGATATGCGGGCAGGAATTACGATTGAGTGGTCTGCTGAAGAAGAGAATCCAAGTCGACCATAATCTCGGAACGGTGATCGGAGCTCCCGAAGGCAGTACAGTGAGCTACGCCGAGATCCAAAAGGGACTGCACAGGTATATCCGCGACAATAATCTGAGAACCGACATCGGGAAGGGGGCAACCGCCGGAGTTCCTCAAGCTCCCCAACCCGAAGCGCCGAAGACCCAGGCTCGGGGCTTCTACTGCATATCATGCGGCGAGGCTATCCCAAGCGGCGCAGTCTTCTGCGATCTGTGCGGAGCGTTGCAGTGAACCGTTCTAGCAGCCGTTGAGCGCTCTGCCTTCGTTCCCCGCCAGACTGCGGATGTTGATTATGAGGTTCACGTCCACAAACCGTCTTTAAATAGGATATGGAGAGTCCTACAGGCCTTCTAAGTTCTGCGCGAGGATTTCGATTCGGAATGACTCGTAGCGATGTGGGGATCCTAGGGTACGGGGTATACGTCCCGATCCAACGGATAAGAACAGAGATAATCGTCAAAGCCAGAGAGGCCAAACGCAAAGATCTCCCGGATTTCGTTCACAAGGTCCGAGACGGTCTTCTTCTTCGATACAAGGCGATAGCGGGGGTCGACGAAGACGCGATCACAATTGCTTCTGAGGCCACTCTGAACGCTATTAGAATGGCGGACCTTGATCCTATCAAGATCGGTGCTGTAGCTGTTGGGTCCGAGTCGAAGCCGTATGCTGTCGGTACGATCGCAAGACACGTTGCTTCATTCACGGGAATCGGTAGCCGAGTCTACGTAGCCGACTTGGAAGGCGCATGCAACGCCGGAATGCAGGCTCTGAACTTTGTGGAAGGTCAGATCGTGAATGGTAAGATTGACTATGGGCTCGCCATCGGGACGGACGTCGCTCAAGCACCTCAAGGTGACCCCCTTGAATACGCATGCGGGGCAGGTGCCGGAGCTTTCGTGCTTGGAAGGGGCAACCCTGTTGCGTCGATCGTAGATGCCGCAGCTTACTCGACTTTGACGATGGATTTCTGGCGCCGCGACGGCATGTCATATCCAAGTCACTTTGGAAGGACAACAGTCGAAGCCTACGTCCGACACGTGATCGGCGCCATTGAGCATATGCTCTCGAAGCACCCAGATCTGAAGTTGATGGACTTTGACCATCTAACGTTCCATCAGCCATCAGGGTACATGCCACTGAAAGTCTGTAAGGTGCTCTCGCAAGAGAAGATTGAGAACCTTGAGGATCAGACCGTTGAGCCCAGAATTCATCTAAAATCAGAATTCGTGGAGGAGAGGGTCAAACCCTGGCTTCGGGTCTTGGAGACGGGAAACACGTACGCGGCGTCGACCCCCATTGCCGTATGCGACATCCTCGACCACGCGCAGCCAGGCGAGAACATCCTCGCAGTTTCATACGGATCGGGAGCCTACACGATCGCAACTTGGCTCAAGGTTCAGGAAGGCATACTCGCGAAGCGGGGGCGAACCCCCACAGTAGAACAGTATCTGACACGAAAGCGTGAGATAAAGCTGGAAACATACCAAGATCATCTAAGACAGAAGCTGCGCAACGTCAGACGCAGGATCTCGCACCCACGCATTATCGGAGAGATCGCTCCGCTCGACGATCGACACATAACCGCGACCTTATGCCATGGCTGCGAGCGCGTGTTCTACCCCGCTCGCGACAGGTGCTTGGAATGGGACTGCAAGGGCCCGTTGGAGCAGAGGCAATTCCCCGTTTCGGCGAAACTTCTGTCTTTCAAGAAGCTCCCGCTTCAGAGACGGCTAACATCAAACTTCGAGCTTATCTCAAGGGGAAGAGCCCTGATCGTTGACTCCTCTTCAACTGAAATCACCAATGGAGCCACACTAGAAGTCGTGATCCGGAAGCTTGACGATGAAGGAAAAGACGGTCTCATCATCTACGGGCCCGCGTACCGGCCTGCCTTTAGGACCGTTCAGAACGGCATTGACAACAAGAGTCAAAGCACCGCATAGCGCCTTCCTCAATTGCAGAGGCCCGTGATTTAACAGGGTGGCCTGACTACCGGAGGTCGCGTGCAAACGACACTTGTTGCTGGAGTGGATGGCGGCGCCACTAAGACGGTTGCGGTGGTAGGGAGGCTTGACGGGGCACTCATAGGTTCAGCTCGCGCTCCATCCTCAAACTACCACAACGTCGGAATCAATATGGCTGCGAAGTCAATTCGTTCCGCTGTTCTTCTCGCGTGCCGGCGCGGAGGGGCGCCGGCCAAGGATCTCCGGACAGTCGTGATGGGCCTTGCTGGGATGGACTCGCCAAAGGACTTCTTGGTTGGACGAAGAGTTGCCGACCTCACACGCCTCGGGGAGCGAAGAATAGTCAAACACGATTCGGTCATAGCTCTGTACGCTGCGACTCTTGGTAGACCTGGGATCGTAGTAAACGCCGGAACGGGCTCTTTCGCTGCCGGCATAGGCCGTGATGGAAGAGCGATTAGAGCAGGCGGCTGGGGGAACATTATCGACGATGAAGGAAGCGCGTACGATGTTGGCAAGCTTGCGGTCAGAGCAGCTCTGCGCGCTCTTGATGGAAGGGAAAGGAAGACAGCGATCACAGGCCTCCTGATGAGGCGCTTCAAGCTCCGAACTTTAGAGAACATGGTTCATGAGATCCATGAGAGACCCATGACCGTGGATGAGATCTCCGAGATTTCGAAGCCGGTTGCGCGAGCAGCGGTAAGAGGCGACCGAGTCGCGCGCGAGATTTTCGCGCATGAGGCACAAGTCTTGGCAGGTTTGGTGTCATCGATTGCAGGGCGTCTGGGCATGACGAGATGCAACCCTGACATCTACTGCACCGGCGGAGTCTTCAACGCTGGTGCAACCATCTTGGACCCTTTCAGACGGGAACTGCGTAAGAGTGTCCGGCGTTTTCACCTTAGGCACCCGAGATTCGAGCCAAGCGTCGGCGCTTTCATCCTAGCGCTGAACGACGAGGGCGTAGCGGTGTCTGGTCGAGTGCTGCGAAACATCCAGGCTTCCCATGTCTCCATTGTATAGACAGGTTCTATTTCCAGAAATCAGGCCTCTGAGCCTATGAAACCTAGAAGAAGCGATCATTAATCATGCCACGAGCGTGGGGTCACGTGCCCCTAGGTGTCCGGCCTTTCCCAACCAGAGCGTCTGCGATATGGCTGCCAATGAGTCCGGGTCCACCGATCACAACGCAAACGGGCTCCTTCGATGACGACAATGCCTGCAGGTCACTTCATCTTTTGAAGGCATATCCAGATCTCCTCGAAAACACACCATGTCTTGGTACGCACGGTGTAGTGATGCGGCAGAAGTAGATATCTTTCCAACCCTGAGATGTCTCTATGCTATCCAGAACTTGCCCAGTCGCTCGTCGACACATCAAGACTTGAAATTCTGTGCCACCCCGTAGAGACCAAGTCCGATCTGAACTCCCTTTTTCTCCTCTTGATTTGGAACTCGACCTTACGCTTCTCTTCTGTATCACGTTATGTTTCCTTCGATTCGCGTTTTGTTTCCAAGGCTCGTTCCAGGATCGACAAGGGAACATCGAAGAAATAGCGTTGCAGGCGTTCCTTTTCACAGGAGAGAATCGCCTTCCTCAGCTCGTCGAAATCGCGAAGTGTCGAAATGAGCTGTGCAGCATCGGAGATGTTATTCACGACGCATCTTGGGTACGTCAGGATGTGAGCATAGGGTGTCTCTAGGTCGGTTAGGCAAATGGCACCAGTTGAAGGTCCTTCTGCCTGGCCCAAGCGGCCAGTTCTTCGGACTGAAAGGAAATACCGACAAGCTCCCACCACTCACAGAAGAACGGAAAGAAGAAGTGCAGAAACACACCGAAGCGCAGCAACGATGACAGCATTGGCCTCTCCGGATTTCTGGACGTTCGTGTTCACCATAGCTCTCCGGACGTCTGCGTTTGCCCGTTTCGTGTTGGGGAGTCTACTATCCATCGTGTCAATGGGCTCACTGCAAATTGTTAAATCTGTCGTGGCCTACGAATAGGCGGGACGTGGGAGAATTGGACATATTTCACGGTTGGGAGAATTGGACGATTTTTCTCCTCATGGTTGGCTTCTGGATCATAGTTGCCTACGCCTTAGTCTTCGATTCTTGGAAAGAAGGCAGCAAGACTTGAAGTAGAGGCATGAGCATGATGGAGTTG
>Ga0209725_1000630_pt1 | contig 21136 bp, 26 predicted proteins | sample I18A1metaG_FD_184145 | JGI IMG/M metagenome (GOLD analysis project Ga0209725, IMG submission 184145) | Lake sediment bacterial and archeal communities from Gulf of Boni, Indonesia to study Microbial Dark Matter (Phase II) - ​I18A1 metaG... | ecosystem: Environmental > Aquatic > Freshwater > Lake...
GTGCGACTCAGAAACATGATGAACGCATAAGCAACGATCTCCTAGAGCACGCATCGAGGACCTCCCCTCAGTGGTGGAGAGATCCCCCTTCTGCGCAACGGAGCCAGATATATGGGATTCTGCGATATGGGAGTAAGCATTATAAGTCGGAAATTCCTACTAGTCGGTGGGAGAAACTTGAGCCGAAGAATCTTCGACGTAAAGGTTGCCAAGAAGGGGCAGATAGTGATACCGAAGCCTCTCAGAGAAAGGTTCAGAATCAGGGAGGATTCTCGTGTGACCCTCGTCGCCACTGAAGAAGGTGTTGTGATCAGGCCTGCTCTTCAAAGGCCTTGGTCAGGCCTACGAGGCCTCCTGAAAGGCGCCTTCACGGTCGAAGAACTTGATCGACTACTTGGGGAAGCGAAGCGATCTCTACTAGAGGCAAAGTAGCCCCTTGACCGACAATCCACTCTACGTAGTCGACGCTCACGTCCTAGGAGCCTATTTCCTAGACGAACTTCCAGAGAGAACTGACCGAGTATTCAAAGAGGCCGAACATGAAAAGGCAACCCTAGTCGTTCCATCAATCGTCATAGCCGAGTTGATCTATGCTTATGAAAAGGCCAAACTGCCTACAAAGATTTGGGAAATGTTCGACAAACTCGATGTGTACCCTTGCTTCACAATTCACCCTCTCGACGAGCCGCTCTTGAAAATCATACCAGAAATCAAGCTGCCGGAACTTCACGACCGAATCATAGTCGCCACATGCATCTACACAGAAGCAAAAGCACTCCTCACAAAAGACCAAGACATACGATCTTCCAAGCTTGTGCCAACAATCTACTGACACCCCTGACCATGCATGATGTTCTTTCTCAGCACGGGAGCCTGACAAGTCAGACCTCTCCAACGGCCATCAATCTGATACCAAAGTGTTCTTTGCATTCTCGACGAGGTCTCCCAGCGACTTGTTCCGAGGCCTTGCTCAAACAGAACTCTGCTGACGCTGAACTCAGACGGGATCAGTATCTCGGCCACAGAAGTCTATTGCAAACCGACCTAGCAATAATCGGGTTCTCCAATTTCTCTTTGTCTTCACGATTCACCCTAACCGAAGCTGACATAGTCATCCGCCGCGCCATAGTAACATAGTATTTCCAATGAACTTTTCTACGAAGACACGTAGGACTGATAGCGTATCTAGCTGGCAGCACTACTGATCTTTCGCGCCGCTTAGAGCTGGGAAAGAGTTCCTCCATTCTCTTCTAGACATAATTCACCTGGCCGCTTGTAAGGGCCTATTCCCTACTTCGGAAACTCGTACGCCTCAACATTTCGGATCATGAAGTCGAACTGCTCACAGTCAACCTTAGTCCTCTCCATCTCGAAGCCATCCCCATGACATTTCACCTTTCTCTTTCGCCGCCTAAGTCAGAAAATACTCGCAGTCCGGCTCTCAATGGTAGTGCTCCGGGCGGGACTTCCATGGTATTTGACCATTTTGAACCCGCGCCCATGGCTGTCTCCTCCAGCCCGAGAGGCCACGATCCTTGACCGGGCTAGACGACCGGAGCACAATCCTCTACATAACAAACACAATAGTTAAACTGTTCTCATTCTCGCATCGTGCTTTGAGGTTATGCGAAATAAGAATGCTTCTTCTGATCAATTGCCGATGCGTAAACTTCGCTTCCCTTTCAGATCTCCGTGAAGAAACTTGCCCATGTAAGGGTTCTCTTGAAGCCTTCTAATGGCAAAGTCAATCCTGACTTTCACTTCTTTCGTGAGTCTTCGAAAATCCTTTTCGAACCGTTTGGTCACCTTGATTTCATATTTCATTTGAGTCTCTCAGTTCCTCAATGAACTCGTTGTATTTTCGAGTTCGACCGGCCTCAAAGTCCTTCTCGCCCTCTTTGATCGCATCTATCATGGCCTGGTCTGCCATGATGTCTAGCGTCTCGATAAGTTCCTCTAGCAGATCCCGCGTTCTCTTGAGCAATTCGACCTGTTCGCGATCAAGGCCCACAGTCGTCAAGTTTCCTAATCGAGTTCAGATTGGATGAGCCCTTATATTACTCTTGCCCGTCCAATGATGGTGTAACCACAAGTTCCTCTTAGTTACGACCTTGACCATCGCAGAGTGAAATGTGAGAAGCGGGGGTTCCCTATTACTACAGTATTCAGGCCCTATGCTCTCACCACCTACGAAAAGTCCTTGTCACTTCGACTTTACTGAGGGAAATGAGGAGCCTAGAGGCAGAGCATTCCTTCTTGGCTATCTGCTGAGAGCATTGAGAAGTGTTCGATCGAGACATCTTCTCATTTAGGTCTTAATCTTGGGCTATGATAGGCCGCCGATCACTCACGAATTATCTCTTTGACCGCCAGCCGGATGTCCTCTGCCTTAACTGTTTTCCTCCCCGCATGCGACGCCAAGTCCTTGGCTTTCTTTCCAACGCGTTCAGCCAACTCCTCCAAGATCCTTCGCAACTCCTCCGCCGCATCATCGCCAACCCTTTCAGCTCCCGCCTTCTCTATCAACCTGTGGACCGCAGCGATCGACAGTTCCCCAGCGGCCATGAATAACAACCACACAGGAAGATTTCTCCTCAAACGGAATATAAATCTGTCTTCGCCTCACAGAACAGACCTGAAAAGTTGCAAGAAGCAAGAATTGCGCCTGCTCTCCTGCAATCAACACCCATTGCACCCAAAAGGAGGCCATTCCCAGAAAGTTGCCCCACAACTGGTGCAAAGACAAATACTTAATTCCATGCAAAAGGAATCAGGAGAAATCCTCGACTTCGGTGGAAGAGAATTGGGAAGGGTTCGAACCGAGATCATCAAGAAGACAGCCAGAGAACTATTCGAGGCCAATCCTCAGAGATTCTCTGTGGACTACGAAGAAAACAAGAAGGCTGTCGACGAGCTTGTGAACTCCAAAACAAAGAGAGTCAGGAACAGAATCGCAGGATACGTCACAAGACTCAAGACTATCGAGAATCAAAAACTGTCAGGCGCTTTGACAGAAGCGCCAGTCCCACCGGAAGAAATTGAAAGGGAATAGCGCATTAGTCGCGAAGCATCATTCGTTGTAGCAAGCCGATCTCTACGTAAAGGAAGGCTTTCCAAACGCTTTTCTGCAACCAAACACCGTAACACGGATCTAAGCAAGCTGATCCGGATGAGTATAATCAATGATTACAACAGAACCTGGGCGATTCGATATCTCAGAGAAGCGCTAGTCGAATACCGCAATGGCAGGGAAAGCCAAAGAGAAGATCAGAGCAGATCATTCATGGCGATAGCTGTTAGAAAGGCACAGCTGGCCCTCGAACATGCCTTCGGGGCTCCCGAATACCTCGAAGTATTGGTCGCTAATGCGATCCAGAGCCAAGCAACGGGGCAGGATCCCAAGCTAAGGCTCCTCTCCTTTCTTGCCTCAGTCGCCAACATTCTTTCAGAGCCCCAGACACAATGGACTCAAGAGCTGATTCTTAAGATAACGAAGGAGGCTCTTCATGGCGCCTCAACCATCATCCAAGAGATCACATCCGAAAAGAACATTGAACCTGAACTAAACTAGTGAGCCGCGGAAGGGAGCGGAGACTTGGAATACTTCACGATCAAGAGTGACACGCTAGATCTCAAGATAGCCATCATCGACATCAAAAGCATTCACATGCACGAGGAAACAATCCCCGAGGCAGTTCAAGAACTGGTTGCCGAGCTTCTCAGAGACGGTGTCCTGAGGCATCCTGTAATAGTCGACGAAGAGACAAAGGTGGTTCTTGACGGAATGCATCGAGCCGCTGCCCTGAAACTGATTGAATGCATCATGATTCCAGTTTGCTCTGTGGATTACGAGAATCCTTCGGTAAGGGTTGACACTTGGTATCGCGTCTTCATTAAAGAGAACACACAGGACCTCATCGATGGGCTGAAGCGTTGGAACATCAGAACCACGGAGTCAAGCATTCAAGAAGCAAAGAAGAACCTGGAAGCCGGAACCGCGGCAGCTTTCATCGCAACAAAGGAGAAATGCCTCATAATTGAGAACGGAGACGGAGACGTGAAGCAGAACTTTCAGCTTGTAGCAAGCATCGAACGAATGGCGAAGAGCCTCGGATATGGAGTGAAGTACGAAACTCGGAGCGACGCACTGAAGAAGCTGGAGGAAGGAACAGCTCAACTCATTCTCGGTCCCCCGCCAGTGACAAAACAGGACGTTAGAAGATCCGGATTGAGAGATGATCCCTTCCCTCACAAGGCAACTAGGCACGTGATGCCTGCCAGGCCACTTGGAATCAATGTTCCCATCGAGATTCTCCGAAACCGAGCAATTGGACTTCCGGAAGCAAACAAGAAACTGATAGAAATGCTAAAGAAGAGACCTCTAGAAAGGCTCGCCCCAGGATCAATGGTCGAGAACAGGAGATATGAAGAACAAGTCTTCCTATTCAGGTAAGAACATGGCTACATTGACCATCAACGTAAGACTGATCGGCGGATTGAGAGGGCTTGCAGGAAAGCCGGAGATACATCTCAGGCTCAAAAGGAAAGGATTGACTGTATCCGAAGCAATCATAGAACTCTGCCGAAAAGCCTCCAACAAAGACCTTGAGCGAGCAGTAGTTGATCCTACGTCTAAGACAGTCGGACCGAACGTAATCGTTCTCGTCAACGACAAGGACATCAGCGTCCTCCAAGGACGAGAGACATTGATCAGAAACAACGACACAGTCACATTAGTTCCGGTCTCCCACGGAGGATAGGGGGCAACTTAGTGAGCATCAAGATCGGAATTGCAGGGTACGGCAGTTGGGGAAAAAGACACTTCGAGTCGTGGAAGAAGGTCTCAAACGTCGAGATTGTCGGGATCTACGATCCTGCATATCAGGGCGAGCCCTATTTCAGCAGTCTAAAGGAACTCATTCAGAGCGTCGAGGCTTTAGATGTGGTTGTTCCCGCGCAAAGCCTGGCAGACGTGGGAGCTCAAGCGATTGAAGCGGGAAGACATGTCTTCCTAGAGAAACCAGTTGCAACAAGCATCGAGGAGGCAAAACGCCTAGCAAGGTTAGCCCAAGCCAACCCAAAGTGCCTTTCAATGGTCGGCTTCATCGAACGATTCAACCCTGTATTCCAGAAACTCAACTCAATCTTCGAGGAAAACGGAAAACCACAAACCATATTCTGTCAGCGTTCAGGAGCCCCCACCCTAGTAGCAAAGCAGACCGGAGTCCTAAAGGACCTTGCGATTCACGACATCGATCTTCTACGTTGGATGCTCGGCGAACCCAAATCAGCATCGGTTCGCTCCAGCAGAAGCTTCCACTTCGGCGAGCTTGAGCTTTCCTTCGAAGAGACACAAGCACTGGTGATATCAGATTGCTGTTCTGGACCAAAGATACGGCGTTGGGTAGCAGCATTTGAGGATAGAACTTTCTTTGCTTACTTCGAAGGGAACCAATGGAGATTATTCGAGAACGGGACCGAGGTGCCCGTGGTATGGACGCCTCCTCTGGAGGAGGAGTTGAGATACTTCGCAGACTGCTTGAGAAAGCACAGTCCTCCTTCCCCAAGCATCAGCGACGCCGTGCGGGCTCTAGAAATAATCGATCAGGCGAAGTGAAGAACAGCATCAACATATTTCCTTGCCATATCAACATCAAGAACTCATCTTTTCATGGAACATGAATGAAGGATTGTATGGCATAGCTATTATAAGCAGTTCCCAGCTACCTGAATTGCGGTGCATGTCTTGAAGAGACACGCAGCCCTTGTAATTCAACTGCTCATCCTTGTAACGTTCACATTCCTGACTCAAAGCACAATTCCATCTCAAGCAATCTTCGGGATGGACATCGTGATAAACGAGTTTGATCCCAATCCAGCTGCCGGTCCCCAATGGGTAGAGTTGTATAACCCAACCGATTCTGAGTTCAGCATCTCACTCTGGAAAATAGTGACGCGATCAACAGGAATCACCTTTACGATACCTGGCGGAAGCTCGATTGCAGGGAAAAGGTACTTCGTCATGGATCTTCCATTCCCAGCCATGGATCCCAGTGGGGAAGTTCTCTTTCTGCTCGACAACAACGGGTTGCAGACTGACAGGACTCCGTTACTGACCAAGCCCGTGAGTGATAACACAGCATGGGCCAGAGTGCCCAACGGCATCGACACTGATTCGATCGACGATTGGAAGCTGCAACCGGCGACCAAAGGAACCTCAAACAGCGTGCCACCACCTCCGCCAATCACCCCGACCATTATGTGCACACTCAGCTCATTCGTCGTGGAAATCGGATCAAGCGTAACGGTGAGAGTATTCATAGGCCCGCCTCGCTCAGCACCCGTAACAATCCAAGTGAAAAGGCCAAGCGACTTGGATTGGAACAACCTCACCACCGCCCTTACGGCGGCCTCAGGCATCTATGAACACGTATGGACTCCCGCTGCGATAGGAGAGCACAGTGTGAGGGCGTACGTGTATCCAAGTAACTCATTCCCAGATATGTATTCCTCTTCCATCAACTTCCTTGTGACAAAGATCAGGACACAGCTCTCCTGCTTCGTTACACGCTTCCAGATAAAGCTGGGACAGAATTTGGCAACATACGGCTACATCATCCCAACCCTTGAAGGAGCTAACGTGACACTCACATACCGAAAGCCAACCGGCGCCCCCATAGTCAGATATGTTCTAACAAGCAGCGGAGGACTCTACAATGACACGAGCTTCACACCGCAGGAAGTAGGATCATGGAATGTGACCGCATCATGGGGAGGAGACGAAACCCACCTATCGGCAACCTCCTTCCTGGCACGTTTCAATGTTGAGCCACCGCCATCACTTCCGTTTGGAATGTGGCTCGTCATCTGCGCAGTAGTGAGCGTAACCATTGCCGTAATTGTGTTGGCCGCCGGACTCTCGAGCAAGATTGTCCAGAAGCCTCCAAGAAGAATCGCACTCTGTCCACGATGCAGATCCGCCTTGCTTTTCGTACCCAGCATTCGAGGCTGGTACTGCCCCAGATGCAGAAGACACGTCCTGTGACCCCTTCTCAACACCGGAACCCTGCGCGCTAACGAGACTGCAGCTGCTCCGATAGAGAACACGCTCAGGATCTAGGTTGAACGCCGTCACAGACGACTCTTCCAAGGCCGCTCAAACCTGAAGACCGCGCATCGATCCCGAATGAAACATCACGGCAATGACGACCGAAACACATAACCTAGACTTACTAGACTGTGGCCGAGAACTCTCCATGCCAAGAGAGATGCATACAACGCAGCATACAACAAGAGTCGATCAAGACCTAGTAGACAAAATCCTGAAACTCAAGAAGGAGAGAAAGGCACTCATTCTGGCGCATAATTATCAGCGGCCAGAAGTCCAAGACATAGCGGATTACGTCGACGACAGCGTCGGCCTTGCCAAGAGAGCAGTTGAAGAATCTGAGGCTGAAGTTATCGTACACTGCTCAGTCGACTTCATGGCTGAAACGGCAGTGATACTTAACCCAGAGAAAACAGTGCTCATGCCAAGCCTCGGTGCCAGATGCCCTATGGCCGCAATGTTACCAGCTTCTCAGATAGACCAATGGAAGGAGAAGCACCCGGAAACACCGATCGTCCTGTATGTCAATACCCTCGCAGAGGCAAAGGCCAAATGCGACATCTGTTGCACCTCAGCCAACGCAGTAAGAGTAGTCGAGTCACTTGACTCAGATACAGTGATCTTCGGGCCTGACGCCAATCTTGCATGGTATGTGCAGCAAAAGACCGGAAAGAAGCTGATCCCAATCCCAGAAAGAGGATTCTGTCAAACTCACGTACTCTTTCTGAAGGAAGACATTCTGCTACTGAAAGACGAGAACCCGCAGGCAGAAGTGATGGCACACCCCGAATGTACTCCTGAAGTACAGAGCGTTGCGGACTTCATAGGATCAACCTCGCAGATGCGCATGCATGCGAGAGATTCAAATGTGGACAAGTTCATCGTGGCGACCGAAATGGGGATTCTACATCGACTTGAGAAGGAGAATCCGAAGAAGACCTTCATACCCGCCTATGAAGGAGCTTGGTGCGTGAACATGAAGCTGAACACGCTCCCAAGAATCTATCTGGCACTCAAGGAAGACCGTTACAGAGCTGAAGTCCCGCGAGATATTGCTCGAAAAGCGAAGGCTCCTCTAGAAAGAATGTTCGAGGTAACGAATACAAGTCTGAACACGAAGTAGGACGAACAGTCAACCAGCTAAATGTGTATCTTACAGAACACCCACTTCTTCAACCTAGAGCTTTCCTACACCAGCCTCAACTGCGCTGAGAATCTCCCCGCTTCTGATCATTGACGCAACTCGCGTGATGTCCTGTGACATTTCCCGGTCTTTCGTCAAGGCCGGAACCTTGCTCCTAATCGTCTCATAGGCAATCCGAGTTCCCTTGCCTAGCTTGTCGGGACCTCTTAGATCAAGAGCTTGACTTGAGCAGAGAAACTCAATTGCAACTATTTGCTCGACATTTCCGAGGATCTCTCTAGCCTTCATCGCGGCCAAAGCGCTCATACTGACAAAATCCTCAAAGTCAGCTGATGTGGGAAGTGAGTCAACGCTCGCAGGATGAGAGAGAACCTTATTCTCTGAGGCCAGGGAGGCCGCGACTACTTGCGTCATCATGAATCCTGAATTGAGCCCCTCTCTGCTTGATCTGGGAACAAGAAATGGGGTAAGCCCTTCATTCGTCGTGGGATCCATAAGTTTGGCAATTCTTCTCTCGGAAATGTTACCTACTGATGTCAACGCCATTGCAAGGATGTCTGATGAGATAGCGATTGGCTGCCCATGAAAGTTGCCTCCCGAAATACATGCTCCATCCTCGGCAAACACAAGCGGGTTGTCAGTAGCAGAGTTCATCTCAGTTAGCAACACCTTTCGAACATACGTCAGAGCATCTCTTGCAGCCCCTGCAACTTGAGGCATACATCTCATAGAGTATGGATCATGTATTCTCTTGCCCTCACAAGCAAGAACTTCAGAGGCCAGCCGACTACCAGAAACCAACTTCTTCAAGTTCCTCGCAGTGGTGATCTGCCCTTGATGAGGTCTTGCTCTGTGTAGCCTTTCATCAAGGGCCTCCAAATGGCCATACAGCGACTCGAGCGTCATTGCGCTGGCTATCTCGGCGTTGGCTATCAATTTCTCGCCGTCGTACAAGGCAAGTGCAGCTATTGCTGTTGAAAACTGGGTCCCATTGATTAGAGCCAGACCTTCTTTTGCTGTCAGTTCAACTGGTTCCAGCCCGGCAATTCTCAGGGCTTCTCCACCTGTCACTATTGTGCCTTGGTGCTCTGCCGATCCCTCCCCCATCAGCACGGCGGTCATGTGTGACAAAGGCACAAGATCGCCGCTGGCACCCACCGAACCCTTCTCAGGAATCAGTGGGTGGACGCGTCGGTTGATCATTTCGATAAGGGTCTCCAAGGTCTCCAACCTGATTCCTGAATATCCCTTAGCCAGAGTGTTCGCCCGCAGCAACATCATCGCTCTCACAATGTCGGTATCTGAGGAGCGACCAACACCTGCCGAATGGCTTCGGATGAGGTTTCTCTGAAGCTCCACTGCGTCTTCAGGCGAGATACGTGTTCCAGAAAGACCGCCGAATCCTGTTGTGACTCCATAGACGGGCTTTCGTTCCCTCAACAGGTTCTCTATGATCGCTCGTGAGGCCTTGACTTTTGTCCGTGCAGTAGGCGAAAGACTGACCTGCGTTCTATTCCTTGCAACCTCGACAACTTGTTCAAGAGTGAGACTCTCGCCATCAAGCAAGACTGCCCTCATGACATGACACCTTACGAAATACTCAGTAGCTCAGTAACTGCACAAATAAAGCCTTCAGGAAATCGACGGAGTAGGCCCAAGAAGATCGGTGGGCCGCTGCTCAGGCCGGCTTCCTCTTGTCCAGCAGGGGAATCTTCACGCCTTTCTCCTTTGCAACTCTTTCCGCTTCTTCATACCCGGCATCAACGTGTCTGATTATTGCGGTTCCCGGATCAGTAGTCAGAACCTTTCCTATTCGGTCATCTGCTTCAGCGGTGCCGTCGGCTACGAGGCACATTCCTGCGTGGATGCTGTACCCTATCCCGACCCCGCCGCCATGATGGACCGAAACCCATGTGGCCCCAGCCACAGCATTCAAAAGCGCGTTCAGAATCGGCCAGTCTGCCACTGCGTCACTTCCATCCCGCATCCCTTCGGTTTCACGGTTGGGGGATGCGACGCTACCTCCGTCCAGATGATCTCGGCCGATCCATATCGGTCCCGAAAGCTTGCCACTTCGCACCATCTCATTTATGACCAAGCCGAACTTTGCTCGTTCTCCATACCCAAGCCAACAGACTCTGGCAGGCAAGCCCTGAAACTTCACTTCGTCCCGCGCCTTCCGGATCCAGCGACATAATTCCTCGTTCTCAGAGAACTCCCTCAGGATGACATCATCAAGCCTGAGTATGTCATCAGAACTTCCCACAAGTGATGTCCATCTGAACGGTCCTCTTCCTTCGCAGAACATTGGCCTTATGTATCTCTGGACAAAGCCTGGAAATGCGAACGCGTTGCCACAACCAGCCTCTCTCGCCTGTTCTCTAATATTGTTTCCATACTCGAAGGTCACGGCGCCCTTTCCCATCATTGAGACCATTGCCTCGACTTGGCAGCGCATACTGTCCTTAGCCCTTCTGATGTATTGCTGAGGATTCCGCTGCCTGAGATCGTCTGCTTCCTCAATCGAAAGCCCCGCCGGATAATATCCGTTAAGGGGATCATGGGCAGATGTCTGATCCGTGAGTACGTCAGGAACCACTCCTCTTCTGAGAAGTTCAGGATGAACATCAGCGGCATTGGCTAACAATCCAATACTCCTCGGTATGCCTTCATGTTGGGCTTGCTTTGCCATATCCACTGCTTCGTCCAAGCTTTCTGTCCATGCCTCCAAGTAGCCATGCCGCATCCGACGTTCTATCGCCTTCTTACTGATCTCCACGACCAGAGCAACTCCCTCGTTCATCGTGACCGCCAAAGGTTGGGCTCCCCCCATCTCGCCGAGACCAGCAGTGAGAACAAGCCTACCTCTGAGAGTTCCATTGAAGTGCTCTTTAGCTACTGCTGCCAAAGTCTCATAAGTGCCTTGAAGAATTCCCTGCGTTCCAATGTAGGCCCATGAGCCCGCGGTCATCTGACCAAACATTATCAGCCCTTTCTGCTCAAGTTCAAAGAAGTAGTCCCAACTCGCCCATTTCGGAACAATCAGACTGTTGGCTATAAGCACCCTCGGAGCCCAGCGATTCGTTGTGAATATTCCGACCGGCTTCCCGCTTTGGACAAGCAGAGTCTCATCTTCTTCAAGATGAACAAGCGAGTCCACGATCGCATCAAAACACTGCCAATTTCTGGCGGCCTTCCCCGTACCTCCATACACAATCAGGTTCTCTGGATCTTTGGCAACCTCCGGGTCAAGGACATTGTGAAGCATCCTGAGCGCGCCTTCAATCTGCCAATTCTTGCAACGCAACTCAGAGCCGGTGATGTGATGCACGATCCTCTTTGATTCTAGCAAGATTCCTCAATAGATTGAACAGAGATGTGAATAATAAGATTTCACAACTGTTTTCGATATTCGACGAAGTCGAGCGGTCACGGAAAGGCTACGCGCTATAATTCAGTCCCCGCATCCTGTCTTCAAGATTTGCCTATCTTCAACAACTAGGACACCGTTTTTGATAACCTTCGAAACCAAGTTTACACCCAGATGCTGCAATAGGAACCGGTAGTCTGATACATCGAAGATGACTAAGTCGGCTTTCTTCCCAAGCTCAATACACCCTAGCTTCTGATCTCTTCTAAGGGCCCTCGCAGCAGTCAACGTTAATCCCCTCAAAGCCTCAACAATAGGGACCTTCATTCCATAGCACGATAATGCCAAGACAAACTGTAGATTCTGGGTCGGGCAACTAGGATTGAAGTCGGATGCCAGCGCAAAGTGCAAGTTGTTTCTTAGGAGAGCTGAGGCATCTGCAAAGCGCTGTTCCATTAGAGTCAAACTGGCTGCCGGCAGAAAGACAGGAACAATTTTGGCTCTCCCTAAACGAATCAGATCCTCCTGGCTAGTATGTAACAAATGTTCAGCTGAAACAGCACCTACCTCGATAGCCAGCCGTGAGGCTCCAATATTAGCGAACTCATCAGCATGGATCTTTGGAAGAAGACCGTGTTCGAGGCCGGCGAGCAGGATTTTCCTGGATTGGTCCACGGAGAAAACTCCCTCATCGCAAAAAACATCACAGAACTCAGCAAGCTGGCTCTTCGCAACTTTCGGAATCATTTCCTCTGTAACCAGCTTGACGTATTCGTCGGATGCATTCTCATACTCCGGGGGAATGGCGTGGGCCCCCATGAAGGTCGAAACAAGGTCAACCTGATGCCGTTCGCCAAGATTCTTGACCGCATGAAGTATCTTGAGCTCGTCATCAACTGTCAGTCCGTATCCGCTCTTCACTTCCACCGTTGTCGTTCCGTGAAGCATCATTTTGTCCAGAACCTGCTTGCCCTGCTCTACGAGTCTTTCTCTCGGGCTTGTTCTCGTTTCGTGCATCGTCTTGAGAATGCCACCACCAGACCTCAGTATATCCATGTAGCTGGCACCGCTGATCCTCATGTCAAGTTCTCGTTCACGAGAGCCAGCAAATATGAGATGAGTATGACAATCGATCAGTCCAGGAGTCACTACTTGTGCGGTCGCGTCAACGATCTGATCGGCGTTGAACCTCGATCTGATTTCTTCAGTCTTTCCAACTCCGACAATCTTCCCTTGATTGATCGCAACCGCTCCGTTTACAATTGTCATGCGATCTTGCGGAAGCCCCTCTGAAAAAGTCAATATCTGACTGGCATTTTCCAAGAGCATGTCAACATGGATTGGGGACAGAAGCAACCCTCCACCAACATTTGGCCCTTACTGCCTTCGTCATGGAAGTTTCCAGAATCATCATGTCTGTTAGGTTGCTCAGTTGCAGATAGAAGCCCGCAGTGTCGATTATGGCTTTGATAGGGATCGCTCCGTTTATCTCTGATCCAGTGATTCGCATATTGTACCGTTCAGCCTCAATTCCAATGAATTCAAGAATTCTATGAAGAGGACTAGAATCAGGAACACATTCAACTGCCTTCTTCAATGGCCAGTGTGATGACAAGGCATACGCCTAGGACTGAGTATAGGGCAAGCCGGCTTTTCATGCTTACCGTCAGAGGATTAGGAACGCCTTCCACTCATCCTCCCATCTTTGGTTTGAAACGATTAAATATCATGAGCGCGATTCTCCAGATGATTCATGCAAAACCTCATAGAGAACGTGAAACACTCGCAGATTGGAGGATTGCGCGATGCAGGCTCCCCAATGGTTCATTGGATTCGACTCACTAATGCTGATTGTGGACGCTGCAATTGCCTTCGCGATCAGCTACTACGCACTCAAAGGGTATAGACTGGTCAAGGAAAGGACACTGTTCTTTCTCCATTTTAGCTTCGTCCTGCTTGGGGTCGGCCTGCTTGTTGACGGAGTGGTAACGATTCCTGTGCTTGCTTTCCGCGGGCTATCACCAATCATGACAGCTAGCTATCTTATGCGAATTACAGCTGAGACTATCGCATATGGCCTGTTGCTTTTCGCCTACCTGAGACAGACGAGAAGCTCCATGGTTGAAACGGCTCCTCTAGCATTGGTCTTGGAATATCATCCATTGTTTGAGATAGTCGTGTTCTTTCTAGTTGCCTACCTAGCCGCCCAAACTGCAATGAACTACAGTGTCAGGAAAGAGCGAAACTCACTCCTAGTCTTCATCGGATTTGCTCTTCTGTCGGTAAGTCACATGTTCTTCATTCTTCCGCCAATCCTCAGGCTGTTCTTTGTGATGGCTCATGTGAGCCAACTCTTGGGATTCGTTGCTCTCCTCGCAATGCTCGTGAGAGTGGCTAGGACCAGATGACCGAAAAGACATCCAAGTACCGATCACAGATAAGGATCTACGCAGACATACTTCACGCAATCGGAGAGGAAAGAGGAAACGCGAAACCAACCCACATCCTCTACAGAGCCAACCTATCACACGACCGACTTGTGAAGTACCTCACTCAACTCAAAGATCAAAGCCTCATAGAAGAAACTGGAGCCAGCGACAAGACAACCTATTCACTCACCGACAGAGGAATAGAGTTTCTCAAGGAGTTCAGAAAAGTCTCACAATTCGCAGAGGCGTTTGGATTCGTTCTCTAACCGCTACTCATTCGCATTATCGATTTCTGGTTCAAGAATGCCGGGCCAAGCGAGAAAGGCAAGACTAGTTGCGATATGTCAGCAGAGAACCGGAGACGGCGGAGAACGAAAGTTGGTCAGTGGAGATGCATCACGACATCGGGCAAGGCCCTTCCGTGCAGGTCAGTCCACATCATTCTGGAGAAAGGATATCGTGCGAGGAATTTAAGGTTACAGAACTCAGAAGCACATAGTTGAGCGGAGGGTCTAGAGCGCGTAGCATTTGTCGGTGAATCCGCGATCCCCCAAATTGACGAAATCTAATCGGAAGATCGAGCTTCCTTTCTTGCCGCGATAGTAGGCCATGAGACAAGAACAGTCGCTGTGACTACAAGTGTGGGAAATTGGAACTCTGGGACCTCAACAACATTTTCTTCAGCGAATTTCTCTATGCCTTTGACAAGCTTGCCACTTAGCTCATCGCTACTTCTTACTGCTCGCGCGATTTCCATGTGAATGAACTTCGCGCCGACGCTCCTTGTATGCTTCCCCTGTACGTTGGTTGTGGCTCCGAGGTCGGTATACCTTGTGCCATCAAAGATGCCTACGGTCAGCCCGTTCTGGGTTAGAGCGTTAGACATTTTGGTGACTGCGCTTGACCCTTCAGGTGTCCCTGAACTGAGTATGATTTGCGGCCAGAGCTCTCTGCCTGCAGACGTTTCAGCAAAACCGTGTATCTGAACCGTCGTGGATGTGTTGGTGCACCATGCCTTGTGGACAACATGGAAGACACATTGCTCCGTATGTGCCACATCAGCCACTGCGTTAGGATTCGCGTTGCGATGAGCCCCCGCAATCAATAGGAAGCCAGCATACGATTGAATGAAGGATCTAACCCCTATCTTCTCAGTGAACTCGTCATATCCAATGTGCGGCACCTCGATCATGAGGTTCCTGTAGAGAGCTAGTGTCTTCACGTACACTATATACAATCCCCAACCTCTGTTGAAGCCTGAGGCTTCTCTCGCAATGTAGAAGACTCTTCCCGACACATCGATGAATCTGACCATAGCGTAATTGATTACTGTCAAGGCTGAGGCAGCTTCAGAAAGCTTCTCGCTGGAATTCGTGTTCATCCAAGCAAGGAGGATAGAAAAGGCACTCTCAACCGATTGCAGATCCGATTGAGATGGAACAACATACTTGCCTGAGTCTCTCGGGATTATGTTGAGACGGAATTTGTCTACGACTTCGCTGAGAGAACCTTGATCTTCTGGTAGAATAGGTTGAGCCGCAGCGCCAATATTGGAGACTCTCAGAATCGCCAGACCGAGCATCAAGACGAGAGGAAGAGTAGCGTTTCTCTTCATCTAGAACCATCTATGCTTATCTCTTGACGACCCCTAAATGAGAGGCCTTATTTCTACATTATGTTATTGCGACCGAACCTAGTCCAGACAGTTTCCCGAAGTAGCGTTCGTGAGTCTCCACGCAAGTATCGCGCAACCTCATCATCAACGCGCATGCTGGACGAAGTTCACGTTTTACTCTTTGCGCGGTACTTGTCGACTATGAGGGAACAAGAGGCAATGAGGAAATTCGCACTTAACCTCGGCAACCCAGTTCTCTATAAGTTCCGGCTGGCCACCCCTGCCAAGTTTGAGTAGCATGCCTACGGCGAGGGCGCCTGTGCGTACCTTCTGCAGCGCCTTGAGATTCTTGCAAGTCATATGTTCGTTGCATTCGCTGCAGTCAAGTATTTTCCTTTTCAAGGCGCAGGGTCTAATCTTGCATTCGTCGTTACCGCCGCCTTTCAGACACCCTTTGCATATCGGCAGAGTTTGTATTGATGCCAGCCCTTTCATGAATTCCTTGGAATCGAAGTCCTTGGCACCCCACTTATCCACGCCGTAACCTTTGATGAGTCTCTCGTATCTCTTCGTCAACTCCTTCAAGGCCCCATTGCCAACTATGCAACTTCCACACCAAAGGCCACAGAAGCCAATCTGATTCTTCACATTCTCAAATGCTTCAGTTTGCATCTCACATGTCTCCAGTCAATCTCATCGTCTCAACTTTCTTTTCATCTGTGGAAAATTCATTATGTCTTACGCATCCTCTTGTGATTGCGACAACGAAGAACAAGCCGAGATTAAGAATCCCAACACTCATTGACGAATTTCTCAACTATATTTCTGGGCAGACCGATGCGAGTGAGTTCTTCCTTCGCTTCAGCTATCGATTTTCCTTGGGCCTTGAACTTTGCTACTCGATTGCCAACAAACTCGTATCGTTCGTGTGGGTAGACTATCCAAGCAGACGTTTCCTTTACGTAGAAGTCCGGCCGAAGAACACTTTGGGGCTTATAGTGAAGAGTAGCGATCTTGACTTGAGAGGCCCCCCTGTCCAGGAGATTTTGGCGAACGGTCTTCAAGCTCTCCCCAGTGTCTGCAACATCGTCAACAACCAGAACCCTCTTACCCTCCACGTGCGTAGAGACTTGCTGGCTGATTACGGGCTTCTTTGCGGTTTCAGCTACGTCCTTGTAGAATTCGACTTTCATGCTCGCCACGTATGTGTTACCCAGAAGGTCTGAAAGTATTCGAGCAGGAATCCATCCTCCTCGCGCGACACCAACTATAATCTCAGGGTTGAAACTGCTCCTTTTGATCTGGTCAGCCAACTCTATACATGCGTCATAGATCTCGCTCCATTCTGGAACTTCGAAGCTCAAAGCTGACCCTTCTGGGTAGACTGGTTGAAATGCGCAATGTCTTTTAAGGTATTTCATAGAAGCTTCGATCATCTTAGCGTCGACTGAATCGCCATTGTGAGAGGCTGACTCATATGCCAATCGAGTATCTGCAAGAATACGATAGGTATGTGATGATCACCGGCGTACGTAGTGCAGAGATTCTAGATCCGGAAATGGTCCTTCAACAGCTGAGACGTTCTGCTAGTGGTATTGAAACTCAAATCTTGGATATGAGGGGGATAGCCGGAAAAGATCATCTTCGATTTGCAGCACTTAACGCCTTGAAAGGGCGGGCGCAAGGCATTAAGGTGACAGAAAGCCTAGCGGTAGAAGTTCTTCTCTACGCTTCCGCCCAAAGGCAGATCAAGAATGCCATTACAGCGTTGGGAGTCTCTCCGAACTCAAGGAACTTGGCCATCATAGCAATAGCCAATGATAGGCAAGCACTTGAGGAATTCGAAAAAGAGCTGCCCAGAACTGTGGGCGGAAAAACAGACGAATCGGTCCTTGAGGAAGGAGATGAGGCAACCGTGAGAAGAATCTTCGGCATAACTGACAATCAGGTGAGAGCCTTGGTTCGAAAGGACGTGACAGAGAGAAACGCCTTGACTAGGCTTGTGATTGAGAAAATGGCCTTACTCTCCTCGCAAACCTAGATTGATCTCTTTGCCTTTTCCACGGACAGCATATCAGAAGGCCTGATCACCGAGACGCCGGTCACCTCTCCCAAAACCTCGACGAGGACGACTTTGTCAGGGTTCTCAAGATCCACCTTTCTGTCAATGTTTCTTGCAACAGTTTCCACTATCTCCTTTGTTGATAGTGTGGTGTGCCTCTTCCTGACGGTGACTCGAAAGCTCTCCTCTTTCTCGATCCTGTCAACCATGGTCAAGACGCAATCCGCAATTTCCGCTATGTTTGAGGGCACAAGCTTCTCAATGGGTGAAACCTTCAGGATGTATCGGAATTTCCACGGGCTTTCCGTGAGCTTCCTGCTCAACTCTTGAACTACTGAGATTGGGTTCATTCCGGTCTTTGCGACCACAAGGCCTATGGCTGGTGTCCTGTCAGTTTCAGGCCCGCTGTCACCGAGCTCTCTCAGCAAATACCAGATTTCGCTGCAGGCGTTTCTCTCGTTGCCGCGAGAGGTTGAGATCAGTAGGTTGAATTCGCTGAGCAATAGGCCGAGCCTCGAAACGACATAGGTCAGACGCGCGAATTTAAATGGTGACGCAGAGGGTGGCTCAAGTAATCTTGGCAAACGCTTAAGCAATCAGAGGGAGCTATCAATTTCCTAGGCGAGGCTAGCGAATTGTCGCGCTCGCCGGCAAATGCAGGAGTAAAGAGCCATTGAACGTTTCTTCGAAAGTAGAACGAAGCACATATGTCAAGGCCTATCCTCTTAGCAACCTTTCAGATGTTGACCAGATCAAGAACGAGGTAAAGCTAGGTAACATACTGATAGTGAGAATCACGCCTCTGGCGAAGAAGAGCGTTGAGGAAACAAAGATAGCAGTAAACGAGCTATGTGAATACATCAGAGATGAAGGCGGCGACATAGCTAGACTAGGCGAAGAAAGAATAGTAGTCACCCCTCGGGCAGTGAGGATCTGGAGAGAAAGAATCTCTTCTTGACGCGAAACGGTACCCAAGAGAACGAGCCAACAGCGATCACGCAGAGAGAGCCAGAAGCTTACGAATCTACCTTAGCCTTATGGTTTCCAGATTCTGCGGCGCGAATGCCCTGAGCTTGAGGCTCTTGCCTATCGCTTGAGCTAGGTCATCGCATTTCCTTGCTTCTCCATGACCGACCAATACGCGGGAAGGTTTCGGAGTCATTCTCTGTACGAAGTTCAGAAGTTGGCGACGGTCAGAGTGGCCTGAGAAGCCCTCCACTGATTCAACTCGGGCATTCAGTTTGACTACCTCCATCTTTCCACTGTGATTCATGAGCGACACATCCTTCAGCCCGCTCCTAATTCTATTGCCCAAAGTTCCCTCTATCTGGTAGCTGACGAAGAGAATTGCGTTCTTTTCATCTGAAGCAAGTTGTCTAAAGTAATCCACTGCGGGGCCGCCTTCAAGCATGCCGGAAGTGGCAAGGATGATGCATGGACCGCCCTCGACGATTTCGCCGCGAGTGCTCGGACTTGTCACTGTGACAAAGTAGTCTGACTGGAATGGGTTGATATCGTGATGCAGGATTTGATCTCTGATCTCTCTAGCAAGGTATTCCGGATACGCCGTATGAATCGCCGTTGCCTCGGAAATCATTCCCTCAATATATATCGGAAGCTCCTTGAGGCGACCAGACTTCATGTAGTTGTCGAGAACAAGCATTACTTCCTGCGCCCGTCCAACTGCTGGAACAGGAAGCAGAGCCTTTCCGCCCTTCTCAACTGTCTCGTTGATGAGTTGTACAAGCCTTTCCTCCACCCCTTCACGTTCCGACATGATGTCTTCGGGCGCACCGTATGTGCTTTCGGTGATCAAAGTCTCAGCTCTTGGGAAGGTTGAGGAAGCAGATTCCAGCAGCATTGTCTTTCCGAATTTGTAGTCGCCTGTGTACACGATATTGTGGAGGCCCTCTCCTATGTGCAGATGGATTATGGATGAGCCAAGGATGTGCCCTGCGTTATGAAGAGTGAGTTTGATGTCAGGCGCAACATCAGTAACAACACCATACTTCAGAAGAACTGTATGCATGACCAGTTCTCGCACGTCCTTCTGGTCGAACGGCGCAAATGCGCCTTCCCTGCTCGCAACATCCAAGTAATCGAGCTGGAGCAGCGTCATCATTGTGGCAGTCGGCTCTGAGCAGTAGACAGGGCCGTCGAATCCATATTTGCAGAGGAACGGAGCCAAGCCGCAATGGTCAAGGTGGGCATGAGAGATTACTACTGCATCAAGTTTGTCCAAGTCGAATTCTTCAACGTCGAGGCGTGGAAATGATTGAGCCGGCCTTTGGGAGCCAGGGTTGATGCCGCAGTCCAATAGAACGGAGCTCTCATCAGCCTGGATGAGGACGGCAGATCTACCTACCTCCCTAAAGCCGCCAAGCGTTGTCATCCTTACGTTGCTGGCCCGCGCCAGCGTTGGTCTGAATACTCTCTCCCCTACATCGCGGAGAATTCTGCTTCTATCCTCACTCTCAGAATGTAGAATGTGTCTCATGCTGGCGATTATCTTCGAGGGTAGAGGAGGAGCACGAAGCACCCTCGGCCGCCAACTGGTTGCCCTGACTATTGATTGGAGGGTTGCACCGTCTTTGCCTATGGCGAGGCCAGGCTTCTTGGCTTCCACCACTACCTCTCCAAGGCTGGGATCAAAGGTGACGTTCGTAACCTCAGCTTCGGCTGGAATTATCTCCTTTATTTTCTTCTCTGCTTCAAGCTCCGGAACTCTAATGGAGGGGTCAGATCGAATTACGATTCGTTTGTGAAGGAGATTAACGATGTCTGTGACTACGTAACTCTGTTCCTGAAGAAGAACCACATTCTTGACGTAGATTGCGAGTCTAGGGCCTTCAAACTCAATCCTAGTTATCTCTGCTTCCCGTGGCATATGCTCAAGGATGGTCTGCCTGATCTTCACATGAGCATTCTCAGTGGCTCTTGACAATGTACTTACTCCTGTGACAGTGAAACGGCAGTCGAGTCTTCACGCGTTTGCGAGAACGGCCTTTTTCTCATCTTCACGCAATTCTCTATAACCTTCTCGAGTAACCACGGCAACATCGAAACTGTCGCCGCTGGCAGAGTCTCGTTTCATAGCTGAACCTACGGCTCTGATGACTACGGGCAGAGCTTCCTTCTCACTCATGCCCTCCTTGAATTCGCTCTCAAGAACTCCATACGCTACTGGAGATCCAGAACCAGTTGACACGCATTTCTCCTCGGTCAAACTACCAAGAGGATCGAGGGCGAATATGTGTGCACCCGAATCGTCCACGCCACCCAGTATCGCTTGAAGGAGAAGAGGCGCGATCCTCGAAGAGAAAAGCAGGTTTGCCAACAGTGTAGCTGCCGCTCTCACAGGTATGGGTTTGCCATTCTCGTACCGATACAGGCTGGCATTTGCCTTGA
>Ga0209725_1000631_pt1 | contig 21078 bp, 16 predicted proteins | sample I18A1metaG_FD_184145 | JGI IMG/M metagenome (GOLD analysis project Ga0209725, IMG submission 184145) | Lake sediment bacterial and archeal communities from Gulf of Boni, Indonesia to study Microbial Dark Matter (Phase II) - ​I18A1 metaG... | ecosystem: Environmental > Aquatic > Freshwater > Lake...
GCAAAGAATCCATGTAGATAGAACAGAACCAGCTGCACTTTCTAGGCAAGTTTGGGATTTCGAAGCATGAGTTGCTATGTGTGGCATGAGATTTGGGACTTGAACCCGTTTGGGTATTAGTCTCGGGGACCGCACCAGCCACCGTTCGAGTGCCCCCTTGCATGTTTGACCCTCTCTGATTTGTCCTGACAGAGAAATTTTCTTTTGTCGAGACAAATAGGCATCGGAAATCTGTAGGTGATATATCTTTAACAATTTCTTCAACAGCCTTAGAATAGCGCGCTTTGAACGCCGCCCTGACTTGGGTTGATGGTAGCCCGGGATAGCTTCAAACTCTCGGGTTAGCGATGGTGCTGGGACCAGGTTTGCATCGTAATCAGGTGGCGACATCACCCACAAACTCACTTTCTTTTCTAATTAGGTCTTAGTGCACGCGGTTTTTTTCCAGAATCCTTTTATGAGTTCGTTGCAATCAACAGTGTTTTTGGCAATTTTCATCTCTTTTTGGAAGTAGAAGGGTAGTTGCTGTTTGATGTTTGGGTGTGCGACGCGTGCGTCCAGGATTACTATGCATCCTTTGTCATTAGCTGATCGGTGGACTCGTCCACAAGTTTGAATCAATCGGAGAATTGCGGGAGCTGAATAAGCATATGTTCTGCCTTTCTGAGGGAATTGATGTTCAAGATGCTCCATCAAGGCTTTTTGATAAACGTCCCACGTGGCGTAAGGTAGACCTACAGCGACAACGCAAGTTAAAATATTGTTGGGATAATCAATTCCTTCGCTGAGTTTGCCTCCCATGACTCCGAACAGCATGTTGTCGGAACGTCTCGCCATTTGTTCAATCACTTCGCTTCTCCTGGTCTTCTGCAGTTCCACTATCATCTTCCTGTTCGTTCTCATCAACGGTAGAACCTTATGCATCAGTCCGTAGCTTGTGAAGAAGACAGCCATATTGCCTTGATTTGCGTCAGATATTGTCTCAATGTAGTTTCTCCATTTATCAAGCATTTCACTGTTTCTTCTTTTAAACTCTGATGACACGTCCGTGGCAACTATTATGAGTCTATTTTCAGGAGGAAAAGGAGAGTCAAACTCTTTTAAACAAACGTTGCTCGGTTCGCTAAGCGTTAAATCCCTGTATACTTCTGGAGGAGAGAGGAAACCGCTCATGAGGACGCTGCCTCGCGTCTGCCTTAGAACAGGATTCGTTACCATTCTACCGTCAAAACTTCTAACTTCCAGAGCGATTCTATTGTTCTTGTCCTTGCTTATTAGATGGATATGCTCCATTCCATCGTTTCCTAAAAAGTTCTCCATAAACGTGCCTACTCGATAGTTGTAGCTAAGAATCCTCTCTGAACCGGACTCAAGCCGCTCCTCTTTCACATATTCACCATATTCTTGAAGGATTCCTGCAGCTTCTAATCCAGAAACCCCGCTTCCGGCGAGAAACAAGTCGCTAATCTCTTGAGGATTAAGCTGTTTAAGCTCTTCACTCTTTAAAATCCTTTGAGCATGTTGAAAAACTTGTTCAATCAATATGCTAAGATACTCTCGAACAAGCGCCAGTGAATCGTGACTAAAGCCATCGGTTTCTTTCAGAGCACTTTCCACAGTATATCTTGTCAATTTGTCAGAGAGTAACTCCCTTGCGAAAGAAGGAAGATTGTGCGCTTCGTCCACAATGAGGAAGACTCTGGAAAGATCAACTCCGAAACTCTTCAATAATGCGTGCCTGATCTCAGCATCAAAAACATAATGGTACGTTCCAAGAAAAACGTTAACCTGATTAAGAATTCTTCTCAGTGCCTCATAAGCGCAGAACCCCCGCGTAGCCATCAGTTTAACTGCCTCATTTGGAGGCAAAATTTTCTGAGCATAATCCAGAGCTAGCTCGTCAGCTTGCTTTTTGGCTCTGATATTGTTCCAGTAGAACTTGCAATAGGGCTTGGTAGAGGACTCGCAATTATCCTTTAGCCTCTTACATTCTTCAAAGAAGTCAAAATAGGAGAGGCTTGCCTTTATCCGCAGTGGACACATGTCTTGTTTGCTAAAGAAGGACACCACGGAAAGCCCTCTGCCCAACGCCTTTAACTCTTTAAGATAAATGTGCAACTGGCTTCTAGTCCTAAAACAAACTATCAGCTTGTTCTTTTCAAGTTGAGGCAGAACGGCGAGAAGTGAAGCCAACGACTTGCCAATCCCGCAAGGAGCACTTCCCATAAACACCTCTTTGTTTTTCAAAGCCTCAGTCGCCTCATGGATGAACTCCATCTGTCCCTTCCGCAGTTCGTAGTTTTCGGGAAGCACACCTTTCTCTGAAACTTTGCTCTTCACAGCCTTGCGAATTTTCTTCAAGGACTTGACCACTTTGCTTTCAGGCATCAAATAGACGCCACAGTCTCGACAAAAACGACTTTCTTCATACTCTTCGAAAGAATAAGTTCTTCCACACTCTCGGCACGCATAGGTTTGAGGCAACTTTCTTCCTTGCACTAATCTAACCTTCAACAACTTATGCTTTGTCACCCACTTCTATGCAAATCCAGATATAACAGTCCGCACTCGTTTCACCTTCTGGACAAATCAGCCTATAAACCCCACATCAACAGGATACTGTTAAGTTATTTGTGATGGCTTATGTATATGTTGTTTCTTCATAAAATAGGTCAATGCTCTTGCTGTCAAACTTGCTCATTACTTCGAGATTCTCGCCTTCATAGATCGCATTAAGTTCCATACGTATTATTGAATAATTTGAGCTTTTAATATCTTTGTCTACTTGATTTTTTGACTAAGTAGCAGAGGACTTTTATAGTGCATAATTAAATCCAGATTGAGGATTCAGAAGCTTAAAGATTATTAAACTGTTTGATTATTACAATGTGAAGGATATGCCCGAAAAAGAAAGGAATAACCAAAAAGGGAAACTTACAAAGGATGAGGCAAAAGGATTAGTTGAAATGTTCAAGTATTTACTAAATGCATACGGTCAATTTGCTGAGACGTTGGGAAAAATCCAGCAAACGCATAAAGAGGCTTTTGCATCAATGTTCTCTCTTGAATCAGCTATAAAATTGCCCGAAATGCTAAGTGAACTATCTGAAAAACAACCAGAATTAGGCAAACTACTCACGAAGATACTCATTAAATTGTCAACATTTCTCCCTAGATTGACCAATCTAATGAGCTTATCAGCTAAGGAAAAAGTCGAATTAGGTGAACATCTCAAATCCCTAGCCAAAGACTTTGACAAAATACATGAATGGATTGACAAGGAAAAGGGTGAATAATGTTGGAAATCGCAAAGATAGACAAGCCATTTCGTGACCTGTCTTATGGGTTGCTGGCTAATGAAGTCAAACGATTTGGAATAAGTATCAATCAACCTTTTGCTGTATTTACGGATAAAACTAAGCTGTGGACTAGTATTCTATCAAGAGCGATGCCTTGGCTTATGAAAACTGAAAAAGCCTTACAAGATTTTGGAGAAAGAATAGACAAGATAAAAAATACAAGAGAATTATACCTAAACATACGAGAAGCTTATGGACGCACACCTGCAGGGTACATTGTTGATATTCGAGTAATAATTCCAGATAGCAATCGAGAAATCGAGTACTTAGTATATGACGCATTTAAAGATCTATTGAGAACTTCTTCTCCTCTTCTGTTTGATCTTCACATTATTAAGTTGAAAGGTCGTAAACCAGAAGAAGTCATTCCTGAAGGGTTTTGGCGATATGGATGGATGTCCGACTACATATCATGAAAGCTGAAAGAAACGAAAATTTCCTTTTAAAATTTCTAATGAAAATTATCAAAGAATGCCCCGATTGGGTATCAATTGTGGCTTTTTATACAGCATTGCATTTTGTAGAAGCTCTATTGAAAAAGAATCATGGTATAGATTTTGAGCATCACGAAGAACGTCATAGGTTTATGAGTAATGCTCTCCCAGAGATATTTGATGCTTACTATCGTCTGTACGATTTGGGCTTCAATGCAAGGTATAAATCAGTAAATGATGCCCCTACTTATGATGAAGCTGTTTCAGCCGTAAAATATGATCTTACTGAAGTTAAAGAATATGTAATGTCAAGAATCTAATTGACTTTCACTTTTTCTTTAATTCGCTTTTCATACTCCTCTTGTGTTATAATGCCTTTTTCCTCTAGTAGCTCGACAAGGCTAGAGAGCATCGTATCTAACAGGTCTATCCTTTTCTCTTTTCTATGCTCACGCTATTTGGTTGGCATTATGAAGAAGACTATACCTCCAAACTGGCTGATTCGCTTGCCTGCTACCGTTTCCGCCTTGACTATTCTTGTTTTCACTTTTCTATTCTGGGAAATCTGCAATAACCTGTGAATTCTGTTCTTGTCTTCAGCTTCAGCAAGATACTTGTCAGTAAGCATCAGATATTCCGTTCGAAAGTCATTGTTTCTTTCTCGGTTATAGACCATGTCTTCGATTTCTCTGAGCGAAAACAGAACAATGCAGTTACTGTCGATGTTGTAAAGATATTTCTCCAGAATATTGACGGTGTGATCAGCTTCTTCGGAGATCGTCTCTGCGATTAGCGTGCGGAACTCTTTGGTTTTCACCAGTTCGGTCACCCTCTGAGGCTGGTCTGCGGAACCGACTAGCATGGCGAAAGTTGCCCTATTCGAACTCTTTGATTGCATTAGATAGCCGTGATGTTTTCGCACGTGGTCCAGAAAGTCCGCGGCATAAGTGGTTTTCATTGGAGCTGTCACTACGATACTTCTTACCCCCTCCTTGAGCATTGGTCTCAACGCGTCAAACACAGATTCGTGAAAGTTGAATAGCGCTTTCTCATCCGTCCTCTTTCCTCCAAGCTTCAACGTAAGGTGCAGTTTTACGACATGACTAAATACCCGCCACAAAACCGCATGATCTCCCTCAAAACCCACAAGAAGTGCTACCGCGTACCCGCGTTTATAGCCTTTTTTCCGCTTCACTTCCATCACCGAACTGTCTTACCTTGCCCATATTCAGTTACAAGCCAGCCTTTTATGAAGATAGCTGCACTTAGCATATTCGCGGATCAACAAGCAGCAAAGAACACCCAACAATCAGCTCAGCTAGTAGAACTCGGCTTCGAATATTACAGACATGGACGGCCATAAACTCTTCAGGAAACGAAAGCAAAACTGTGACTTATGAGCAAAAAATATGCCTTATGAACCAAAAAGAGATAGATTGGAGACATCTCCCGCAACTCCCCTTTTTTCTACTCTTCCTTAGTAAGGTTGAAAGAAGCCACACTAAGCCCTAAAATCTTCCTTGCCTCATCAGGTGAAGCCACCTCACGTTGCAGTTCCATTGCCAGCCGTCGCGTTCGTGCCACAAGGTCTTCATTGCGCGCCAAGTCACCCTTTGCATAATAGATGTTATCTTCTAAGCCAACTCGCACATGCCCACCTATCAGAATGGCTATTGTAGTTATGGGTAATTGCCATTTGCCTATGCCGGCAACGGAGAAAGTGGAATTCGTTGAGAGTTGATTGTGCATATGAATTAGATTCTCTGCAGTGGCTGGAACGCCGCCATCCACTCCCATAACCAACTGGAAATGCGCTGGTTCTTTGACCAACCTCTGTTCGATGAGTTTCACACCTTGGTGGATGAAGCCTACATCAAAAGCTTCAATCTCAGGCTTGATGTCTAAATCGAGCATTTTCCTTGCTAGCGACGTTATTGTCTCCCATGTGTTCACGTAAACCACTGATGGTTTTCGTCCAGCGAAATTAAGCGAACCGGTTGTAAGGCTGGCCATCTCCGGCTCTGTCTTGAGCGGTTCGGCTCGCTCTTCATCGGATTTGCCTGCTATGCCGCTTGTCGATGTCATAATGATAAGGCTTGTGCGTTTGCGGATCTTGTCCACAGTTTCTTTAAAAATAGCGTAGTCTGATGATGGATTCTCATTCTTGTCGCGGCAATGTACGTGAATGATTGAGGCACCCTCTTGTTCGCACAAATAGGCGGTTTCAGCGATTTCATCCGGTGTTATAGGTACGTAAGGTGTATCTCTTTTTCGAGGCGCAGAACCTGTGGGTGCAACTGTGATTATTACCTTCTCCATAGTCTTGCCTCACCAAGAATACTAAAGCATACCTTAATAATAATGCTATGCAGATTCTCTTATTATTTTCATTAACAAACGCTGAGTTTTTTGAGTCATGGATCTTTGGCAATAATCTTTAAGACAAAAAGAGAGAACGTATTGACAAAGGATAGGTGTTAGTATGACTATGAAAGAAATTTTGAAGACATATGTAAAAAAAACTGTGCGATCTAGAGAGAAGTATAAGGAACTTTCGACAATTATGCCAGGGGCTGTCGGGAGCGCCATTAGATGGTTTTCCCCATATCCGTTCTTTGTGGAGAAGGCCGAAGGAGCATGGATTACCGATGCAGATGGTAATCAATACATTGACTATATTATGGGTCAGGGGCCTCTACTCTTTGGCCACGCAAATCCTAGGTCAGTCATAGAGGCTTTGAAGCAACAGTTAGAAAAGGGTTGTCTCTACGGTACACCCACCGCGATTGAACTTATCGTTGCAAAGAAAATTAAGGAAATGATACCATGCGCTGAAAAGGTTGCGTTCGCAAACTCTGGAACGGAAGCTGTTATGCACGCTATTATGGTTGCAAGAGCATACATGAAGAAGAAAAAAATCATCAAATTTGAGGGCGTCTATAACGGTCACTATCCAGAAATATGGGTAAGCGTCACACCACCCCTAGAGAAAGCTGGACCTTATGAGAACCCAACCCCAGTTCCAAGCTCGGACGGCATACCCGAAAATTCGCTTTGCAACCTAATAATTCTGCCATGGAATAATAGCGAGCTTCTCGAAAAGGCGGTGAAAAACCACAAAGAAGAGCTAGCAGCAGTCCTTTTGGCTCCTGTTAACACTGGATCAGGGGTTATACCTCCAAAGAATGACTTTCTGAAAACGCTTAGAGAGGTTACTGAAGACAATGGCGTACCTCTGATCTTTGATGAGATTATTACAGGGTTTAGGCTGGCTAGAGGAGGTGCACAAGAGTATTACGAAGTTATTCCTGATTTAGCTGTCTATGGAAAGATTCTCGGCGGGGGAATGCCTATAGGGGCGATTTGCGGCAAAACTGAGCTAATGGATTTAACTGATCCCTCACTTGAAAAAAATATCAAGACTCCCATAGTTGGTACGTTTAACACAAATCCTATCAGCATGGTTGCAGCAGCAGCATTGCTTGACGAAATCAAGAATGATAAAGGTCTGTATCAAAGGCTCAATACAAAATGCACAACTCTTGTGAATGAAATGAGAAACTTGATTGAGGAACTTGGGATTAAAGCATGCATCGAACACGTTGGCTCAGTTTTTCAAATCTACTTTACTGATCAAGAAGAGATTATCGATTATAGGTCAGCAGCGCGCACAGATAAAGCAGTTTATAATAAGTTCTTCATAACAATGCTTACGAAAGGGATTTTCTTATCATCTAGATCGTTCGGGAGATGCTTTACTTCAACGGCTCACTGCGATGGAGAATTTAGCAAAACGCTCCAAGCAACTGAAGAATCGTTGCGGCTTTGCGCTCATAAGATAAGAAGATGATAACGTCAATCTATGGTCTTCCTGTTATCCTCTCCATGGCTATAACTTGATGCCCTTTGTCGCAATTATTCAATATGTGACAAGGATATTCAATTTGCTAGCATGTGCCATAAGGCAACTTATACCTCAAGCCATTGAAAACGGGATTGAAAAAACCTAATAGCGCGTGCAAGACAATAGCAGATGGTGGTTCTATGATGTTTGATATACTTATCAAAAATGGTGTTCTAATCGATGGGAAAGGAAATCCTTGGTTCAGAGCAGATGTTGGTGTTTCCAACGGGAAAATTTCAGAAGTTGGCAGATTAACAGATTTTGAGGCGGAAAGAGTTTTGGATGTGAAGGGGTTAGTTGTCTCTCCGGGCTTTATAGACATACACACACATTCTGACCTTACGCTGTTGATAAATCCCCGAGCTGAAAGTAAAGTCAGACAAGGCGTCACTACTGAGGTTGTTGGCAACTGCGGTATGAGTGTAGCCCCAAGTAAAAAGGCAAATATACGTCTGCTTAAGGATCAATGGGGACCTGAGGCTAGTGAAGTTACGTGGAATTGGGCTACTCTGGATGATTATTTGAATCAATTAGAGAAAGGAATAGCGGTTAATGTTGCCTCTCTTGTCGGTCATGGAACAATACGAACTGCAGTCATGGGAGTTGATGATCGATCACCTACAGATAAAGAAATGGAAGAAATGAAGGTTTTTGTTGAAGAGTCAATGCAAGCCGGAGCTTTTGGTTTGTCAAGTGGGTTGGTATATCTGCCAGGTTGTTTTGCTGAAACATCGGAACTAATTGAGCTTTGCAAGGTAGTAGCGGAGTACGGGGGTTTTTATGCGTCGCACATACGAGGCGAGAGAGAGACTATAGTTAATGCGTTGAAAGAAGCTATAGAAATAGGCGAGAAAGCAGGTGTACCAGTTCAAGTGTCGCATAACTGTCCCAAATATGGCGCTCACCGAAATCTCAAAGAAATGTTTGAAATTTATGAAGAGAGTAGGTCACGAGGGGTTGAAGTCACTTTGGACAATGATGCCCACACAGACTTAAACCCTACCTTAATCAAGGTTCTACCGCAATGGGCTCAGACAGGTGGAAGCAAAAAAATAGTTGAAAGACTGAAAGACCCATTAACCCGTGAAAAGATCAAAAAGGAAATGCTGGAAGATAAACATCCTGGACCTGGCTATTGCGGACTTGTAAAGCACGGTCTCTGGAACAAAGTTTTTCTGTTTCGTTGCAGGAAAAACAAGAGTTTGATAGGGAAAAGCATAATGGAGATTGCAAGAATTAAGGGGATAGATCCATTCGACGCGTACTTTGACCTTATAATCGAAGAAAAAGGTGTAGCGAGCGGTCTCTTTAACTATATTGAGGAAGAAGACATACGCACTCTGCTTAAAAATCCCTTTATGATGGTATGCAGCGATGGTGCAGCGTCAGCTCGATATGGCATCTTGAAAAGGATTGGTGGTTATTCACCGTGCAGCTATGGGGAATACCCATACATTCTGGAGAGATACGTTCGAGAAGAAAAAGTTCTGACGCTTCACGAAGCTATCAGAAAAATGACGTCGTTTCCCGCTCAAAAGCTAGGGCTGAGGGACCGCGGTTTGCTAGGAGAAGGTATGTGGGGTGACATTGTTGTTTTCGACCCTGACATCATTAAAGATAGAGCAACAAGTAGATTCCCTTATAGTTTTCCTTTGGAGAATTATCCACACAAATATCCAGAAGGTATAGAATATGTATTAGTGAATGGGCAAATAACAGTGGAGAAGGGACGACACAAGAGTATCTTGCCCGGAAAGGTTCTTCGTCACGGATCAAAAAAGGTGCACTTCAAAAAGGAGAAATGAATAGAAGCGATGGTCAGGAATATTCTCGAGTTCTTGTCGACAGCTTCAGTTTCATTTCCAATGACAGAAGCACGCGAGAGTTCTTTATTCGCGCGAACTAGAAGCTAGCTTTGTTTAGTTGGATTCCACGTTTGCTTCTTGCGGGTCCCTCTTCTATAGAGGTTCTTGACATGGTGCAGAGCATGTGCTAGCGTGCGCTTAAATGCACATTTGTTTTATTAATCGAGAAAGAAATTCTCTCTGTGTGGATAACAGCAAAAAGGGCTGAGGGCAAAAGAGACCTTATCATTGGGGGTCCAAAAAAGGAGTGTATAATGAAGACGTTTAGGTTAGGTGGCCTAATGAACTTGGAAAAACAAATTATCTTATACCTTACAAGATATGGCAACACAAGGGAAAAGGATCTCGTTAGTTTTGCTATACAAGAATTTGGTCGTTCTGGAAAAGACATGAAGAAGGTAATCGATTGGATGGTTGTGAAGGGAAGAATTCATCGCATTATACATAACAAGCTTAGACCGCCTGAAGTTTACCTTGCCTTGAAAGAGCCTTTTCATCCTAACGTTCTGAAAGCTCTAACTGAGGTTGACATTTTGGAAACCATTGAAAAAGATGTGCAGAATATTCTTGAAGAAGCAGCGGCGATAGCGGAAAAGAGAACAAGAGAGACGGAATCAAGAGAGCCTTAGCTACTCGAAATTGGGCTTTGAACATGTCTGCAAAAAAGATTGTCCACTGTTCTTCACAAAGCGAAAGTAAAAGATAAAGATGAAAAATAAAAGGTAAAGTTTACAACATTCCAAAATGATGTCTCCCGCACAACCCCCCTTTTCTTTTTTTTGCAGAAGAACCAGCGCACGTTCTTGGAAAGGCTGGACACGATTGTGCATATACAAAAACACATGGGCTATTGTGGGCCATTCAAAAATCGGGATTACACGCGTGCGCTATTGGATAACAGAGTGATACCAATTAATGATATATTCTGGCAACTTCAGCCCCCTTTCACTCAACCTTTCAGCCAACTTAGCTGGCAGAGGGCTCAAAACATACGCTGTTCTCATGTAAAATCGTCGAGGCTGACTTGGCTTGGCTTCTTCTTCCAAGGTTATTTGCAAGTCTGACTTTTCCCCTAGGGTCGATTTTTTTGTTCCCGTGATTGCCAAGACAATTCCGTTAAGTTTCCTGAAGACATCACACCAAGAGATGACCGGCTTGGTTTCTCCAGAAAATGACACCAGAATCTCAAGATCTCGAGCTCTTGGATGTGGAGTATTCACGCCTCTGGCTATGTACACATTGTCTCCTAAGAAACCCTTAATATGGAAAAGCCTTACCCCAGTCATCTTTACAATTTCGTTTGCTGTGCCCTTCCCACCTAAAAACACGTTGCTCCGTCTTTCTAATATATCAATGAGCCGTGCGTACGTCTCCGACTCCACACTCGAGTCGATTATGGACCCTATCTTGGCTAGTTCTTCCTCGCAGAGTTTAAACACATCATCTACCCTCAGATTTCGGAAGATCGCTTCCACCATCATGCACAAAAGAAGTAGACTTCCGAGCTCGAACACATCGCCCATAATGCCTGTCTCAGTATATTCCAGAGAAGGTTTTGATTCTCCTCGCCCTTTCAACTCAACCATATGTCCATGTTTCTGGACTATTTGGGCTAGCGGAGAGTTCACGTTAGAGGTTATGAGCCCCATTGAAAACTTTGACGTTTTTTTGTCCACTACATATTTTGCCAAATCTTGTGCCATCACCAGGGGATCATCAGAGAGACCACTGCCAGAATTTATCAAAAGCAGGGTCTTTTTGTATCGTCTTTCGAGCTCTGATGCGGCATCGTACATGTCCTTTCCTGGAAACCCGGGGTCGTCCGGGGTCAATACAACCTTGTTCCTCCAGCCTATCTGGCTTATTGCGATTTGGCTCATAGCAGCGTTCAGAGAATATAGTGACCTGCCAGATCCTCCGCAGACCACGCAGTCAGCTGATTTTAGAATCTCATACAACGGTAATAGTTCTTTTCTCTTTATTCTTAGAATATTATCTCTGATCCTGTTGATGTATCCTATGTGGCTGATCTTGCTTCTAATCGTACACTCTCTCCCTTTGAATAAATTCTTCCAGCAATAATGAATCTTTTGTGACTGTTTTGTACTCGTTTAGCTACTCTTTAATTCGTTTAATCAGCAAATATCATTTACGGAGAAATCTTCTTTTTGTTAGCACACGCATGTATGCTAAATGATGGAACAGTAAAAAACAAATGCGCGTATTCGTTCAATTTCATCTTTTAATATATCATCAATAATGCTTATACGAATGTTGAGGTGAGGTGAGACTTCATCTTGCTTGCTAGCTCGTTTTAAGCCCAATCAAGTGCACTAGGCCCAAATCTTGTCAGCTTCTTCTTCACGCTCTAACCTACGACTTCAGCCCTGTGTACGTGCTCAAAAGGCATAGTCGCCCGATGCAAGGCTTCTTTAAGCGTGAATGGTCCATAGCGTCTGCCAACTTGGTAGCTCCCATTGCCTTTGTGTCTGGTCCATTATCCTCAAGTTTCGGCAGTATAAATCCAGAAAGAAAAATTATGGACTTTAACCCTTTTGGGTTCTAATCCCGGCGACCGCACTAGTCACCGTTCGAGTGCCCCCTTGCATGTTTGACCCTCTCTGATTTGTCCTGACAGAGAAATTTTCTTTTGTCGAGACAAATAGGCATCGGAAATCTGTAGGTGCTATATCTTTAGCAATTTCTTCAACAGCCTTAGAATAGCGCGCTTTGAACGCCGCCCTGACTTGGGTTTCATGGTAGCCTGGAGTTACTGTTCCCAGACTGTAATTTATACTGAAATCCCCGTTTTGTTCAAGCGCGCGCGCCTTGCTAATACTGCAGAGTGTTCAAACTTGTCCTTTTTGAAATAGTCCAAACCGTCCTTGTGAGAAGTTCCGTCTTTCTTCTTGGTAGCCTTTTCTCTTAGCTTAAGAGTTGTTGAGACTCTTGATTCAATATGATACTTCTTTAGCGCGCGCGCTAGCCTGCTTGACCACATGTAAGATTCAACTAGAAACAACTTACACAAATTATAAATAGCCATGAAGGGTACATGTTTTTGCAAAGGTGAATCGCAGTGGCAGAAAAGGTCCCGACTGGAATTCAAGGGTTAGATGAACTGGTAGGTGGCGGGATACCTAGAGGAAGAGTCGTACTGGTTGTTGGAGGACCAGGTACAGGGAAGACCATTCTTGCGGCACAATTCCTGTACACAGGAATCAAGGAACACAACGAAAGCGGAATCGTAGTAAGTCTGGACGAGGGAAAAGAGCATTTTTATTCTGAAATGCAGCAATTCGGATGGGATTTTCAAAAAGCGGAACAAAGCAGAAAGTTCGCTTTTATCGATGCGACCAAAATGCCTCGAGTGGCCGTGCTAAAAGAAACCCTGTATAAAGAAGAGACTCGCAGTTTGCGAGGCAAACAGCTGTCAATCGACAGACTGATTGAGGAGCTGCATGCCAAAATCCAGTCAGTCCAGGCGAAAAGGGTCGTCGTGGACACACTCGCAGCGCTCTTCTATCGATTCCCGGATGCCGCGGAGCGAAGAGCCGCTATTGTGGATCTGATCGAGTCATTGACAGATTTACCAGTTACCAGCATCATAACAACAGAACTTGGCCACCTGGGTCTTGAACGAAGCGCTTTGGAGGAAGAATACTTGGTTCATGGAGTTATTATGATGCAGACTCTGTTTTCAGGAGGAACGACGACAAGAGCCATACAGGTTGAGAAGATGAGGGGCGCCAAGGTCAACCCAACGCTTGCGCCATATTCGATAGACCAAAACGGGATAGAAGTCTATCCGAACATGCCCGTGTTTGGAGAAAAATAGACAAACAATGCTTCACTTTTTTCACCTATGCCATTGCTGGCCGACTTTATACTTTTAAGCTCACAGTCTCTCCTTTTTCAGAGGCAACTCGCGCTCTAGGTATCTTTGGTCGTGCATTTTCCTGATCTTGAAAAATTTCTCCAAGCCTCTCTTGGTTTCTCTCTCGAAAACGTTGATTTCGCCCTCGAAGACATCTAGGATCGCTTGGACCTCTTGTGGAGTGTGCATCTGCGGATTCATCACTGCTAGAGTGGTAAAACCTCTCGATCGGAACTCTGGAATGAGCGCGGCGAGCCATCTTCTGATGGAAGGGGCGTGATGCTGCAGCAGAATGTCTGAAATGATTCCAATGCAGGCTCTTCTCGAAACTGTTGATGTAGCGCCTACCTGGCGGAAGGCCGAGGTCAAAGCAATACTGATGTCGGTTAGGTTTTCAATCCCCCTCAGTTTGAACACGGTGGGTAGACTCTTCACGATTTCGTCAGCTTTGGGGTTGCACAGGAAAAGGTAAAAGTTTGGTTGACACTCTTCTACCAGAGCCTTTATGCCGCCAGCGTCAATAGTGACATAAAAGGTGATTTCACCCTTTCTGGCACCTGTTTCTAGAAACCTGCGAACCAGTAGATCTCTCTCGTCGAATGAAGGCGAGGTTAGTATGACCGCATAGCCTTGTGGTATCCCGCCAAACAGCATTGTGTCAAGATCTTCATATCCCGTAGCAATACGATCAGGAAGAATAACTTCTGAAACGTTGATTGTCAGGGGTTCAGGCTCGAAGAACATTTCATGCCCGATCTCGTCCAAGTAGTTGATTCTCGGCCTTATCGCAGAAACGCCCTTGGCAAATGATCTCAGCACCAGTCTGAATTCTTCAGTCTTTAATGAGTCAAGGCGTTTTCCTTTCATATCAAGATTGCCGTTTTCAACGTGGAAGGTTTTTGGTTCTTTGACGAGATCGAATCCCTCCGGAACGATGTCTTCTATCCTAGTTAATAGGGCTGCGCTCTTCCCAAGGTTGGCTAGTTGAATCTCTAATTCCCAATCTTCACCGACTCTAAATTCCTTTTGGCTGACAATCAGATTAACGTGAATGAGTTCGCGTTCAAACTTTAGCAACCCCACGGGTTCTTCTACTGACGAGACTAATGCGGAGATTGCGCTCGTACTCGATGCATCACCAGGTGCAGTTAACAGTTCTCCCAAAGACAATGCAAATTCACGCTTTTCCTTCACTTTCTGCAGGATCTTGAGAACCTCATCTCTTTTGCCGATGTAACCAGCTGTTTCGTGCAGCTTTGCTGATCTTTCCAGACATTTCTCCGCAAGAAGATACGCTTTCATCCTCCTTTCCGGGTTGCTTTCAATTTCAGCGCCGATCATGTAGTTGTAGGCGTCGAGTAAGCTTTCTGCGGCGCTTGTCCACACTGATGCGTTGTCAAAGCCCGCTTTCAGGTAGTAGTTTGCTGCATTTCCAAGGTATTGTTTTGCCCTAGTGAAGTCTTCCTTCTCATGTGTCGCCTCGAATCGCGTTCCATACTCTAATGCTTTGCAGAAGGTTCCGTTGCCCGAAGCCAGCAGGATTGCTCTGTCTCTTGTGCCGTGTTCTTTCGCCTCACGAAAAAGTTCCGAAGCTTCCTGATAAAGTTCTGGTGAAACCCTTTCATCAGCCATCTTCATCTTCTGCCATGCACGGCACAGATATGCAATTGGTTTTATCTCTTTTCTATAATCTTCGGCCTCCGCTTTCTGCAAAATCTTTTCGAAACTAGAAGCAGCTGAACCGTATTTTTCGGCGCTTTCAACATAGTCTCCTTCGAGATCATACTTTCTGGCTTCCTCAACGTCCACTCTCGCGAGACAATAATCTTTTCTGGTGGCGCAAGCCTCTCCAAGTTCAATTGCTTTTTCCTTTTCGTCCAAATTCTGGATTTTTCCAATCTGTTCTTCAAAGATCTTTTTTGCCTCTTCGAAGAGTTCCGCTGCTTGTTTGAAAGCTTCTATTGATTCCACCCCGCGTTCGTTTCTGCTCAAATCTTCCGCCTTTTCCAAAAGTGACCACGCTAGAAAGTTCGAAGACAGGTAGCCCCACAGTTTTGATGACTTGAGAAGACCTGCGACGTTTTCATAATGCTTCATTGCTTCGACGTATTTTTCACGTTCATGTGCGGATCTGGCTGTCTCGATTTCGCTCCATGCTTCCATGTAGAGGGCATAATCTAAATAGAAGTCTGCAAAGTGCGGGATCTTTTCCGCTGCAGCCTTGTACTGTGCGAAAGCATGTTCAAAGCTCTCAGACGCCTTCCGGTGGTCTCCCAATCGGTCTTGGTTTCCTGCTATTTTCCAGTATGACTCTGCGCCACGGCTTGGCAGGTCGACTTTCTGGAATTGTGTGGCAGCGTTGTTGAAAACCTCGATTGCTCTTGCAAGGATTTCCTTGTCTTCGATTAGCAGATAAAGTTCGTTCAATATTCCTCCGAGCGTGTCCTCGAACCCCGCAACGGCAGCTATTTGCGATGGCACGGGGCGAGACAGAATCCATTTTCTGCTGTGTGACAGGCCGTCCTCCATATCCGAAACGGCGCTTTCAAGAAGAGTCTTTTTTTGGGCTCTGTCTGTCTCCTCTCTAGCCAACTCTACCTTTATCAGTCCCTCATAGTTCTTGCCAACGCCGCGAATCCAATCGTTGGATGGAAACGCTTTTTCTACAACCTTAGCAAACTCTATCCTCTTCTCTAAAGCTTCTTTCATCAATTTTGCTTTTTCATCTTTTCCGGTCACAGTTTTCGAGTAGAAATGCAGTGCTTTGCTTAGAGCGTGAAGAGTGGAAAACGCAGCCTCGGGAGAACCGGAAGCAGTCGCACATTCCAATCCCTTACGCCCAATTTCCACTGCTTTCTCCAGTATACCACGCTTTTCTTCTGAGCCAGCCTCCACGTAACTTGCTAGGGAAGAGTAGTTTTCAGCGTAGAACAAGTAAGTCTCTGCCATGAGATAATCCTGAGAGACCAATGCAAGATAGCGTATGGCTTCTTCACTGTATTGGATGACCTTCTTGTGTCCTTCTTTCTCCATGTCGGGGTCTCCCTCCCTTAGGGTCATCCAATCCATAACAAATGCCAAGAGATAGTATGCGATTCCTCTCAAGTAGTTGTCCTTTGCAATCTCTCCTTGTTCTAGCATCTTTTTAGAATATTCTAGCGCCGATTCAGCTTTTTCCGTGAAAACGAGGGCGCAGAAGGCGGCTGCCCAGCTTGACATAGCTGTCGAGTATGGATCGCTGACCTCTTTGCAAAGCTCCAACGCTCTCTCGGAGTACTCAAGGCTTCTTTGCACCAGTTCTTTTTGGGCCTTCTCTTCTTGTTCGACGAAGTTTGAAACGTACCAGCTTTGAAGGCTGGCGGTATAGTAGGCGCGGAGAAGCTCACTCTTGTGACCGATCTTCGACAAAACCGTGATGGCTTTCTTAGCACATTCTATTCCTTCCTGGGCAATGGCACTCATCTCGTTGGAGTCACACGCAACGTACAGTCTCTCAAGAAGGCACAACAAGATATCATTGCACATCTTCCCGTAGCTTAGTTCGTCGCCAGCTCTTTCGTATGCACTCAAGCTTTTCTGTCCAAACGTGCAACATTTTTCGAGGGTTTTCCTTTTCTCTGAAGGGGTTGGAGCCAGCCAAGAACTAACATACTCAGCGAGGGCATTGCATTGCGCACTTTTCCCTCCTGCTTCATGACTGCTTTCTTTTTCAAAAAAATTGGCGGCGTTTCTGTAGGCGTCTACTGCCTGTTGTCGAAGTTTACTGAACTGCTCCTGGTCTTCGCTCTGCCTTGATGCCGCGCTGTAGCAGAAGGCCACTTTTTCCCATATCTGCGCAGCTGAAAAAGACACTGCCTGTTCGGAAGACAGTGATTTCTCATAGGATTTAGCGGCTTCAAGCCACTCATACTCCTGTTCCTGCTCCTCTGCTTTCTGGAGCATTGCCTGCACGTCAACTTCCCGAGGCATTATTTTCTAACTCTTGGATTTTACATTACTTCTAACGCGCTAGCGTGTTCCTAAATTCCTTTTTTGATGCGTGGCAGGGTTGAGTCGTGGCCTCTTTAATGGAATGTATTATGAAGAGACAAGTACGAGATACGCTGTAAACGAATTTAGGAACAGGCATGCGCGCGAACCACAGTACATAGATGGTTGAGAGCCAAAATAACGCTTTCGGAGAAATCCTGCGCCTTGTCTGTTGACGCTCAAACGGCAACAATGCGAATAGTAGGATGATCAATCAGCATAAGCCTCAAAAAAAGGGAGGGTCACGTCTGGCGCCCGCTCACTGTTATCGGTGGATACCAATCCCTGAGAATTGGCTTGTCTCCGCGTAGATCAGGTTGTTTACTGTGTCAAGGCTTGTAGTGATGTTCGTCCACGCTGACTCTCCGAGATCCTTGAGTACTGCACACAAGTCCTTGCAGTTTATTACTCCGTCATGGTTAACGTCGCAGGCAGGGTTCCATCTGCGGTTTCCGGGACTGGAACCTAGAGCCATGAGAACCTTACAAACGTCAATCAGATTTACCTTGCTGTCTTTGTTGACATCGGTTGCTAAGGCGTCATATCGCAATAGCACTAGGCTGCTTTCTTCGCATGGCGTCATGCCTGTGTCATCATAACTCATCATGATTGTTACTTTATCCGTATATTCAGCTGTTACACCAATCTCGTAGTACGACCCGATCAACTTCAGTCTCGTGGGTGGCGCTGGCGGGGTCGATGCGGTCGCGGTTGTGGAACCCGCTGTTGTCACGTCTTCGAAGATAAAGCAGATGCCAGGCGCAGGAAAGACCGTGACATCTGTACCTATCGGGGTTGGGACGCCGCCTGCGCTCAACGCTATGACCATATCATTGTAGTCGAAGTCCCCTCCGTCTGCCTCGCCGTTCTCAAAGCCGATGAAAAGGATTTCTGGGTCATTGAGGTCTTTGTACACTTCTGCATGTTTAGCATTATCAGTGTTCCTCGATTTTTCAGTGAACCATGTTCTCTCTTCGGGGGGCACATCCAGCGACAAGCCGAATTGCTCAGTAGCCGTGAAAGACTTAGTGAGCGGTGGAGAAACCATGCCCATATCATGATCAGGAGGAACTCCTTCAGGTCCACTGAAAATCTGATTAAAACTCGGCTCGCCCTCGTCTGTACTAACGTACCAGCTTAGTGTGTTTTGATCACGATAGCCAGCATATTCAGCAAACAGAGTTACCTTGTATGTTCCAGCAGGAAAAGTCTCATCTGTTATCTCTTGCCTATTTGTAAAGCCCAAGCTGTCAAGTATTGATTCAAGAGAGGGCTCGGCAGCTTTCACTTGCATGTGTGGCGCGCGCAAAGTTAAGACGATGATTAGTGTCAGAGTAAAAACTATTCCAAACACAATTTTTTTGGACAATTTTCTTTCTCCCACCACTACACAGCTTAGGCACATTATATATGGTTTGTGGAGATATCTTCTATATCGAAAATGGCGCAATATTTCAGCGCTTCAGATTCAGCCTAAGTCTTTCAGCCAACAGCGAATCTCCAGTTCCTTCACGGAAAGGGTTACCTCTAAAGTACGTATCTCCCAAAAGGATCCCTTGTTGTAGCGTTTCTTTGGCACGCTCCAACGACGCTTCAGCCTTATCCGTGAAAAAAGGCGCAGAACCCGGCGTTAATTCCTTCTCCAGATGTTATACGGACACTGGTTCCAGCAGTAGCTCCCCCCTTGAAAACGCAGTTCTTGCACTCGGGCCTGTCTAAAAGCCTTGGTCTTCTGCTGGAGCCACTTCTGTCTAGAAAATTTCCCCAATAGAAGTTTAGGCTTGCCGCTTATAACTGCACATGCCCTGCAAATTTGACCTGACTCGACGCATTAGACGGTTGACCTGTCGGATTCTTAAGGAATAGCCCCTCGCTCTTTGGCATAGCCGGCAAGGGAGAAAGAGGGAATGGTCAGCATAAGCCTAGAACAACTATTCCGAGCTACTAGAAGCAGATCGTAACACGCTAAACATCGAGAAGCAAAAGCTCTTGTGGACTTCCTTTCAAAGACTAGCCCGTTTCCAATCAGCAAAATGGTTACATAATTCAAAGCAGCATAGTGACTGTGAGAGCCGGGGTGCCCTAGTCAGGTAGGGAGCAAGCCTGAAGATGAGGCGAATTGCTAATAGCTTGTGGCCTCGGGACGCGTGGGTTCAAATCTCACCCTACCTGCCTATAATGCTAAACTCGAGTGTTCGAAAGATTGCCTAACTAGAGTTCATGGTAGCCTGGGAGAGATTCCCGCTCTCGGCTATGCAAAAATGCGGGTTTTTGGGAACTGAGCGAACTGAGCCATTGGACTTTAACCCTTTTGGGTATTAGTCCCAGCGACCGCACCATAAGCCATATATCATTCAATTTTTGTTCTCCATTTTTGAGGCAGAAATGAGATGGATGTTTCCGAAGCCATTAAAATCAGAAAGTCTGTGCGAGCCTATGATTCTAGGCTCATTCCTAACGAGATTTTATTAAGAATTTTGGAGGCTGGTCGGCTTGCACCTTCTGCTGGCAATATTCAGCCGTGGCACTTTGTCGTCGTCAGTGATGGTGAAAAACGTAAAAGACTCGCTCATGCGCGATATGCAAAATTTCTAGCTGAATCGCCTGTCGTCATCGTCGGATGCGGTGACCAAAAGGCTTCACCTCGGTGGTATATGGTTGACGTTACAATTGCATTGGAGAACATGGTTTTAACCGCCACCAACGAAGGTTTAGGCACATGTTGGATTGGAAGCTTTAATGAAGACGAAATTAGAGAAATGTTGAAAATTCCTGAAAAGTTTAGAGTGGTTGCGCTTTTGGCGATTGGTTATTCACGCAAAAAATTTGATCTGGCCGGAAAATTGTTGCACCTTATTCGTAGGAGGAAAAAATTGAAGAAGATTGCAAGTTTTGAAGAGTTTGGCAAATTTGCAGCGGCTTAAGTGAAACAATTATTTGAAGTCGCCCTATTCAAGTAAGACCTTTGAGAAAGACTGGAAATTTTTTGTAAAGCTCGCAAATGTCCTTCGCAATTAAGTTTGGTTTTTGTCGATTTTTATACAAACTTTCAAGCGAGTAAAACTGTGAAGGAACAAAAACTGTTTTCATGCCTACGGCTTTTGCACCTTTTATGTCTTCTAGGGGGCTGTCTCCAACGTAGACTGTTTCTTCTACTATCGCGTCAAGTCTTCTCAAGGTTTCTTCAAAGATTTTTATGCTGGGCTTGCGCCAGCCAACTTCTTCTGAAACCAAAACGGCGTTAAAAAACTGGTTTATGCCCAAATTTCTGATTCCAGCATAAATCACTGGAGCATATGTGAAATTTGAAACCAAACCCAACTTGTATTCTATTGAAACTTTGTTTAACAATTTCTTAACGCAAGGTCTAAGCTCCAACGAGTTCAAATAGTCTTCAAAGAAGACGTTAACAGCCGCTTTTATGCATGTGTCTTCTGGGTTTGTTTTAAATCCTAGACTGTTTAGGGCTTCTGCGATCCAAATGGCGTTTGTCACCTCAACTAGTTCTTGGTAGCGCACAACACGGTATTTTTCGTGGGATTGACTGTATGCTTCTAAAAAACTTTCCGCGCTAATGTTGAAGCCTGCTTCGACAATAGCCATATACAGC
>Ga0209725_1000632_pt1 | contig 21073 bp, 24 predicted proteins | sample I18A1metaG_FD_184145 | JGI IMG/M metagenome (GOLD analysis project Ga0209725, IMG submission 184145) | Lake sediment bacterial and archeal communities from Gulf of Boni, Indonesia to study Microbial Dark Matter (Phase II) - ​I18A1 metaG... | ecosystem: Environmental > Aquatic > Freshwater > Lake...
GCTCTTTCCGTCAGGGGAGAGCTGAGGGTCTGATATGAATCTGAATCTCTTCAGGTCTTCTGCGGTAAGAGTCCTTTTCTTCATCATTGCGTGACTCAACACCTATGATAGTTCAAAGGAGAATGCTCTTAAATTCTAGCCAAGTCATTTTATGCCCTGTTCTCAACGAGTCTTTCGTAGTCAACGTTTCGGTGAACCTTGCATGTGTGGGGGTTTTGGTTGTGCCTGAAAACGTCTGTCCCAAGAGACAGTACATGAAAAAAGCTACCGCTGAAGAACTCTTCAAACTCAGGGGTGTAGCAAGCTATCAGCTCGGTAGAGGAACAGGAGCCACTCTCTTCACAAAGGAGACAATGGTTGTTCGCTCTTCACGTACAGGTAGAATGAGGTATCTTTACCGTGATGGCAAGCTTGTGGCTACTCTGCGTCCTACTGATGGTATGCTCGCCTTATCACTTGCAGGCGCTCAGATGCTAATGAGAGACAGGTGCTTCAAGAATGTCGTGACAGTTCAAACGGATGTTTCTGATTTCATTAAGCGTGGAAGGAATGTGTTCGCCAAACATGTGGTTCGCGCGAGTTCGACGATACGTCCTGAGGACGAGGTCATCGTAGTAAACGAAAGGAACGAGCTGCTGGCGACAGGGAGAGCATTCTTGAGCGGAGAGGAAATGCTTTCGTTTAGACGAGGCGTTGCCGTCAAAGTCAGGCACGGAAGCTCTGAATCCCAAATGCAAACTTCCTCATTGAAGGCATGAGATCATGCCTCCCCTCTTAGCCCTTATTCAGAAGGTGACGGCGATGAAGATACGCACGAACGTGGACAAGTAGTCAGTCCGGCAGTTTCAAGGAGTGCACACAGGATCTCCTCAGATGGCAGACCAATAGTCCTTCCCGCTGTAGATGGAATAGCGTATAATGTAAGGGTAGGCGATCCAGCCTCCAGATGGGAGGCCGACCACATCGAGACCTATTGCAGCTAAGAAAGTTCTAACTTTACTGCCCCTGCCCGGAGTAGCCATCAAGACCAAATATGTCTCCTCCACTTCTAGAGATAGTGAATAGATTTGAACTGCGATGTCTGTGGGGAGAAGATAACTGGGAAGCCTGCGCGGGTCATAATCGAAACGGCGAAACTTGTCGTCTGCTCGCGCTGTGCAACCCTTGGCCGACCCTATCATGAGCCATCTCCACGACGAATAGAACGACATATGACGGCAGCTTACCGTTCACCTCGACCAGCTCGACCAGTTTCACCTCAAGCGCTAGAGCAGCTTGACGTTGTCGAGGGTTATGCGACAAGAATACGTGAAGCAAGAGAGAGAATGGGACTCAGCCAGCAGGACCTTGCAACGAGAGTCAAGGAAAGGCTTTCGATCATCCAGAAAGTTGAGTCAGGCAAGATAGCTCCTGACGTGAAGCTTTGCCGTGAACTTGAACATTCTTTGAGAATCGTACTTCTTACTCCTAGAGTTGAGGTCCCAGAGTCAACGGGTACAATTGCGGCTCGAAGCCTCACGCTAGGGGACATAGCCAGAGTGAAGCGCAGAGATCAGAACCCATGAGCATGCCTAAAGGGACTTCGGGTTCGAAGGTAGTTGTGTTAAGGTGGGGGCATAGGCCAAGAGACCTAAGGGTCACTACGCATGTTGCCTTGACAGCACGTGCTCTCGGAGCCTCAGGCTTCATCCTCGCAGATGTCGAAGACAAGAGCATCAAGGCAAAGATCGACGAGGTCGCCGTCGAGTGGGGAGGCCGTTTCTCTTTTGAGATGGGGGTTCCATGGAGGGAGGCTGTGGAGAGATGGAAAGAAAGTGGTGGCATCGTGGTTCATCTAACCATGTACGGTCAGAACGTCAGTGAGACTGACGTGATGCACAAGATTAGATCGTCGCATCGCGACATCATGGTCATCGTTGGGAGTCAGAAAGTTCCATCCGAATTTTTCTCAGAAGAGTTCTCGGACTACAACATTGCTATTGGAGGACAGCCTCACTCGGAGGTGGCCGCGCTCGCAGTCTTCCTAGATCGGCTTTTTGAAGGGAGCGAATTATCGAGAAAGTTTGAAGACGCAAGAATAGGAGTGCTTCATTCGCCCAGAGGAAAACGTCTAGTCAGAGTTGATTCTGGCCTGTCAACATCGAATGAGATCGTTTGATCATCGCTGAAAAGGCATTAATGCTCGGATTGCCATATATTAGTGGAGAGCGCCTCTATCAGGGAGACATCAGGCCCTTTGTCTTTCATCGATGAGGAACTTGTTAAGGTGGCCAGGTTTTTTGGGGGCGAAGACGCTGTGAAGGTTGTCGAGGTTCTGGGAAAACTCAAAGAGGCAACGGACGACACAATCGCCGCTGAGACTGGCATTCGACTGAACACTGTGAGGAAGATCCTGTACAAACTCTATGATCATGCCTTGGTTTCTTCCACAAGGGTTCGAAACGAGAATACGGGTTGGTACACTTTCTTCTGGCGGCTTCAGCCAGACCAGCTTGACGCTTTCATACGGAGTCGGAAGAGAAGGACCCTTGAGAAGCTGAGATCGCGACTGGAACACGAGGGTTCACACAGTTTCTTCGTGTGTGAGCAATGCAAGGAAGTCCGGGTCACATTTGAGGAGGCCATGGAGACAGCTTTCAGATGCTCGAAATGTAGTAGCCCACTTACTGGCGTCGACAACTCTAAGATAGTTGAGAAGCTTTCTGGACTGATCAAGAAGCTTGAGGATGAACTCAGTGAGTAGTCTTCCTGCGCGAGCCAAGGCCCTGGCTACGCTTAGGAAGGCAGGATGCCCCAAGAAAGTCATCAAGCACAGCCTGTTAGTGGCGAAGATAGCTGAGGAGATTGTTAATTCCATTAATCCTAAGATCAATGTGGATTATCGTCTGGTTGAGATTGGGGCCCTACTTCATGATATCGGTAGGTCAATAACGCATGGGGTTGAACACGGATGCGTAGGCGCCGCGATTCTGGAAGAGCTTGGGTATCCCGGCATTTTGGTTGGACTGGTTAGGAACCATGTCGGAGCTGGTATACCTCGCAAAGAGGCAATCGCTCTCGGACTCCCACCCAGAGATTATCTACCAGCAACTGCTGAAGAGAAGGTCGTTTGCTACGCTGACAAGCTCGCCCGCGGAAGTGTCCACATATCATTCGAGGAAGCTCTGAAAGCTTTCTCGGCAGATCTAGGCTCTGACCATCCGAGTTTGACTCGGTTTAGACATCTTCACGAGGAAATTGTGGGACTAGCACGTGGTGCTGACGGTGGAACTTGTTCTCCTAGAAAAGATCCCTCGGGGAAAAGATAGAAGATTCCTAGGCGAGCTGGAGGCAAGGCTCCGAGATACATCCTCTGGACTCGCTGTTGATGTCAAGATGATAGGCCTGACGAAGAGTCGCCTACCGAGGGTCAAGTGCTCAGGAGATGATCAAGAAGCGTTCATAGAGATTTTGCGACGGTCATATGGTGTTGGCCCGCGAAATCATCTTGATTTGTCCGATCAGCCGATACGCAAAGGATTCGTTGTTAGGCCTTCAGAGCGAGAAAAGGCTCTGTTGATTGATATTGGACTGGAATCCGCCACATCTTCTCACGTGACGCTCGCAGCAGACAGACTAAGAGCTCAGCTCTTCGACGGCCGAAATGTTCTCTTGCGCGACATGGTCGCAAGGTGCGGTTTTCTGGAAGATTATCCATTGGAGTTGAGAATCATATCGCATGATGAGTACAGCCAACGCATAGAGGCTGAGCTGTCTGATCGACAGCAGAGCTTGATCCAAGAGTGGCGCCAAGTCCCCCTCGACAGAGTCATCGCACAGAACGTTCTGGCTTCAGAGGTTTCAGCTGCTGTGAAAAAGGCAAGAATCGAGAGGGATCTCGCCGCGATCGAGAATCTGTCTTTGTGTACACACAGCCTAATATGCAAGCTCGGAACTCATGGTCGTGGCATTGTTCCGAAACTTGGGCCCTATCTCAGAGAGGCGAGGTTGTTCGTCTTTCATCCAAGTTCTTGCAACAATACGCCGCTGAGAATAGAGGCGAACCTTTCAAAAACAAGATAGGGAGGCCATTTGCCTAACCTATACATAGCGGCCTCGGAGAAGCGCAGTCCTTGAGCGAAGTGAAGGTCAGCGATCTTGCGCAATGGTTAGAATCACAAGTAGGCAAAGAGGTGAGGCCGACCAGGGAAAGGGCTACGCAGCTTGTGTCAAGAGTAATGGAAGGCATTCAAAATATTCGAAAGATTGCCGTTGACCTCTCTGAGGAAGATGTTTCAAGCGCTGTCGATTCTGCTGAGAGGTCAAAAATCGAGATAGCGAGGAATTTTGGCGCACGGATAGTGGGCCTCGTCGAAGGGGTCAAGCAGCCTGAGCCGATCGCCTATGATGCCCTGACGGAGTTCCTGAGTAAGATTCGTAAATTCCAATATGAGTTACTCTATGCTGGCTCGATCTGGATAAGGAAGCTCGATCAGCGATACAAGGAAAATATTAGGAAGATGGAGATTGGTCTCTCAGATGTCCGGGCACATGGAAGGATGCTTGAGGAACATGTGGATCGAAGGTACAGGGGAGTCAGGAAGTATGAAACCCTTCTCAGAGATGTCGACACGCTTAAGACCTTTTCCGATGAACTTGCTCGCCTCAAGGACGAGATCTCGCAGACCAAAAGCCAGAGAGAGAATCTTCAGGTCGCCTGTGAAGAACTAGACGAGGAATTGAGGCAGCTCGAGAGATCGAATAAGCTCCTGAAGGTCTCACAGCTTGAGTCTGCTGTACAGAAAGCTCGGGAAGAGATCGTTAGCTTGTTCCGTCCTCTGGAAAAACCGGTGGATAAGCTCCTGAAGCTCTCGGAGCGAGAGAAGCAGAAACTCAATCCCACCGTCGCCGCAACCTTGTCAGGATACCTGAGAAATCCCGTGGAAAGCCTACGCAACTCGACTGTTGACCATCAGGAGTTGAGGTCAGCTCTAGACGGGCTCGAATCGATGTTGGAGGCCAACCTACTTGATTTGAAGGATTCAAGGGTAAGAGGAGCCCTGAAAAGCATATCTCGGATTAGAGACGACGCCAATCTTGATGCCCTTCGGGAGAAGTATCTGAAAGCCATGCAGGCATATGAAGCGGCATCCCAATCCAGCGAATTGAGATCTCTCTACATAAGACGAGAAGAATTCGAATCCAAACGCACGGAAACAGAGGAAGCACTTGCGAAACTTGATCGCGCCCTATCCTCACTTCAGGCAAGAAAAGTTGAGTTGACAAAGAGAGTTACATATCTTGGATCCACAATCGAGGAATCCGTACGTGAAGTTACGGGCCAATCTGTTCGAGTTTCAGACCTACCATCTACATGATGATAACAGCGTTCGACACTGGTAGTCAAAATCTCAGCCACCAAACACAACCGTTATGGCTCTGTTCAGGCATCTCTAGGTCACTCCTTTGGGCCGGTAGTTCAGCTGGCTAGAAAGCCACGACTTGGCAAGAACGTCGGCCTTACACGCCGAAGGTCATCGGTTCGAATCCGATCCGGCCCACCATTCTACTATCATATTTCCCGAATCCCAGGAATTCGCCCCAGGTCCCCCAGCAAGAGTTTCTCTAACGGATACTCTTAGACATTTAGAAAACGGCAGAAAAGAACGCAACGTATGAGGATGCGAGCCAAATCGAATAGAAAGCCATCACCGTCATCGGCCCAGGGCGGGCTAGCACCTTTATAGGATGGCGACGGTTTGCTAGGCGTGTTCTCTTAGGAGTCGTGAAGGAGTGGCAGATCCGATCATAAGTATACAGAACGTTGTTGCATCGGCCAGTCTCAGACAAACCTTTGACCTTCGCACTATTGTCCAAACAATTCCAGGAGTCGAGTATCGACCGGAACAATTTCCAGGCCTTGTTTACAGGTTGAAGAAGCCTAAGACGGCGACATTGATCTTCAGCTCTGGAAAGATGGTTTGCACCGGAGCAAAGTCTGAAAGACAATCTAGGAAAGCTGTGATGAAGGTTTTGGAAGGCCTCAAGAAGAGCGGTATCGTCATTACTGGAAAACCTGAGATTCAGATACAGAACATAGTCTCTTCGGCAATATTGGGAGGAATCATAGATCTGGAAAAGACAACATACTCGTTGGAGAAGACCATGTACGAGCCTGAACAGTTTCCAGGCCTGATATACCGAATGAATGATCCCAAAGTCGTGATTCTTCTGTTCACAAGCGGAAATCTTGTAATCACAGGAGCAAAGAAGGAAGAAGAAGTCTATCGTGCTGTGGCTGTACTGAAGAAAACACTTGAGGAGAAAGAACTCATTCGCTACGAGAAAGAACGACAGTGATCCTGTATCTCAAAATTATGAGATCCACATAACGGGCGCGGTATCCTTGATCCTACTGAGAACTATCGAAAAACTGAAACAAACCCTGATGCAGGCATAGGGCATTGCAGAGATTGAAGGCGACATGAGCGCGCGCTGAGGCTATAGAGGTCTAAATCTCTGTTGGGAGATTGTGTTTCAGTCGAGTTATTTATAGGAGGGCTGGGCACAGCCAGTGCTTTCATGAAGAGAATCCTAGGAGCACGATGGAGTTCTTACCAACAATGTCACGCAACTCGACCTTCGATGAGACAAAGCCATACCAGAACATCTGGCTTCTCAAGACAGACAACATGATCCCAAACCTGACTTGGTATTGGTGGTGGTGGCTATTCTTTGTCAAGGATCCAGACAGGCCTGGCAGGACCAAACAGCTGATGATCCTGTGGTCTACAAAGAACACCAAGGATGTCAAGATCATGGACAAAAAATGGTCTGTGAGGCAGCTGCCCACATGGGACGGCACGGTACTGAAGTTCAATGGGATGACCGCAGCCTGGTGGTACGACAATCAAAAGATGTACCATCCGTTGCTGCTGGAAGACATGGACTTCGAGGTGCGGAATGATGGCGACAAAGGGGAACTTCGACCCATCAAGGATGACGCGGACTACCGGTTCTATGGAAGCCCCGAGAAATACGTGGTAAACATCCAAGATCCCAACAACGATTTCCTTTTCGAGATGACTCCATGGAATGACCACACGCAGAAGCACAGATTCCGTGAGAGGAATTACACAAGAAAATATGGCCACAACATCCTGCAAATCTATGGCATGAAGATGAAGGGTCATATCGATGGGGTCGAGGTGGAGGGCTCGGCTTGCCATCAGAGGGTTACCCTGAATGCGCCAGGAGCACCCTGGTATTGGGGACTGGTGCACTGGGATGATGGAAACTATGTTGTCTTCTCCAATCCGTTTGTAGGCCCTCAGCTGTTCAGGAAGACGGAAAAACCCACGTCACTACTGGATTGGGGCGATATTCGGCTCTACAAGTCAATCCGTTTCTATCATCAAGAGACAAATACTGAGTATGAATTCAAGACCAGCGCCGTTCGGATCAGACACGCTGTTGAGAATGGGCTGCCAATATTTGATGTGGCTGGCACGGACAAGGAAAAGGAGGTTCATTTGCGGCTGAAGGCTTACGCTAGAGCTTGCTGGAAGTTTCAGCAGCCCAGGCGATGGGGTATCAAGTCGATTCTTCACTATAACGAGTATCCAGCAGAGGTTGTAGACTTCTCTTTTGCGACAAGGGATGGATCGCTGAGGGTGAAGAAGGATGATCTCGGAGAGAGCGCAGGCAACTTCGAGCATACATGGGGGAAGCTCATATGATTCTTGAGATTTTCTCAGAATCAGAATCTGAAGGAACTGAGCATCTCTTGATACGCACACACTCCTCTGCAGAACGAACGACGACGTTTGTTAGCGCGCTATCATAGCACTGAATCAGCTCTCAACGACGATCAGACAACGGCAACCTTTAAGGATCTTGAATCTACATAGCGAGCTCGGCAAAGCGTTCCATGCTTTGGAGTGCGGAGGTGAACCACGAATGAGCGAAACAGCAATCCCTTCATCTGAAGCACAAAGACCAACAAAGCCTCGCGAACCCATCCCTCCCGACACAATCTTCGTTGGAAAGAAACCTTTGATGGCCTACGCCACTGCAATAATGATGCATTTCCAAACGGGTGTGAAGGAACTCAGTGTAAAGGCCAGAGGACAAGCAATAAGCAGGGCTGTGGATGTTGTCGAGGTAGTCTCTAGGAGATTCTATGCAGGAAGATTGAACATCAAGAACATATCCATAGGCACTGAGGTTGTCGGCGAAGGCGACGACATTAGAAATGTGTCGACCATAGAGATCAGAGTGGAGAAACTGGACTAGTCAAAGTTCACTGCTCCAGATCTATTTTGCTTGCTTCTTCCCTTTCTTCTTCACCTTCTTGGGCAAGATTTCACCTCCCTTCAAAATATCACAGGTTGCGGATTCATCAGTTTCTGGTTTGAAAAGAACGGCTGATATGAAAAGACGGACGCCCTAGCTTCATTCGGTAACCATCATGGTCAGCGTTGATCTGACCCATCTAAGTTTACGCACTTTTGAAGTTATGACTTCCCTAAGTTTGTCAATTGTCTCTGCTTCGACCTTGGCAACAATATCGTAAACTCCGTAGACACCGTAGGCTTCCTTGACGTTCTCCATCTTTCTGAGTTGCTTCAAGGCCTCATCCTCTGAGCCGACCTCAGCATTTATGAAGATGAACGCTACAGGCATCTCTTGAATGTCCACCTCTATCATAGCTCAAGGTTCATTGAAGGTCGTGGCGTCGGCGGTTTACTTCCTCAGCCAGTAACTTTGGGGTGCGTCGCCAGAACAAGTAATTACTCTTCAAAACTGCCTCACCACCCCAGAATAGCACGTTCTTCCCTCACAATACGGCGGAAGCTAAGCGCGGCTTATCAATGCACTGCAAATTCTTGCTGCCGAGCGCTTTATCGCGAGCAAGCGACGATTACACAAACTTTTCGCAAGAAATGAGGCCTTAATGAAGCCTACAATGTCACGTTCATAACAGAGTGCACGTAATGTTCGTCGAGGATGAATTTGTGATCACTGCAGAAAAATGTAAGAAATGTGGCGCGCCTGTTCTTGCTCTTGCAGGGAGTTCTTGGCCTGGTCTTTGCTCAAGGTGTGCTCGATTGGAAGCCGCCGAGAGAATGAGTTTCAGGTTCGATTGAATTATTTCTAGAACAGTCTTCATATCCTTATTAGAGGCCGCGGTCAGGTCTTTTCGACGGTTGTGCGGAATCTGAAAGTGCTTCTCGTGGAGTGTGTCACCCCACAAAGTAAACGACGAATGAATGAAGTGAGTGACATCGCGAAAACTGCTGGCTACGAAGTGGTCGGTCAAGTCACACAACACCGAGACGCAGTCGATCCTGCATATTGCATTGGCGAAGGAAAGCTCGACGAGATTGCAAAGACCGTTAGAGAAGCCTCAGTCGGAGTGGTGGTCTTCACTCGACAACTCTCCGCTGGCCAAACATTCAGAATTGGAAAGAAACTCGGTGACGAAGTTCGCGTTCTGGACAGAAACTTGCTCATCTTGGAAGTCTTTGAGAAACGCAGCGCCACAGCAGAGGCTAAACTCCAAATAGAATTGGCCAGGCTGCGCTACACGTTTTCTTGGGGGAGAGAATCAGTTCGAATGCGAGGCATTGTTAGCGAGCAAATGGGTCGCGGTGGCCCCGGCCGGTATCCTTACGAAGTCTACGAGTCGATGTCGCGCAAGCGAATGAGCAGAATCGAAGCTCAACTGCGACAGATAGGACTGAAACAGTCTCATCTTCGCGAGCGTCGAGGGAAGGCCGGTTTCCGAATCGTGGCTTTGACGGGTTACACGCAGAGCGGAAAGACTACGCTGTTCAACAGATTAGCGTCCGAATCAAAGGAGATGGGCATGGGGCCATTCACGACGCTGTCTACTTTTGCCCGAAAGATCTCCACAACTTCGAAAGGGGAACCCGGCCAATCATTAATCATGGTTGACTCGATTGGATTTATCGAAGACCTAAACCCTCTGCTTCTGAACGCGTTCCACACTACGTTGAATGAGCTCGCAAACTCGGATCTAATTCTCCTGTTCGTGGACGGTAGCGACGACATTGAAACCGTGATGAGAAAAGTCTCAGCCTCTCGTGAGGTCATGCAGAAAGAAATCAGTGGAGTTCCCGTCCTGATCTGCATCAACAAAGTCGATATCGCTACACGTGAACATTTGGATAAAGTGCTTGGGGAAACCCGCAAGATATTCGGAGCAGAAGAAATACTGGAGATAAGTGCGAAGACAGGGGTCAACCTACCATATCTTCTGCGGAAAATATCCGAGAGACTTACTTCAGCGGCTCCAAGAACATGATCGTGGACCACTACCCTGCGAGGAGCTTGAGAAACCGAAAGCGCCTCTACCAGCTATCCTGAAGTACAGGCGCCGACATACAAAGGCGCAACGTGGGACAAGGTAGCATGGCACATAAATTGAGCAGGGCAGGCCATGTGATGCGAAAGCGACAGAGGAAGGAGCAACGGATGAGGAAGCGAACGAAATCAAGCAGAAATCCTAGCCGATTCAGATGATCCTGTCTCGCACCGGGCAAGCTTCAAGGAGACTGCCCTCTAGGCTTTTCCACTCAAGGTTTTGAGGTGGGAAACATGCCACCTCTCAGTATCTGCTTGCAATTTTGGTTCAAAGAACATTCCGGTTGGGCTACTACAGCCTTCGCTCCTTGAACAACCTTTCAAGAAGCACTGGCAAGTCCTCATCGTTCCTCGCAGCTTCCTCATTCAAGCTGCTTTGCTGCTCTTTCGTAAGTAACTGCCAGTAGTGAGCGATCTCATCAGTGGTTTCGTATGAGTGAGTTCCGCCCTGTCTCTTGTCATGCCGGCGAACGACTACAATGATCCTTGCCATGAATAGAGATAGGTGAAGGACACTCAATAACCTCTCGGTTCGCAATGCAGGCCTGCACTATGAGGTTACATCGTAAGAACGCCATTGCTGCGAAGTACCTGCGCTTGATTCTGTGTGTAACGCCAGAGCACGTCTGCGCGACTGGTTTGGAAATCCCAAGCAACTGACCCATTCCTGGAAGAACAAGTTGATTAATGTCCCCCTCTGAAAGGACCCTTCTCTTTCCCAATCCACACTGCCTATCCTACAAGGTGACAGCTCGACTCCCCATTTTGACCCACCTCACCATAGGCGGCAACTGCTTTCGACCCAGGCCAGGGCTGAGTGCTCATCAGAGTCGGTCACAGAACACCAGCGAAAGCTGAGGGGTTCAGATGCCTCGACGTTCAGCGTTCTCCAGATGTGAGTTGTCTTTTCCTTTCCACGTCCAATTTACGAGCGAGTTTGATGACTTTGCGTGAAATCCCTGGCGTAGTTTGAAACTTTTCGCGATACGGGCAGTCGCCATCGAGAACCGCTTTCCCCTTGTATACGTCGAAAATGACTGGGTAGGTCCGACAGCCCTCAGGCCTACTATTGTAGATGGTGCAGAGCTGGCCATTGTGGAAAACGCATCTTCCCATCGAATTCCTGAGCCGTCGCTCCCCATTCCTCTTGACGATGAAGAAGTCGTCGGAAAACCCGAGGCTTCTTATCCGCCCGATATCTGAACTGCTCAGTGGCAGTTCAGTGTTCACGCAGCATTTGACGCATCCGTAGTGCAGACACGTGTTCTTCATCTATCTATCGCCGGACCTGTTCTAAGAGATCTTGACAATGAATTCAAAGCCTGATAATGGAGTTCCTCAATCATACCTGGAATGGGCTAGCTGTGCTCATCCATCTCTTTGTCTTCTTCTTTCTCTCTCTTTCTTCTCTGCTTCCAGGCCTTTCGGCTAAACCGTCCCGAACTAGACACCAAACCAGACATTGTTTTCCAATCTTATGAGCATATGGTTTGCGTATTCCGGCGCCGCATCCAATGCTTGGGATAGTCAATTCGTGTGGTGTTCGGCGAGCTAAGTCAGCCTTTAACAGGAGGGTTTACATGTCAACAATGTTCAATGGTGATGATGGAGGAGGACGTACTATCCGAAGTTTCGGGAGATCAGGTATAAATGAACAAGAGGTCAAAGAGAAGGTTCTCAAGATGACCCAAAAGATTTGTCCCAAGAGATATGCAGTTGAATTTCGAAGAGTTCGCCAACTGGCGGACATGTGGGAAGCAGATGGGACTTATCGTTTACCTGAAGACGATAGACCTCGTAGATTCACAATCAGATTCAGCTCGCGGGGAACTGTCAGGTTCAAGGACATAGAACCGCCATGAGGATGCGTATGCAACTCATGAGACGTTACTGATCGAGACCAGTATGCAGGTATCTATTCTTTTTCGATCACTCGAAGTCCAGAGAATTTGCTTACTCTAACTTGGAGTTCTCCTCGGAATCTCTTCAGTTGCGCATTCTCAATATGCAGTAAGTCTCCGACCGAGACCGTGTCGATTTGGTCATTCCAAAGGGGTAATCTAATTTTGCCACTCCCATCGCTGATGGTGGCTGTTGACAGAAGGAGAGCCTCACCGAGCCTTGAAAAAACTGTCTTAGGTATTGACTTCTCAGTAACCTTCGCTCTTAGATTGAAGCGTTTGACGTTAGAACTTAGATCCTTGATCTTCAGATCACCAGATCTCAGCTTGGCTTGTTCGGCGACACGGGGAATTTCAACCGGAAAACTGGTGATATCGGCTTTAGGCAGATATTCCAGCACCTTCCGAGTGAGCTTCAGTTGCGCAACAAATCTCTGATTCTTCGTTATTAGGAAAACGTAACCATCTTCTACGGCCAGACGTCGTTTGACCGACACGTCGTCGAACGAGGATTCCCCTCGCATCTGCGCATTGTTAATGCATTCGAGAAACATGGTCAGGTCTATTCCATACTTACCGGAGATTCTGGCGAGATAGAAGAATGAGACCATATCCGCCAAGGAGTGGCAACGAGATCTAGGCCTACCCCGATTTCCACGAAGACTCCCAATCGTGACTGTTCTCAAGCAAACCAGCATACGTAGTCACGATCCGCTCTTTAAGCTTAGACCCGCGATCTGTTGAGACAATCAAATCAGAGCGAGTGCTTAGGTCAATGGTTTCCGATCTTGCCAAGGATCCTCTGACCATCAAACGACACAACTAGGATTCGGCCTTCTCAGTCCCGACCTCTCATCCAAGATGAAATCAAGTCCAATATCCTAGACTACTATCAGAGGTGAGACTTGGTTGTCTTTCAGGAAGATTAGGAGAAACCGTTTCACCTACTCTGAAGGCGGCCAGTCTTGTTGAGGATATCTACATGTCACGCCTAGGGAAGGGTTGAGTGGAGAAGTGCGGACATGGACAAAGAAAGGCGCATGAGAACGCTGCGTAGGGAGGATTCACCTAGTTGCATAAGATCCGGCCAACTACTGCCATAGTGAACTCGGCGTGACGACCTCGACAGTTGGCTACAAGCAGACTGCGGGTTGACTTCGGCAGGTTCTTACTTGAGTACTCTAGGGCGAAGGCAGAAGCAGATATTAGCTTGATTTCTTCCCAGTTTACCGATAGCTATATGCATGCTCCTAATGCCAAAGGAGGAAGGTAAGGACACCAGATACAGGAGCCAAGATGTCTTTCTCTACCTCGAAAGGCTCTTGTCTTGACAGGGAAGTGATCTTGGAAGCTATTGGAGATCCGCAAAGACTGTCTGAAGGCTACTGGCTAGGAGTCGTTGATCAGACCTTGACAAGAGAGAAGAAATGGATTGAAGGCCCTATTGGACAGGCAAAGCTAGGGGAGAAATGATTGAATCGTCAATTGCCTGGATTTTCCAAGACGAAGATGCGCAGCAAAGCGATCAAGAGTGGAGTCGAACGTGCCCCTCACAGAGCCCTACTTAGATCTCTCGGGGTACAGAGAGAAGATATTGGACGGCCATTCATAGCAGTGGTGAACTCTTGGAATGAAATCGTTCCGGGCCACATACACTTGAAGAAATTGGCCCAAGCCGTGGAAGATGGGGTGAGAGCTGCTGGCGGACTGCCATTCGAATTTGAGACCATAGCTGTCTGCGACGGCTTGGCTATGGGCCATAATGGTATGAAGTATTCCCTTGCCAGCCGTGAACTAATTGCAGACTCTGTTGAAGTAATGGTTGAGTCTCACTGCTTCGATGGAATGGTGTTGATCTCGTCATGTGACAAGATCGTTCCTGGGCATCTAATGGCGGCAGCGCGACTCAACATACCTTCAATCGTTGTCACTGGGGGTTCCATGATGCCAGGGCGCTTTCACGAGCGTGCGGTCGACGTCATGACCGTGTTTGAGGCTGTCGGAGAGTTCAGAAAAGGAAGAATCTCAAGAAAAGAACTTGATGAACTTGAGCAATCCGCTTGCCCTGGTCCCGGCTCATGCGCAGGATTATTCACCGCGAATACCATGGCGTGTCTCACTGAAGCCTTGGGCATGTCGTTACCCGGATGTGCGGCCGCGCATGCGACAGATCGCGAGAAGATTCAGATAGCAAGAGACTCTGGAAGGAGGATTCTGAGTCTTCTGAGAAACGGGGTTACGCCTTCAAGAATAATGACGCAGGATGCTTTCGAAAATGCGATAGTTGTCGACATGGCTTTGGGAGGCTCAACGAACACTACCCTGCATCTTCCCGCGATTGCCGGAGAACTTGGAATAAAAATATCGCTTGAGATCTTTGACAGCATAAGCAGGGAGGTGCCGCACATCGCAGATATCAGGCCAGGCGGATCGTTCTTCATGAAGGACTTTCGAAATGCTGGAGGCGTGTCCGCACTGCTCAAAAGGCTTGAACCGATGCTCAGATTGAATGTTCTCACGGTGACCGAAAGGAAACTGAGAGATATGATGAAGGGGTATCGGATGCCGGATGACAAAGTCATTAGGCCCTTGAGCAATCCTCTCTACGCCGAAGGCGGCATAGCCATACTCAAAGGTAATCTGGCGCCTGAAGGCGCCGTCGTCAAATACTCATCAGTCCCAGCCATCATGCACAAGTTCACAGGACCAGCTGTGGTCTTTGATTCCGAAGAGGAGGCTGTCAAGGAAATAGGTGAAGGCCGAATCTCAGAGGAAGATGTGATCGTCATAAGATACGAGGGCCCGATCGGTGGTCCTGGAATGAGGGAGATGCTTGTTCCAACTTCTCTGATTGTGGGTATGGGCCTAGCCGACAAGGTTGCTCTGCTCACAGACGGAAGATTCTCTGGCGCTACTAGAGGCCCATGCATTGGACATGTCGCGCCGGAAGCAGCCGTGAAGGGACCGATCGCAGCTTTGAGGCAAGGAGATACTGTTGAGATTGATATTCCCAATCGCAGGCTCAGCGTGAGGCTCTCAAAGCGTGTGATTCAGCAACGTCTAAGAACATGGAGACCGCGAAAGGGAGAGGCAAAGGGGGTCCTAGGGAGGATATTCACTAGGAGTCACTAAACAGGCTCAGACGATATCTACCACTATGATTGACTTGTCTGCTGTTAGCGAATGGTAGCCGCTCAAGAATTCAGCTTTGGGGGCGAGTTTCATGCCAGATGCTCATCTCGAACCTCTCCCATCCAAGATTTATCCTTGATCTCCTCTTTCGCTTGGTCATGCCACAACAACACTTACGCGATCTTCCAGGTCAGTGTCTACTTCTCCAAACCAGCCATCCTTCTGATTTCCCTGCCAACGATCTCAATTGGATGCCGCTCCAGCTCTTTGATGAGACCCTCCAAAATGGTTGAACTCTCACTGAATCTACTTGACCACTCTTTTGCAAACTCCCCGCTCTGAACCTCGCGGACGACCTTCTTCATGTTCAGCCTTACGTCTTCGTCGATGACCTTTGGGCCGACAGTCAGCCCGCCGTACTTCGCTGTGTCTGATACTGCTCTTAGCATACCGACCAGTCCTCTTTCATAGATTAGATCCATGATCAGCTTCGCCTCGTTGCAGGCTTCGAAATAGGCAAGTTCTGGTTGGTATCCTGCTTCGACGAGAACCTCGAAACCCTTCCTGATTAGCTCTATCAATCCCCCCACAAGGACTGTCTGTTCGCCTATCAGATCGCTCTCCGTCTCCTCCCTGAATGTCGTCTCAAGGACTCCTGCCCGTGTGCATCCTAACGCCTTGCCTATTGCAAGAGCCATGTCCCTTGCGGTTCCGGAGTAGTTCTGTTCAATGGCCATTAGCGCTGGGACGCCGAATCCTGCCAGAAACGTTTCTCTGAGCCTCCTTCCAGGACTTTTGGGCGCTATCATAATCAAGTCCAAGTCAGTCGGTGGAACTATCTGCCCGAAGTGTATGTTGAAGCCATGTGCGAAATCTAGGATCTTTCCTTCGGTCAGATTGGGCTCTATCTCGTTCCTGTACACGCGGGGTTGAACTTGATCTGGGATGAGTATGTGAATTACGTCTCCTCTCTCTGTTGCTTCAGGAATTGTGTATGGTTTGAAGCCGTCCTCTTCGGCCATCTTCCATGAAGGCCCTTCCTTTCTCAGTCCAATTATGACTTGGACTCCAGAGTCTCTCATGTTCAATGCTTGAGCTCGGCCTTGGCTACCGTAGCCTATGACTGTAGCGACCTTACCCTCTAAGTGTTTGAGGTTCGCGTCTGAATCGTAGTAGACCCTCGCCATCTAACCCGCCTCCTTCTCAGAGTCAAGTGTTTTCGGCCCTCTTTGAAGCGCAGCTGTGCCAGTTCTCGCCAGTTCTCTTACGCCTACGGTCTTGGCCATCTCCACAAAAGCTTCTATCTTCTCTGGGGTGCCTGTGACTTCAACTATGACTGATTCAGGGGAAACGTCGACTATTTGCCCCCTAAAGATGCTTGCCCAGTTCATAACGTCAGATCGAGCCTTGGTGTCAGCGGTGGCAATCTTGACTAGCGCCATCTCCCTCAAGACGGCCTTCTCTTGGTCGAGAACATTGACATGAACAACATCGAGGAGTTTTTCAGACTGTCTCAGTAGTTGACGTACTGTTGTCTCGTCTCCCGCGACTGTTATGGTTATGCGGACCAGATCCTCCTGTTCTGTTGCTCCTGCTGAAATGCTTTCAATATTGAAATTGCGTCTGCGAAACATGTTTGAGATCCTGTGAAGAACGCCTGGCTTGTCGTCCACAATCATTCCAACGACGAAAGTCTGTTTAGACATATCTCATCACGTTAGAATATGCTCTAATCCATTTCCGGGCGTAACCATCGGAAGAACATCCTCTTCTGGGGAGATTGGGACATCAATGATTGTTGTGACATTGTTTCTCAATGCCGTCTCAACGGCTGAGGAGAACTCTTCAACCGATTGTGGTCGAAGCCCCTCGGCACCGTACGCTTGAGCTAGCTTCACGAAGTCTGGGACATTGCCAAGCTCAACTGCTGAGTACCTTCGATTGTAGAAGAATCTCTGCCATTGCGCGACCATTCCCAGCATCCGATTGTTCAGTATGACAACTATGACGGGAATTCGTTCCAATACAGATGTGGCGAGCGAATTCTCTGTCATGATGAAGCTGCCGTCGCCTGCAATGTCGACTACTGGCACGTCAGGCCTCGCTACTTTAGCGCCAATTGCGGCTGGGAAACCGAACCCCATCGTGCCGAGCCCACCTGACGTGATGAAGGTTCTGGGACTGAGCGCTTTGAAGTGGAGGGCGGCCCACATCTGGTTCTGGCCAACTTCAGTTGTCACTATCGCCTCTGTGGGCAGAACCTTTCTAAGCTCCTTCAGAATCGCCGATGGAGAGGGGACGCCCCTGTCGTGATGGCTCTGACTCTGAAAGTCCTCTTTCAGTTGCCTGACCCTTGCGTGCCACTCGCTTTTTTCATCCTTGAATCTCTGAGCCAACTGTTTTCCTAGGCTGGATAGAACCCCAGATGCGTCGCCTACTATGGAAACGTCTACTGACTTGTTTTTCTCTATCTCAGAATTATCGATGTCAATATGAATTATTCTAGCGTCAGAACAGAAGTGATTTACTTTGCATGTTGTTCTATCGGAAAATCGCAAGCCAACAGCTAGCACAACGTCGGCCTCTTGGACAAGCTTGTTAGCTTCGATTCTCCCGTGCATTCCGACGATGCCGGCTGACAGGGGATGGTTTTCCGGGAAGCATCCTTTTCCCATGAGGGAGGTTCCCACAGGGGCAAGCAGAAGCTCTGCCATGGCACGCAGCTCCTCACTGGCATTCGAGATCCTCACGCCCCCTCCGGCCAAAATGAAAGGCCTCCGAGCGCTTGAGAGAAGTTCTCCAGCTTTCCTGATTCCGGTATGATCTGGATCCCTGCTCACTCGATTCTTGCTAAATCGGATGGGCCTAGAGGATTCAAGTTCGAAGCTCTCCGTCTGAACGTCCTTTGGAAGATCTACTAAGACAGGCCCGGGTCTTCCAGATGTTGCCACGTTAAAAGCAAGTTGAACAGTTCCGTCAATCTCCGAGGCCCGTCTAACCTGAAACGTATGCTTTGTGACTGACGTTGTGATCCCGACTATGTCAGCTTCTTGGAAACCATCTGTTCCTATCTGGTCAGTGGGCACCTGTCCAGTGAAGGCGACTACAGGCGACGAATCCATGTAAGCGGTCGCTATGCCTGTGACAAGATTGGTCGCTCCAGGACCTGAAGTGGCTAGGCAAACGCCAGGAAACCCGCTTGCCCTTGCATACCCGTCCGCCATATGAGCGGCCGATTGCTCATGACGTACAAGGATATGTCTCATATCGAAATCCAATAGAGCATCGTAGACAGGCATGATGGCTCCACCGGGAAGACCAAATATGACTGAGACCTTCTGTCGCCTCAAGGCCTCCAACAAGCATCTTGCACCAGAGATTACTGTCACACATAACACCTCTAGAACGCAGCATGCAATTGATTGTTCAACCGCATGCTGGGCTTACTGAATAATGATGACTACTATGGACGCGAGGACTATGGGCACGCGTGTAGCGAAGGAACAAAGAGAGATCTTCGCATCACACGTCAATTGTCCTCAAGCTCCAAGAGTTGCCCCCTATAAGCCCCCGGTTCGCCTAATAAGATTGTCGGAGCATTCGCCAATTGTTGCAGGTCGTGAACCGAGAGAAATTCGTAGAATGATTAGGGCCCTCTTTTGGGCACCGTTGGCCTCTTTCTGACAGCTGCCCTGACAGCGAGGGAGACCAAGGGAATGCCAGACCTCGGCGTTTCATAGTGCTTATACTTCAGCACCAAGACTTACACTGCAAATGCCGAAGAAATTGAAGGTGGAAGTCGTGTCCCCCACTATCCCGTTATTGGCATGGTTTGCCATTGTCCCTCTGGCGATCTGGTCATCCTTCTGGACTGCGTTAGCTCTATGGTTCTCAGCAAGAAACGGCGACAAGGCTTGGTTCATATTCTTCATATTGGTCCACTTGGCTGGGATACCGGAGATTATCTATCTTCGCACGCGCAAATTCTGGCCCTTCAAACCTTAGAAGACAAATACGTATGTCCACGGACCGCAGAATGGTCCAAGGCCACTGTTGCTGCTGGCACATGCCCTAGGACTACAATGACCTTGTTTCTACGCTGTTGATGCACTCTGCCCAGCTGCTCAAGCCATGCGGTAGTTCAAAGCGAATCAGCGTATCTGCTCAGAAAGCTTCCTCTAGTTGATCTCATTGGCGAATAGAAGCCTCATAGGCGGCCTATTCAAACGTGCTAAGATAGCTGGCCCGATCAACCCGCTAGGTGGTAAACCTTGTCTCTCCGAGTCTGCTACGCTTGGCACAGAGAGCGTTCGCCCATGCGGATATTGTGCTGTTAACAGCACTACCCCCTGCATATACAATCGTATATGCGGCTCACTGACCGTGAAAGAAACTCACGAGTCACCGCGCAAGCCACAGGCAGACAGATAGAATCACAAGCGGGAACGGGGCGTCTGGAGCTGGCGCATTCCTAGTAGACCGAGACCTTCTCTACGCCTTTCACCTTCAGGATTCTTGCTATAGTATCTCCGGGAATCTTCTTCTCAGTTACCAGGGTGAGCCTAGGTTCAGGATTTAGCTCTGGATCGTCCACAAGGGCTTGGCGTATGCTGATTCCTGCATCGGCTATGATTGAGGAGGCGCTGGCCAGTATCCCGATGGTCCTAGGATCGTCTGCGGTTATTTCCACCACGCCCAGTCCCAAATTCTTGGCAATCTCCCTCAACGAGAGGCCGGCCGACCTTATCTGTTGAAACAATTGTGCTAGTTCCGGGTCATTGGCGATCATCTTTAGAGTCTCGATTACGGTTCGCCTGTCGACTTTGGCCACCCGTGCAACTCGTATCGTGGGGATCTCAATTTCGTTACAGAAGACTGTTCCGTTTTTAGCGCTCAAACCATTCTCTACAAGGACCCTAGCTACGGCGAGGCGTTCAGGATGATGTCTTAACCGCGTGGAGATCGAGTCCCACATACTTATCAACTGGGCGTGGAGTCGTGTACAGTTATGTTCACGTAAGATTTAAATTGTACTTGAAGGCCCATTAGGCGACCCACGCTTCGACGAGGGCTCAAATGATGAACACAAAGATCGTGCTAGATGAAAACGAAATACCGAAGCAATGGTACAACATCCTGCCGGACCTGCCGAAGCCATTTCCGCCTCCCATAAACCCTGTCACTCGAGAACCCGTTGCCCCAGAACAGCTTGCGACGCTGTTTGCGAAGGAATGTATGAGGCAGGAAGCGAGCCAAGACCGATGGATAGACATACCTGAGGAAGTGCGCGAGGTCTACAGGTCTTGGAGGCCGACCCCTCTATTCAGGGCGACGCGCCTGGAGAAGAACCTCAAAACCCCAGCAAAGATCTACTACAAGTACGAGGGCGTGAGCCCCCCAGGGAGCCACAAACCAAACACTGCCGTCGCCCAAGCCTACTACAACATGAAGGAAGGTATTCAAAGGCTAACAACGGAGACGGGTGCGGGTCAGTGGGGTTCTGCGCTAGCCTTTGCCTGCATGATGTTTGGGATGAAGTCGACCATCTACATGGTCAGGGCGAGCTACGATCAGAAGCCGTACAGGCGAAGTATGATTGAGGCCTACGGTGGCGAGATCTATCCCAGCCCCAGCAACAGGACTGAGTTTGGCAGAAAGATCCTGAAGGAGGA
>Ga0209725_1000633_pt1 | contig 21051 bp, 14 predicted proteins | sample I18A1metaG_FD_184145 | JGI IMG/M metagenome (GOLD analysis project Ga0209725, IMG submission 184145) | Lake sediment bacterial and archeal communities from Gulf of Boni, Indonesia to study Microbial Dark Matter (Phase II) - ​I18A1 metaG... | ecosystem: Environmental > Aquatic > Freshwater > Lake...
CTTTATTAGGCATAATTGTCACGGGAATCTTCGCTCTGACGCTCACAATAGGCTTAGCCAAGTTCTTTTACTCAAAAGTCGCCAGCGGGGGCGGAAGGTCAAAATGGAAGACCCTTCTAAGAATTATTTTCATGTTTGTCTGGATCCTTCCATCCTTCGGAACCTACATCGTAGTGAATTTTGCCGTAGAAATAGTACGGTCTTTCGCCGTTTTCACCAAAATCTTCTCATCCACACTGCAGCTTCTCGTGCTTGCTTACCCCTTCTCCTTCGGATTCTTAATCTCATTTGCAGGTTCACTTCAAAAAATCAGCTATTCAATCTTGAGCCTCTCTATCGTCGCTTCTGTTGCGTATTTGCTCCTAGCCTTATACGCCCTAAAATGGCTTACGCATACGATCAGAAGAATAGGAGTCGCCGGAGCAATTGGAGTTCTAAGAGAAACAGTTAGAGACACAATTATCAAACCCAGAACCCCTTGGATTGGAATAATTCGCAAAGACTTGAGAGTAGCCTCTAGAACCCCTTCCTTGGCAAGTATTCTCCTACTACCGGCCATACAAACAGTCGTCTTAGCAATAGCCTTCTCTTCATTCAGCGAAGTAGGATTCAGCACCGCCATGGGAATTTTGACAGGCATGTCCGTAACCATGCTTCTGCTTTCGCCAACATTGTTTTCAATAGAAGGTCTAGGTTCAGCTTACACTCTGAGTTTCCCATTGAAAAAGAAGACACTGATCTTAGCAAAGACAGCGTTGATAACATTTATCTATGTGCTTTCTCTCATTGTCCTCTCCGTAACTGCCTTCCTAATGAGGAGAAACTTCACTCACATCCTAACTTTTGGCGGAATCCAAACATTCTCGATCTTAGCGGCAAGCATAATTGAACTCTTAATCATAGCAAACAAGTACTGGAAAAAAGGATTCTCACTGAGCAATATCTACGCGAAACTGCCTACATATATTATGATCTTGCTCCTCGGCATCGTAATTGTTTCGATACCAATGACAATAGCCTTTGCAACATATATCTTGATTGAGCAATTGACGATTCCAATTTTTTTAATCAGTGCCCTTTCAGAATTTATGCTGGCAACGTTCATAGTAACACGTGAAAAATAGACAAGAAAAAACGAACATTTTGCAATAATTTACCAGAGACCAAAGTTCAGTCAGAATCCAATATACGCGAAATCTGGTCTAAACTTCAAACGAGTATTAAACTTGAATAAAAAAAAGTTGGAGGTGTATTTGGGCTTTGAATTATTTACTCTACGCCCCATTTTTTGGTTATTTTTACCAGTATGAAGATTACGAAGGCTACGATTATGAAGGTTATCAGCGCGCCGATGAAGTGGCCTATGCGGAATGGACCAGCTGTCAATGCATCCCACTCTATGCCTGGCATAGCAAGGGATATTATTGGCATAATTAGGTCGCTGACGAGCGCTTGAACCAACGCGCCCAAATAAAGACCGAGAATGAAAGCAACCGCGAGGCCCAAGACCTTGTATTTTGAAAGGAAATCCACGAATTCAGCCCACAAGCCCTTTGGCGGCGGAGGCGGTGGCGGAGCAGGCTTAGGCTCCAAAAGAGCTCTGATACGTTGCAACTCTTCCAAGATCGCATCGTCCTTTACCAAAAATAATCACCAAAACCTATTCTCTCTATCATAAGTTATAAGATTATTGGTTAGTGGGCCGGGCCGGATTTGAACCGGCGACCTTTCGGTTATCAGCCGAACGCTCCAGCCAAGCTGAGCTACCGGCCCTCCATCAATAGCACCAGATTTAATAGACCGCCAATTATAAGAATTTTCGTAAGTCTTTTAATTGTTTCTGTCCACTCTTCTGTATAGGGGCCCGTAGCCCAGTATGGATTAAGGCGTCGGCCTTCGGAGCCGAAGAACGGGGGTTCAAATCCCCTCGGGCCCGCTGAGCTTTCTCTTGTGGGAAAAGGAAATTTTTACTAAGAGAAATGTGTTGTTTTGGGCTTGCCTGTACTCCAAGGTATTCGTGAGGGCTTGCTCCGTGATTTTAGACGCGCCCAAGTTGTACTTTCTTGTTTCGACGTGTGTCTCCTTCCCAAGGTCTTGGTTCACATTCCCATCTGCCGATGCCCATAGCCGAGAAATCGCCAAAAAGTTCAAGCAAGTGTTGTGGCTTAGCGGAGCCACTAAAATCAGATTTTGCCCTCTTTTCTTTTACTGCGCCCACTCACAATTATTTATGTACCGATATCTTGTCACGACTGCATTATTTTTGAAATTACTCTCAAGCTTTTTGGCGAAAACCAGATTAGAGTTTGTGAACAGCACGTACTATGATAGCACGAGCGGGTACCCAGTGGTAGTTTGAAAAGACTGCAAATGTTGAGATTGAGGGCAACGTGTTGAAAGAAGTGATAGTCTACATGCTTGCGAGATCGGAAATTTCCAATTCAACAAGTTTTTCTTTAGTGGGTTTGCCGTTTTTGTCCCACCCTCGTAAAGCATAGTATTCATCTAGCATTTTGTTGAATTCTACGTCGTTGAATGCGTGACCTTTCGCTGGTCCAGAAGGTAAAGGTTGTTTAAACCTCTTGGGCAAAGAAGCATCTTCTTTTCTTCCAATTCCTTCTCTGACGTTAAACATTCTAATAATGTTCCATATTCTTTCTCCGGTTTCCAAGAACTTTGTGTAGTCGATATCCCAGCTAACGGCGCTAGATAACAGCCGCAAGTAGGTATCATTTGATATTCCGCCCCGACTCATATCACAAACAACAAGCGAATAGAGTGCAGCAAGGTGATCTTGTTCCCATTTCACAACTCTTTCTTTTCCTTCCGTAGTCAATCTTTCGTAGGGTTCGCCAAAAGGCCAAGCGCTTCCGAGTTCATAGGCTATAGGCCACGCTTTTTCATGATCGCATCCTCTATCAGAGGTGGCCAGCGCCAAGCCCATTGCAGGAGAGCCTCTTGGACCCCATGCAGGTGCTTCCATGCCTTTCATGTGAACTGCTAAGTCGTCCGCCCCTTTACCTATCCTTTGTGAGGCCATTTTTACCCCTTCAGCAAGCAAGTCTCCTATTCCTTCTCGATAGGCAATTCTTTTCACTAACTCAATCTGAGCTTCCCAGTTTCCGAATTTCAATTCAAGTCCACCCGTGTCTTTTTTGTCTATTATGCCTTTTTCGTAGCATTCCATTGCAAAGCCAATGATGCAACCGGTCGACATAGTGTCCAATCCTAGTCGATCGCATAGCAGATTTGCGTAAGCAAGCGCTTCCAGATTTTCAACGTTACATGATCCGCCGAGCAAACCTGTTGTCTCATATTCGATTATGTCGCATACTTGTCCTTTATAAGGTCCCTTACGAATCATGCCCACTTTTGTACAATGAATAGGACACGCGAAACATCCATACTCTCTAAGCCAGAGGTTCTTCTCTTGACTTATGTTGTCAAAATTGCGATATTTTTCGAAAAATCCATCTTGAAAATTAAGAGCGGGGAAGAACCCTTCCGTATTTGCAAACTCGACAACCGAGGCCGTTCCACCTTTTGTATACTGTTGACAGCTCGAACTGCTTCTTATCTCGTCGTACGCGGTCCAAACTGCTTTGTCAAATGCCTTTGGATCAGCAACAGAGACTTCGCCAGAACCAAGTACCGCGATCGCCTTTAGATTCTTTGATCCCATGACGGCCCCTGTTCCACATCTTCCAGCATGTCTATGATAGTAACTATCCACAAGAGCAAATCTAACCATCTTTTCGCCTGCAGGACCTATGCACGCGATTTTGACTGCTTTGTCGCCTATCTCTTTCCGCAGAACATCATACACTTGGTAAGTGTCCAGTCCCCAAATATGGTCTGCCGGTTTCACTTCTATATTTTCATCGTTAATCAGCAAATAAACGGGTTTGTTGGCTTTGCCTTGTATTACCATGACATCGTAGCCAGCATATTTCAATTCTTGGGAGAAATACCCTCCTGCATAGGAGTCGGAAAAAAGACCGGTCAACGGGGATTTTGTAACAATACAATATCTATTTGTTGGCATTAGCGTTGCTGTTAATGGTCCTGTACAGAATATAAGCGCATTCTCTGGATGCAGAGGATCTATTCTAGGTTCGAGAAGATCATAAAGAAGCTTAGCCCCAAAACCTTTCCCTCCAAAGAATTTTTTAGCAAAGTTCACATCCAAAGGCTTGGATACAAATTCATTCCTCGAAAGATCGACCCATAATATCTTACCAGCATACGAATTCGCCAAAATGTTCACCTTACCACTATTTTAGAACTAACGCTTTCGTGGGACAATATTTAACGCAAGCAGGGTCTCCATTGCATAAGTCACACTTTGAAGCTTTGTTAGACTCGACGTCAAAATAAATGGCTCCAACAGGGCATGCTGAAACGCATGACCTACATCCAATGCATAACTCTTTATTGATAAGTACAACACCCGAATTTTCTTCCCTTGAAATAGCCTCTGCCGGACAAGCGCGTATACATGCCGCTTTTTTACACTGAATGCAAATTACTGGTTGAGCTCTTAATCCTTCTGATTCTATCGAAACAACTATGTGGGCCTTCCTTGGCGAATAAGCCCCATACTTAGCAAAGGAACAGGCAAGTTCACATATTCTGCATCCTGTGCATAAGTCAAAGTACGAGATTATGGATCGCCGCATTAATGATCAACTCTGCCTTGACGTGATATACGCTAATCTTTGGATGTACCTCCTATTATAAGATTCTTAATTGAATTTAATCTCACATCAGTTTCCTGTCTCATTAACGTTGTAGTCCTAATTATAAAACAAAATGGGGAATTCAAACCGAGAATTTAAATTTGCCGGGCTCGCTGCATCTTCTTGGAAGAACAGCATAGAACATTTGAGCCTGCGGTTCCATTTTATTGAGCTAGGTCCTCCAGAACCGAGCAAAGAGCTTGTTCAGTTATTCTCCTAATGCTTAGGCTTCTTTTTCTCGTTTTCCCAATAATTGAGATGATAGGGTGAGCGTACGTTATATGCACATAACAGGATAAACATGCTTGCGCAAGTTTGATCCAATGTTATTGGAGCTTCGGAAATTTGACCCTATACGCCCTAATCTGGTCCCTCTCCTTCTTTAGTACGATGTTTCTTAGCCAGTTCTTGTCATCCTGAAATGGATAGTCGTCCCTGAAATGGTTTCCTCTGCTTTCTTTTCTCAAAAGAGCCGCCGTTAGTATTATTTGTCCAACGTCTATCAAGTTTGGAACTGCTATGGCTTCGAATAGTTCGGCTTGTCTTCCAATGCTGAGTTTGGACAGATGTTTTTTTAAGTTTTGTAGATCATCCATTGCCCGCTCGACACTCCTTTGGTTTTTCGAGACCAAAGCGTTCCTCCACATGGTTTCCTGGATTTTATTTTTAACTTCGTTGGCGGTTACAGCGCTTTCTCTTTCTAGAATCCCAATTACTCGCTTGTACTCCTTCTCCACTTGTCCTTCGTCCACTTTGACGCTTCCCATCTTCTTGCTCCTTTCTGCCCCGTACTGTCCCGCCCTAGCACCGAACACTTGACATGTGGCCAGCATGTTCCCTCCAAGTCTTTCGGCACCATGTGGCCCACCGGCAGCCTCCCCTGCTGCATACAATCCGCGTAAAGTAGTTTCGGCCTTTTCGTTAATCCTCAACCCGCCATTCGAACTCTGTGCAAAGGTAGATACCTCGATAACATCCTTGGTCAGGTTTATACCATGGGATTCGAAGAATTCAATATTCCTTCTTCCACCTTCATCTTTCATTAGGGTTTCTTCAGGTAATTCTCTGAAGTCCGCATACACGCCGAGGTGGTCGGTTCCACGGCCAGCCAAGATTTCTTGGTAAATGGCTACATCGACATATTTGGAATCGTTACGAGAAGTGAAAGGGTAAGAAAGTGATCTAAGGTCCAAACACTTCTTAAGCTCCACCTCCTCAGGAAGGTATTTTTCGATGAAGGTCTCGCCGACTGCGTTACATATTTTCGGATATGAGTTCCAAAATCCCCAAGGCAATAATAACGTCTTTTTTGGATAAACTAAACCGAAGCCTGTTTGGAAGAATTCCATGTTTACCAGCTCTGCTCCCGCGTGAAAAGCCATAGCATACCCGTCCCCAGACGTGTCTGGAGCCATTAAGCTTAGTAGAAATAATTGGCCGTTAGCTCCGCCCGTGGCCAATATCGTAGACTTTGCCTTAAGGACAAGAAAATCTCCCTTTTCATCGATGCAGGTAGCACCGACACAAGTTTCTTTATGCTTCAAAAGACTCGTCGCCATCGTTTTTTCCATAACATCTATGCCTTTTCTATCTTCAATAACGTCCTTTAGTGCGGCCATGATTTGGGATCCATGATCTTTAGTTATGCACATTCTTGGGCGCGTGCTGTAGCATCCTAATTTCTGAACAAATTTTTCACCAATTTTTTCGAAGGGCACACCCCATCTTACAAGATCGAAGAACCTCTTTGGAGCTTCTTCAGCAACTATTCTGGCAAGCTTTTCATCAGCCAGGCCCAGCGCCCCATTTATTATGTCAAGGAAGTGCAGGTCTGGATTGTCAGAAGCGTCTGCGTGACCGATAGCCGCTTGAAAGTATCCAGCCGGAGACCAATGGCTAGCAGTCGATCCGCTTTCACCTAACACTCCTTTCAAAATCATTGTCACCTTCGCTCCCCGTTCATCTGCTTCCAATGCAGCTCTAGCGGCTGCTCCGCCTCCCCCTATAACCAGAACGTCAGTTTCTAGGACTTTATGTTTCAAACCAGACATTCTACATCACTGTTCCGTTCACAAGGCACTGAATATTTAAGATTTTTGCGATAACTATCAACAAGACTCTTGCTGAGGCTCAGTTCCGATTGCCAAGCCAAATAATCGGGCAGTTGCAAAAGTGAAGCTTCCTGATAATGCAATTCTGCCATAAAGAACTTATTCCGATTCAACTCTCCATATGAGTGGGTGTGGCTCTACTTTACTATAACGACCCTAACAGGATTCCCGATCTTCTTCTCCAGAATCTCCATCCCACGGTTCACGTCTTCCAAAGGTATTCTATGCGTAACCGAAGTCGAAAGGTCTATCTTTCCAGAAGCGGTTAGCTTAATCAATGTAGCCAGTTCAGATTTGAAATGATCATTTACGCCTATCAGCTCCATCTCCTTACCGATTATAGATTTATAAGGAGAGACAGTTACATCTTCCACGCGACCTATGCCAACTATCACGAATCTTCCGCTCTTTCCAACACAGTTAATTCCATTTTCAATCGTTTTTCGAAGACCGACAAAATCTAACACAACATCGGCAAGCCTTCCCTTTGTTATTGCGTTTATACTCTCTGCTGGATCCTCATGAGCCGCGTTCACAACTTCATCGGCCCCAAGTTCCTTGGCTAGCTTTAATTTCTCATCTAAAACGTCTACAGCAATTACATTTCCAGCACCGAAAACTTTCGCAACTAATTGAACTGCCTGGGCTCCAAGCCCTCCAACACCATAGACTACAACGGTATCCCCTTCACTTGCTCTTCCTCTTTTCAAAGCGTGAAAGGCTGTTGAAACAGCGCACCCCATTATGGCCCCTTGCTCAAAAGGGACAGCATCGGGTAGCTTCAATACGTTACTAGCTGGAACTGCGATATACTCGGCAAAACCGCCGTCAATGGTCATTCCTATCATCTGGTATTTCTCACAGAAATTCTCTCTGTTAGTGCGACAAAAGAGGCAGTGCCCACAGCTTACCACGTAGTGTACGCAAACTCTGTCACCTTTTTCTATTCCTTCTACTCGGTTTCCAACTTCGGCGATTACCCCAGAAATTTCGTGCCCAAGAGTTATCGGCAATTTTGCGACAGAAACAAAACCGTAACGATAGTTTATGTCCGAATGACATATGCCGCTCGCTCTAATGTCGACAAGAACATCTTCGGCCCCAACTTTGGGTACTTCAACGAGGTCTAGTCTTAATGGCTCACCAATATTATTGAGCCTAGCCGCTTTCATCAGGTCCTTCATTCAAACACCACACCAAAACGCTAAGACTTCAATATAACAGTTTTACCATTGCTTTAAAAGCTTGTTTAAACATGCATTCGTGATTAGACAACTTCTTGTTGCACATTTTCAAAGACTCGATGTGCAATTTTCGAAAATAGTCTCCTTCTCCATCAACGCGCTCTGCACTTTCAGATACTGACCTAAACCTTTAGCTGGGGGACGCTTCTAGCTTACGAATGGATAGAGGAGATTTGCCACCTGAGCCACAAACCCAAAGCGCGCGCGTGATAGTATAACGTCATCACCTTCCTCTAACCTCAGAAAGTATTCGGTAGGTGAGAGCTTAAGATAACGCATAGCAAAATGGTGAAGGAAAAAACGTATATAAAATTATCGTGCGCGCCTTGGAGCAAAAGCGCGTGCTAATAAACTATATGCTTGCGGTAACACCTGAGTTCAAAATCAAGTTTGTACCTTTAATTGAAAGTTCGAAAGCGATAGAACTCTATTTGAAAACTAAGCAATAGAGACTTGTGGGTATGCGCGGGCTCAATCAATCAACTGGATGAGAAATCATTCCCAAAAGAAGAATTGAAAAGCTATGCTTCTCTGGGTTTCGCAATAATCTCTTTTATCTTTAATTCTAGAAACTTTCTTGGGTAAGACGGTTTTACAACTATAGCTGTATCGGCTCCTTCAGATGTTCCAGCTATGGCCATGACTTCCTTATCAACCGGTATAATTCCAGCATCAGCTGCCATCAAGACTATCTCAACGCAAACTTTCATTCCTTGACAAAATCTGTAAAGTGTCTGAGCTACAACTTCATTAAAAGATTTTCCTCCATATTTCTCTGTAAACGCGGAGTTAACATCATCACCTAAGGCATGGATACCTGTGAAGATTTTGACTCCTTTGGCTAGAAGTCTCGCTCTCTCCTCCTTTGTCATTGCCCAACCTTCATCTTTATATCCTTCACAGATAGTAACGGCTATGATGTTAAACTCGGCGCTACCAAAGACCTCAGCCACTTTTAAGGCCGTACTGCCATGTGTCGACGCTACCACAATATCTTTAATGCCAAGTTCGACTGCTCTTTCATAAGCTAGCTTTATCGTTTCTTCTGTATTGCTTGGAGCTGACTTTTCAAAATAAGTTATGCCTTTCTTCATAACAGTTCCACCTATATGTAGCTCTCTTGGTCAGTTCCGGTATATATTTTTGTTTTCAGCCGGCGCTTGCTAAATTAGGTTCCTATGCTCATGATTTACGCAGAGTGATCATCGCACGCGCATCAAAGGGTGATGAAGTTAGTTTTTTCTAGGTCTCGCAGAAACTTGAGAATGTGCTCCGGACAGGTTTCGCCGTATTCTGCTGAAACAGCCATCAGAATGTCGTAGGCGTGTCTTATTCCATCCGCAAAGTTGAGAATCTCCACCATTTTCTTTCCAAAGTCCGCATCCTTCTCTTCGATTTCTTGATACCACTCATACTCTTTTTCGCCTAAAGCCTTCCTTAGCGCTTCCATGTGTAATGTGCCCTTGAATAACTTTTTTGGAGTCAAAATCTTTAGTTCCGCCTCAGCCTCTGTTTCTTCGAGCTTAACTGAAAGCGTTACGCCCGACGCTTTCACGATGAAACTCAAGGCTTCTTCCAGCCTTAAAATCTCTTTTCGGCCCAAGCTTCTAATGTCCTCGCAATACTTGCCGATGAAAGCTTTCAATTCTTGGTTTTCTCCCAGTCGTTTCACCGATTTGACCGCTACTTGCTCACGCCAAGTGATGTGCTCCATCTTCTTCTTAAAGCGAAGTGCTGTTTCCGCCAGCTCTTTAGCCAACTCGCTTGGTTTTTCACTGAGTTTTTGGTCTTCCTTCTTTTCGAACAACTTTTTGAAAGCTTCTCTGCTGGCCTCCTCTATCCTTGCCACGCCTCTCGTGGCAGTTTGACTTGCTAACAGGAGAGTTTCTTCCGTTGTGGCGTTGGCAAGTGCAAGCGTTGCGACTGTGGCTACCCATCCGACCCTTTTGAGGCTGTCTGAGCTAACCTTGTCAATCGTATCCATGCTTGTGTGGTAGTATAAATCGGGCCACTGAAGCAGCATGACGCATGGAACACCCACGGTGGAGCTGTTGAATTCGGCATGGTCGCTTCCGCCGCTGAAGGCGTTAGTGCGGTAGCGGAAGGTGGAAGCGGAACCGAAGGCTGTTGGCGTGTCAAACTCCTTCACAGACTGCTCAAGAAGGCTGAAAACGAAGTCGTTTAGGTAGGAGGGCAATGAGTCTGGCGTGCGGTCGAGCTGAAGCGTAGACTTGCACAATTCTTGGTCTTGACCGACCATGTCGAGATTTATACCAGCCACAAGCCTTGAGTACAATTCTTCATGGCTGGATAGATAGGCTACTGAGCCAAAGGTTTCGGGCACCCAAATAAAGCGTATAGTTCTTGCTGGAGGCGCAATCCTGTCAGAATCGACTAATGTTTTAATTGTTCTGGCGATTTCTAAGAGTAAGCCGCTACCAGAGGCGTTATCGTTGGCGCTCGGCTTAGGATGGCAGAGGTGCGCGATCAGAAAGATATCTTCGTCTGGTTTTGAATTTCCGCGTGTCGTGGCGGTGACAACGTCCAAGTTGCTTGGAAACAGTCGGGTGTCCACCTTAGCTTTTAGTTTTACGGGTTTGCCGTCCTTGAGTAATGACCGCAAGTAATTTCCTTGACGTCTGGTTATTGAGAAGCCGAATGCAACCTTGTCCAGTTCTTCGGCTGTGGGCCAGATGGACTGATATCCGTATGCGTCTGGAAGGTCTATGCTCTCTCGGACATTTTTCATTTCGTAGGGCAAAGTATCTGTGATGACGCTTGCTGCGCCAAAGTTGTAAACAGCTTGCTCGTGCACCAGCCTAGCTCGGCCAGTGGCTAATACAAACTTGCCTCCCACTTCTTTTCCCTTGTAATCCTTGGCCTTGGTTCCGGCGCCAACTTCGACAATTTCGGCTGTGATCCCGTCGGGAGGTGTTGCGTTGCTGTAAGTATGTAAACAGGTGGGCACTTCCTCATATCGGACAAGCAGTTTTTCCTCTGGTTCCAAAAGACGCAGCTCGGCTCTTTTGGCTTCCCAGCCGACCGGAGAAAGGTAAGTCCAGTACTTCGTAGCACCATCTGATGGAAAACGTTCAATCGCCGCGTCTTTCAGACCAATCTTCAACAATTCGCTTTTCACGTATTTTGCAGCTTCATGAAACATGGTAGAAGCCTGAATCCTGTGAAAACCCGAGATTTTCTCCACAAAGGATTTGGCGACATTGCCAGAAAGCTCTTCCTTAACAAGCTTGTACAGATTCATCTTGAGCCTCACATTCTAAACTGCTATAGCCCCTAATATTTTTGTAAGCGCGTCCATCTAGCGCCAGCGCGCGCTTGTGTTGGGTTGCATGGGGTTCTATGCCAGTTCAGCATTTAAAAAACCAGAAAAGAGATAGCCGCGCTAAACTAATAACAAGGTTATGCACGATTCATTTTTCAAATTCATAATTGCTATAAGATGCAGATGAAAGAAGAAAGAGAGGGTTTAATCTTGACTGAAACCGTATCTGTTGAGAAGATAGTCATATCGGCCGAAACCACACCTGTAAAAGAAAACATAGTTGCAAGGAAAACTATTGTTTATGAGACTCTTATCGATCCAACAGTGATAAGGGTTGCAAGTGAAAAACTAAAACATCAACTATTTACTAGATTTGGATTGTTTAAGCCTAAACCGGAAGAAATTCAATTTGTTTCCATTAACAAGTATTATGAACCTTACATAGTGGTTAGTGGGAAATATTCGATTGATTACTATCGCAAGTGTGCTTACACGGTAAAAGTTGACAAGGGAGTTTTGGAAGTTATTCTTTTGAAGCATAAATTTGTGCCTGAGCAAGCTGAAAGTTCAACTGCGAAAGGCGGCAGTATAATTAGACCTGAGGGAGAAGAGCGGTTAGTAAACGAGGCCAAAGCTTCTTTTATATTAGACAAATATGGCCGAGACGCTACGCTGGAGAGACTTCCGCCTGCTCCTTCTGAGAAAAATCCTAAGAAAGTAATTGCAAAATTTAGCATAGAAGAAGTCGCTCAAAACGTAGATGTAGATTTTGTTCGAGATAGACTAGTTAAGCGCCCGAATGATATAAAAAGAATTGTTAATGAAATCTTTGAAGTTGCCGAGCGAGTAGTAATTTACACTCCTAGATTTAAACTCTTATACAAGAATGTAAAGACCAGCGAAGAAAAAGCTTTGGAGTTTGACGGCGTCACATCTAACAGAATACAACAGAGTGAGGGCGCTATTTCGCAAGGCATGCGAATCATTAAGTCCCGGTTCAAATAGCTAATCATAGATATTAACGAGAGCGAGTATTTTCGCGCGAGTACCTAAAATTTAGCATGCGCTGCCGATTCTTGAGAAGTCGGGGCGTGGAGAACAGGAATAGCGGCTACGATCCGTAAACTCCCCTTTTTTCACTGCTATGTTAAGCCCCCTAGAGACTCACAACTTCTAGCCCACTCTATTTTTGGCTTGGCATGGCACACTAAGAAATATTCCCATTCTTGAGATATGACGTATCTTGCAATTTACTTTATAATTGACAGAATAGGTCCTTCTTAATGGAGAAGGCGACCAGTGTATAGCGATTATTACTGGCCTATTTCTTATGCGCTACGCGAAGCTCTTAAGGAGAAGGAACGCAAAAGGCTAAGGTTTGCTAAATGCATAGAGTGTGGACGTTCAACGCTTTTTAGGTTAGAATCTGTATACAATAATGCTATTCGATGTAAGCGTTGTGGAAACCTTATTCCTATATTGAAAAAGCTATAACACATCCAAGACTACTAAACAATACTCTTGGAACTTCCTTAGGCGAAATGCAATTTAGGGCGTGCCAATCTAGACTAGTCGCATAAATAGACTAGTTCTTAGCTACGTGCACATGTCGAAGGGCATTTATGTTTCATTGAACTCCGTCAGTAAGCATATTAGCGTAAGTTGGGGTACTTTGGGCAAATAAATTTTCTAAAAGACCTATACGTTCATGTGGGCTCTAGCGTGCGCTGTGGGCTCTGCCCAGAATAGTGTGAGAGAGCGAATAAAACGGCATCTTAGAAAGGTGAAATGGCAGTTTTGGCACATTGACTATTTGCTTGTTATTGATGCTGCAAAAGTTTTGAAAGTACTCCGGAAAATGGGGAAAACCTAAAGAATGCAAAATTGTCAAGAAAGTAAGTGAAAAAGGCATCTTGAAAAAAGATCTAGGATCTTCTTATTGTGAATATAAATGTCACCTGTTTAGGATAAAAGATTATCAATCTGTAGGAAACTCGAGCAAAATAGAAGGCTATAAAAACAATCTTCCATATAGCGCGCAGCTTCTGTCGCTGAAATTAGTAACTAGCCACACCTTTTCTTCCAGAAAAGTCGTACCATTTCCAGATTTCTTTAATCGTCTCTTCAGAATATCCGCGCCGCTTCAGCAGAAATTTGAAAGACGCGGGAGGTTTCATTTCCAATTCGTAATTCAACCCATCAGAAACGTGTCATGCATAAAATTAAAACGTTCTGGATTTCAAATCTGTTTTTTGTAGACGTGTACAACGTATATACACTAACCTGCGCATTTCCGATTTGATGCAATTAAGAGAGCAACTTTTTAGGCAATTAAAGTTTAAGCCTAAACCATTACAAAAAGCGTTTTCCAAGCTTCAAAAAATATTGAAATTTGACAGGTAAAGCTATATCTTGAACGTTGAATATCAAATTCACGGGGTCCGTGGCGCAGCTTGGATAAGGTTGATCTGCCAAAGAGCGCGTCGGCCTTCTAAAGCTGATACTGAAGATAGCCGGAGATCCTGGGTTCAAATCCCAGCGGACCCGCCAAGAGCGCACGCCAGTATTCATTGGCACGTTTGTGTGCGCTGTTCCAACTATAAACTTCTAAAGCGAAGAAGCGTTGAATCACGTCTATATTTCTAATTCACAATTTTTTTCTCTTTGTAGCTTATTTTCATCTTGAGGCGAAACATAGATTAATGAAATTAAATGCTTTGGATTTAGATGAAGGAGAATCTTGCAGGTGAAATAGTGACCGGCTTGTTAAAGGCCGCGTGTATTCTTATGCTTGTTTCCTATCTGCTGGCCCCAACAAACGGGTACAGCGTTGACTCTGTAGAGCTTATTGTGTATAGAGACGGCTTAGTCCATGTCACTCAAGCCTTGGTCGTTAACGAAACCTTTCCAGCCATAACCGTCAAGCTCCTTGCCCCAATGATTGACAATGTGATCGTCGTCGACGAGAATAATACACTACTCGACTATGAAGTAAATGAGTTTAACATGACCATTGTAAGCTTGGGAGCTAAGAGGGTTGTGATTGATTATGACACGGTTATGTTGACTCGGAAGGAGGCAGGTGTGTGGACCCTTACTTTTGACGCTCCTTATAACCTCACCGTCAAATTGCCCGAGGAATCTACAATCATATATTTGAACAAGGTGCCTCTGACAATAAGTACAGAGGGCAACAGAACAATCCTGCGATTGTTTCCTGGTTTGTGGGAGATAAGCTATGTTCCGCCGATACCTCCTACAATGCCTCCGTCCCCGCAACCTCCGACACCCACTGCTTCTGCACCACCCACAACGCCCACTCCCTCCCCGCAACCTCCAATACCAACTCTGATCCCTCTGGAATATCTAATAGCATCTGCCGCTGTAATCGCTGTTGTAGGCATTTTGATTCTTTACAGAAGACGAGCCGCACCGAGCGCTGAAACAATCCTTAAAAAACACCCAGAGTTAAGAACGGAAGACAAGGATGTATTAAAATTTATTGCCGAAAGGAGAGGAAAGGTCCTAGAGGCGGAATTGAGGGAAAAGTTTCCAGAATTACCAAGAACAACCCTCTGGAGATTGGTTAAGCGGTTAGAAAAGATGGAAATAGTGACCATAAAAAAGGTTGGGTTCCAAAACGAGATACAACTAAAAAAGTGAAAGAAAAGATTGTGTGCTGGCCTCACCTTAACTCCGATAAGTCTCTTTCGATCTCCTTCAGCATGTTCCTTGCATCCACAAGCTTTGCTAGGGCTTCTCCGTAGTTTCCGTCTTTGAAGGCATCTTTGGCGTCCTCAAGTAGTGGTTTTACCGCTGTTTCCAACTGGTCTTCAAGAGTAGATGCCTCTGGCAAACCTTTCTCAACCGCTTTGACAACCAATCGCTCAATTCTGTCATAAAACTTCTCAATGACATTTAGATAACTCTCTATTCTTTTGACGTTCAACTCTCCAGCTTTCTTCTTAAGAGATGAGTGTGCCAACGAGATCAGCTTGTTAGCTTGCGTTAAATTCCACGCCGTTTCATTTACTCTTCCTTCAGCTAACCATTCTCTAGCCGCCGTCACATTCAAATAAGCTTCAGCAGCTTTCAGTATCGGCAAGATTTCGTCTGGTACGATCTCTCTAAGCTTTTCTATCCTTTGGAGGGCACGTTCCATAGCTTCGATGAGTCCCTGAGCATCGACTAACTCTCCTCTAGCAACCCCCGCCTCTGCCAATATGGTATTAAGGGCTTTGAAAACTTCCCGGAAGATGTTTAAAGCTTCGCTGGCGTTAGCGATAGCACCCGGATAATTTGGTGGTGTCGCCTTTAACGCGTCAAGAGCTGCAGTCAGATTACCCAAACCCCAAGTTTCAAAGAGTGTCTCATTAGCATCAAGTTCGTCTTTGAGATTCGCATCCGTAATGGTGTCTATAGCAGTTTGATTCACATATATGAGGCCGATGAAGTCTTCTACTTTTTCCCCTGCACGCTCTGCTAGCTCAACAAACTTTTCTGCCCTTTCTTCCTCTGACCTTTGAGCGTAGGCTATAACAGAAAACGGCACTAGTATTGCAATCATCAGTACTGCTAGAACCAACCCAACGCATTTACTTTTTGACATACTCGATCATTGTAAAAATGTTAGTAACAACCAAAAATTTAAGGAACATTATGAAACAGATGTTTCAAAAGCTGAAATGACTATCTCAAGACCAAATTCTCAACGATGACAATCACACTGCCAAATAATATTCGGAATTTTACCTGATATTTACACTGCATGGGCAGATTGAACTAACTAGATAGAAGGGAGGTCATCTGTCTTCTTAAGCGAATCCAAACATGGCAAAGGCCCATATGGATACCGGCGGACTCGCACATCTTTTTCAAAACCGAAAACCAGACCTTTACGTTTGTGAACGGAAATTATAAATTGGCGATGCAATAATAGATGGTAAACGCCTTAGTGTTTGACTCGACAATGTACAAGGGGGATGAAATGTGAGCACTCATGCAGAAGATTTAAAACTTCGCTTAATGACAATTGAGCTTCTTAGAACAGCTAAATATAAGCGAAACATCACATACCGTGAATTAGCTTCAAAAACAGGTTTGCCAGTAACTGTTCTAAGCAGATACGCGAAGGGACATGTTCTACCAAACACGGCGAGGGCGAAGCAGCTATGGCGAGTGCTGTCGAAAATTGTCGGTTTAGAAACCGAGTTGCGTAACAGAATAAAGTTTGACGAAGACGGATATTTCGATAACACTGAGATTGTTGGAGATTTCAACATTCTCCAACAAGCAGCTAATCATGCGCTGGCGAATTTCGCCGGAAAGCGAGTAACAAAGGTGTTTACAGCTGCGGTGGATGGAATTCCCTTGGCCACGATGGTTGCTAATGCTCTCGGAGTTAATCTCATAGTTGCAAAGAGAAGCAAAGAAGTGGGTGTTAAGGCTTTTCTCGATGAAACCTACGTCTTAGGCAGAGATTCAGGAGAAACTATAACGCTTTACATTCCGAAGGACATCGTCAAAAAAAGAGATAGTGTCTTGATAGTAGATGACATGATTAAAAGCGGGGAAACCCAGCTTGCTTTGGTTAACCTGGTGCGAAAAGCAAAGGCTGAAATTTCAGGTGTTTTCTCCCTCATAGCTGTTGGAGACGAATGGAAGAGAAGACTAAAGGCAACGGGGGAGTGCCCTGTGGAAGTTGTCACTTATCTTAAGTCGCCTTTCGATTCAGGCATTCATGTTTAACTGAACAAACTGCACACTTTCCCTTCCTGCAGAAATCTTTGCCCACCCTAAGCAAAGCTGTTTCAAAATTGACAAAAGATGCTCCCAAAATTCTGTTTTCGCTCCAGAATTCCTCTAATTGCTCTAAAACAGTCTCAGGTTTCTGCGCATCTACTAATCCGAGGTTTTCAGCGGCGAGAACAACTAGCCTCGTAGGATCAGGCTTGGCTTTTTTCCAAACGTCTCGGAGCTCCCTCAGAAAGATGCTGACAGTTGCGTCGCCTATTCCCTTACCCAGATCCTTTAACCTCTTCTCTAAATCCTGCTCATCAGAAGCCTTTTCATAAAGAAGGCTGAGGCTGCCACCGTATTTTTCCATGAGGTTTTGCATGACTTCTAAGAGTTTGTCTGCCGTTTTGAAGTCATAGCGCGTGTAACTTCCTTCATCTAAGATTCCCACTAAACCGTCCCAACCTGTTTCGAGGATTCGCTTAGGTGTTGAGACGCTATATTCTTGGAAGCACTTGTAGGTTTTAATGACTGAAGTTTCTGTTATAGGCGCGCCGAAAAGGATTGACGCTAAGAACCACTTGAAAATCTCCCCATCCTTCCGATCTGACAGATCTATGCTCATAATTTCGGAGTATTTCTTCCCAAAATTTTCAATAATGTTCCTCAGAGTTTCTTGTTTCATGACTTTCCCTTTCTACAAAATTTTATACTTAAGAAGCATAAACGGTTTACTGAGGCCTGCAAATGCGAACCATAGAATGGCGCGATGGAAGGGTTACAACTATAGACCAAATGAGGCTCCCCTACGAAACAGTAATTTTGAAAATGAAAACATGCAACGAAGTTGCTGAAGCCATAAAGACAATGAGAATAAGGGGCGCACCTCTTTTAGGCGCCGCCGCAGCTTTCGCCTTGGCTTTAACGGTGTATCACTCGAAAACAAAGAGAAGAGAGAAACTAATTGAGGAACTGGAAGATTCTGCGAAAATTTTGAAGGATACGAGACCAACGGCTGTGAACCTTTTCTGGGCAATAGATAGAATACTTAATAAAGCAAAGAATTTTTATGGAAGCACTGGAAGTTTAAAGGCCCTTATCGTTGAGGAAGCACAGAAAATAGCTGACGAAGATGCAATAGCAAACCGCCTAATGGGCAAGAATGGTGCAGGACTTATTCGTGACGGCGATACCATTTTAACGCATTGCAACGCCGGCGAGTTGGCGACTGTTGAGTATGGCACCGCAGTAGGCGTGATGAGAGCTGCTTGGGAGCAGGGAAAAAAAATTAAAGTAATTGCCACTGAAACTCGCCCAAAATTGCAAGGCGCAAGACTGACAACCTACGAGCTTAAGCGACATGGTATACCAGTTACCTTGATTACGGATAACATGGTTGGTTATGTCATGTATAAACGATTAGTTGACAAAGTCATCGTCGGAGCGGACAGGATAGTTCAAGACGCGGTGATTAATAAAATTGGAACATTTACCATTGCTGTATTAGCGAAACACCACAACGTTCCTTTTTATGTTGCCGCACCAAAATCCACCTTTGACCTAGCGCACATGGCAGCAGATGTTGTTATTGAGGAGAGGAATTCCAATGAAATCACTCAAATAGGTTCCCAACGGATTGCCCCTGAAGGCATAAACGTTTTGAACCCAGCTTTCGACATAACGCCACTGGATTACGTGTCTGCGATAATTTGTGAAAGCAGTATTTATTATAAGGAGGATCTTGTTAAGTTTAAAGCCGATAAACGTATAGTTAACTATAAATATTAGCTCTGCTATTTAGCGCGCGCTATTTACAATACTGGGAAAAACAAAATTGAGCGCGCGCGCTAACTTCAGAATATAGGCGCGTGCAGCTAACTTAAACTCCATTTTTAAACGTGCGACTTGTAGGCTTTAGCGCGCGCAAGAAAATCGTGGCGAGTCCGATTCCAATAATCACCACCACGAAATAAGGCAACGTCCATAAAGGTTCCTCGTCAACCGCAAAGAGCTCGGGCAGCAAAACAACTTCAAAGTTGTCCTCCTTTAGGTATAGCATTTGCTCACGGAAGTTTTGAATAGAAATGTACGTCGGCCTTGATGCGTTATCTGTAAGGAAATGGTACGTCAACACGACAGCTTCATCTTCAGTAGCGTTTGAAAGGATTTTTTTGAACTCATCCATGCTCTGACTAGTAATTGGCCATGAACAGATGCGGTACCTTGCGTTCGGGTCGGGATCTTTCAAGCTGTAGACTCCGGGTTTTGTCTCTCGAACGCAAACGTAACCCGCACCCTTGACGTAGTTTTCGATCGTAACGTTCCATTCGCCAAACGGATAAACAAAAGTTTTCACGTTAAACCCCATCTGTGTCAAGACATTCTTCGAATCAACAATCTCGTCATACAATTGACCACTTGTGAGGTTGATCATATGAGGGTGGGTTTTTGTGTGACAAGCAATATCCATTCCACAAGCCTGCAGCTCCTTGAGTTCGGTAACATTCATTCTGCTTGCGAAAGTTCCTCTATCCAATCCAATGCTGCCTGTGACAATTGCAAAAGAAGCCTTAAACCCAAACGTTTTCAAGATAGGAAAAGCCACGTCATATTGGTTCTGCCAGCCATCATCAAAAAACAAACAAACCTTCCGATGAGACCCAGACGCTTCAGCAGCACATATCGTAGGCAAAGCAAAACCTAGGGTAAGCATCACGAAAAAGCAGATTAAACAGGTCCAGCCAACACGTTTCTCAAGTTCGTCAATTTTCCACATAGTTTTTCCTTTTTGCCTCTTCCTAGCCTTCTTAAGATAGTTTTCAGCTAATTCAAACTCCATTTCTGAATGTGCAACTTATAGGTTTTCAGGTTTTGTGCCAGTTTCCTCTTTTGCCCATGGCATACTGAAACAGCGTTGTGAATTTAGCGAGAATGTTAATCAAGCGCAACAGAAAGCAAAGCGGCGTGTACCACAACAAATGCCGATGATTGTAGTTGCCATAAGCGAATTTCAAGGCTATCGCCTGCTGAACGAGACCAACCACCAGCACTAATAGCATAAACATGACCAAATTCAGGAAAAAGAACATGCGGTCAGGTGCAAACCAAAAGAAAAACGAGGCACTCAGCAACGCTACCAGTTCCAGCGCCGCGCCAAAGAAACCGAACACCAGACTGTACCACAAGAGCAAGGTCAGCCAACGCCTACTTAACAACAAATCTTTGTGGATCGCTAACTGATTGTGCAACCAACCAATCGACCAGCGCAGGCGTTGACGCCAAAACGACTTCAACGTCGTCGGCGCCAACGTCGTGCACCTTGCATCATCGTCATAGCCAATCTTCATTTTTTTCTTTTGCATCTCCAGCGTGAGCTCCAAATCCTCAGTCACAGACTTTGCTTGTTTATCATTTAGCAACCGCCGCAGTACTTCACTTCTGTAGAGCCCCATGGGACCAGGCACAACCGTTATGCCGTTGCCCAAAGCTTCCGCTCGTCTCAAAATGCCCAAGCCTTGACTGTATTCTAACTGCTGCAAAATCACAAACAACTTGCGTTCACTTATTCCATCGGAAGGATGAATATAACCGCTTGCAGCAAAAGTTTTAGTAGCATAGACATAATCCACAAGTTCAGTTAATCCACTTGGATCCCAAAAAGTGTCCGCGTCAACGATTGCTACATACTCGCCCATGGCTGTGTTAACTCCAGTCCGAAGAGCTTCAGCCTTGCCCAAATTCGCCGTATGTCTCACAACCTTAGCGCGGATGTACGCCAATTTTTGATGCTTAAAGTTTATTGTGGCCCAAGCAACCTCGTAAGTGTTGTCCGTGCTGCCGTCGTCGATAACAATGATCTCACTTGAACCGCGAAAATTGACGGCACATTCAAAGAGGCTGTCGAGGCAGCGCATGATGTTTTTTTCCTCGTTATAGGC
>Ga0209725_1000635_pt1 | contig 21025 bp, 15 predicted proteins | sample I18A1metaG_FD_184145 | JGI IMG/M metagenome (GOLD analysis project Ga0209725, IMG submission 184145) | Lake sediment bacterial and archeal communities from Gulf of Boni, Indonesia to study Microbial Dark Matter (Phase II) - ​I18A1 metaG... | ecosystem: Environmental > Aquatic > Freshwater > Lake...
TTCATATGCGGAGTTCATACCATGTCGGCTCTCTGCCTACAGCTCTTCGGAACTGAAGATCAGAAGAAATCCTTCCTTACCCGACTCACCAGCGGAGAGAAGATTGGAGCCTTCGCGATGACAGAGCCCCAGGCCGGCTCCGACGCCGCAGCAATGAAAACATCCGCCATCCCCGTAGGTGACTCATATCTACTAAACGGGAGCAAGTGTTTCATCACGAGCGCTGGCGCGGCAGGCCTCTATGTCGTATTTGCTTCTACGGATCCGTCGAAAGGATCCAAGGGTATCAGCGCCTTCATCGTTGAGGGAAACAATCCGGGAATCAGAGTCGGGAAGATAGAAGACAAGATTGGCTTGCGGGCATCATCCAACGGTGAGATAATTCTCGAGTCCTGCAAAGTCCCAAAGGAGAATCTGCTCGGAAAAGAGGGGGACGGACTCAGGATCGCCTTGACAGCATTAGACTACGGTAGGATCGGGATTGCAGCAATAGGAGTGGGACTGGCAGAGGCTTCCTTGGAGGCTTCAGTCGCCTATGCCAAGCAACGCATTCAATTCGGCCAGGCAATAGCATCGTTCCAGGCCATTCAGTTCATAGTCGCAGACATGGCGGTTGAAACGGAAGCGGCGAGACTTCTCTGCTGTGAGGCAGCCGACCTGGCCGACAGGAAAGAGAGATTCACAAAACATGCTGCGATGGCAAAAGTATACGCGTCAGAGATCGCGTTGAGAGCTTCAGAACAAGCAATTCAGATCCACGGAGGATACGGGCTTTCTCGCGAGTTGCCTGTCGAGAGATATATGCGTGATGCAAAAGCACTCGGAATAATCGAAGGAACGTCAGAGATTCAGAGACTCGTGATTGCCAGAGAGGCGTTGCGATAGGGAGATTGATCGGGACAAGAGCGCCGAACATTCAACACGAGAGTGAGAGACGGCGGCAACGGCTTTGAGTTGGTAGGCTTAGTTGTTCAGGATTTGCTGACGCTATCTGGCTATCTCCTCAAGTGTCCTGCCTTTCGTCTCTACACCCAGAATGGCGACGACAACCGCTGCGACAAAATGCGTTACAAAGAAGACCATGAACGTCTGGAACATTCCAAGACCTGATACTGTAACTGCCGTAAGCGAGGGGGCCAATATTCCGGCTACTCGGCCGATAGCGCCTGCCCATCCAGCCCCGGTTCCTCTAATCCTGGTCGGATAGAGTTCTGGTGTATACGCATAGGTAATTGCCCAAGCTCCCAAGTTGAAGAAGGATATGCAGCCTCCCCAAAGCAGAATGCTCCATTCAGTGCGCGCATTGCCAAAGAAGTAGCTGGCCAGCCCTGCTAGGGTCATGTACAACGCGAGGGTGTATTTCCGTCCTGTCCTCTCTATGAGAAAGGCGGCGCTGAGATATCCCGGTATCTGTAGAGAAGTGATCAGCATCGAGTACCACAGAGCTCTCACGAGAGTGAAGCCTTCAGCGTAGAGTATGGTTGGAAGCCAAATGAAGATCCCGTGGTAGGAGTACGCAATGCAGAACCATAGAACCCACAGCATGAAGGTTCTCATCCGCAAGGGATGAGACCAAAGCTCGGTGAAGAGAGCTCCGCTGCTGATGTGGCTCCCGGTTGGTTGGCCCTCTTGAGACGGCGGCGAAGCATCAAAGCCATGTGTCCTAAGGATCGATAACGCTTCTTCCTTTCTCTGCTTCACCTCCAAGTAGCGAATTGATTCTGGCAAGAAGCGTTGAATCATGATGATGAAAAGCAGGGCGAAGAACGAGACAAGAAAGATGGATCTCCAACCATAAACCGGAATGAGAAACCAAGAGAGCGCGCTGATAAATAGCGCACCGAAAGACCAAGAGCTCTCTAGGATCGCCACAAACCTACCCCTGTCCGATTTCGGCATGTACTCGGAAAGCCATGTGCTCAAGACAGGCATTATCCCCCCAGTCCCAATCCCACCCAACAACCTCAGAATCACCATAGAAACCGGGTCCCAGGCAAGGGAACACAGTCCCGTCGTAGTTGCATAGATGGCAACAGCGAGCTGGACAGTAGGCTTTCTTCCCACTCGGTCGGCCAGGGTTCCAAAGGAGGAGGCGCCTATGAACATGCCAACATAGTATACAGTCCCTAGAAGGCCCCCTGTCTGGATCGACAGCCCCCATTCTTTGAGTATTGAAGGCAGGGCGAACGATAGGATCATCACTGAGATTGCGTTGAAAGCCCAAGCGAGCGCAGCTGTGCCCAGAAAAACATAGTGAAATCTGCCAACAGCCGCTCGTTCGAGCCTATCGTGAAGCGCCATACCGCCCTCCCTCATGAATCACGACGTTCAATGTAAAGTGACCGAGCAATGGATTTCAGCCTCGGAGTCAGGCGGACCTTAGGCGCCCTGCAACCTCTTAGCTTCTTCGCCTTCGAGGGTAGCGACTCAACCTCCTGGAGCGCTCTCTTTCGAATCTGTTCGATTCCTGGAAACTCGTACGCAAGACGTCCCTTGTCAACTATCTTCTCGAGCAGTGCGATGGTTTCCGAAGGTGGCTTCTCGTCGTCCATGCCCAACAGATCCCATTGAAGCTTACCGCGATCTGAGTATTTCCGAAAGATCTGCTTTGGACCTGGGAGAGTCTTTTTCCCAGCACTCGTCTTCACACGTGGAACCCATCTTCCCTCTTTCTCGACGGCGACGAGCTTGTAGATTCCAGGCAGCGCCGGATCATCTCGAGACGTAACTAGCTCGGTTCCGACCCCAAATGCATCGATGGGTGCTCCTCTTGAGATTAGGTTGTCGATCTTGTACTCGTTCATGTCTCCGCTCACAAAGATCTTCGTATCAGAAAGGCCAGCGTGATCCAGAATCCTCCTCACTTTCATGCTGAGTTTGTATATGTCGCCGCTGTCAAGCCTGACCATTGAAGGCTTCTTGCCGACCTCTATGGCTCTTCTCGTTCCTGCGATTGTATCATACGTGTCGACTAGAATGGCAGGCTCAGAGGGAAAGACCTTGCAGTATTTCTCGAATGCCTCTCGTTCGGTGTCGTAGTTCATGATGAATGAATGGGCAATGGTCCCGTAGGTGGGTATTCCCAGCTCGTAGCCGGCGATAACGTTTGATGTTCCGATGCAGCCGCCTATGTAAGCGGCACGGGAGGCAAGCAGCGCGGCTTGAGGGCCGTGAGCTCTTCTCGCTCCAAACTCAACTACACCTCTTCCCTTAGCCGCCTGAACAACGCGCGATCCTTTGGTTGCAATGAGTGTCTGAAAGTTGATTGTCGACAGAAGATATGTCTCCAAGAGTTGTGCTTCAAGTATTGGCGCGGTGACTCTTACGATGGGCTCGTCCGTGAAGACCACTGTGCCTTCCGGTACAGCGAAGACATCGCCTGTGAACTTGAAGCTTCTCAAGTATTCGAAAAACTTGTCGCTCACAGTTTTCAATGCTGGATGAGCCCTCAGAAACCTGATAGAATCCTCATCGAATCCAACATTCAATATGTAATGAACAGCTTGCTCAAGACCTGCTGCTATGAGATAGCATCTTCCTTTCGGGTAGGATCTCACGAACAGTTCAAAGGTCGCGATGTGACGCTCATTGTTATCGAAATATGCGGCGGCCATAGTCAATTCATAGAGATCAGTCGCAAGACCGAGTTTAGGTTCGTCCATTAGTAGAGATTTCATGTCCTACCACCTTGCTTCCCGTACTATTGAGGGAAAGCTTCTGATGAGATTTCGACCTCAGGTATGTGAGATTTTCGTCAATGCGCCAAGCGGGAGTTCCATACGCTAGGATAAAGAAAGAAGAAAGAAAGTAGAAAGTAAGGTCGAAACGTTTTAGATGTCTTCTCTGGTCCACCGTCGGATCAGGCTAGACGCCTGGCTCAGCTCACGTTCCCTCAGCGACTGCGAGAAGGAAGTAGTAGAAGTACTGGTATCCCACCTCAACAAGACGGGCACACCCTTCCTCTACCTATCCGACCGGGAACAGCTTAGCAACCGCTACGAGCCAAGGATCCTCCAAGCCGTCCTGAGGCATCTCCGCCAGGAAGGAATCATCTACCTCATACGCGACCCGACTTTCCAATCTTGGAAGCTCGGACTCAAGAAAGCCTTCATCGAAAAACTCAGACTCCTAGCCAAAGCGGAGACACACCTGAAATGAAATCCAGCGGTCTGGTGACCTTACCCATAGACAGAAACAGATGACATGCATAAGAGGCTGGAAGAGGAACGAAAGCTTCGCTTCTTAGATTCTATACCTGAAACAATACGAATGATCCTGAGTACCTTTCGAGCTACGATCAAACGAAACCTAGTTGAGGCTGAACAAGATCTCATCGTACTTTGCTCACCTGCTTCACAATACTTCTCACCGTCAACCAGTCTCTTTGAGCCGGCATCGGCTCATTTTGACCTATTGAGACTGATTGAAGGTGATTTTGGGGTCTTTCATGTTTCGTTGAAGGCATAGTTTTCGAGTGCTTTATATTTTGTGTAACAATAATCTCTTCAGAAGCGATGATCGCTACAAGGAATATACGACTGGGTTCCCAAGAGTCGAGGCTATTCTTCACCCTTGAAAAGGATGGAAAGATAGTATTTACAATCGAAGATGCTAAGCAAATCCTCCAAACAAGCGATACCTCAGTACGTAACACAATAAGTGGGCTGAAACAGAAGAGACGAATCAAGCAAATTCGAAAAGGCCTCTATCTTCTCTCTCCCGCCAGATCGGGAATCGAAGGTGAATGGACAGAACACATATTTACGATTCTTCCAAATCTGCTCGGAAACAAGTACTACGTAGGTTTCTGGTCAGCCATGTCATACTGGGGCATGACTGAGCAAATCTTGCAAACAACGTATGTGGCAACAACAAGCAGACGGAGAAGACTAGTCTTCGATAACCAAGTGGTCTCTTTTGTCACCTATCCCAATAGTAGGTTCTTTGGCTACGTCCAAGAGACACTCGGAGAAAGAACATTCAACGTATCCGATCGAGAGAAGACCATAGTCGATTCGTTAGCTCATCCTGAGTACGCAGGGGGAATATCAGAGGCAGCTAAGGCTATCTGGACAAGTAGGAACGAGATAGATGTCAACCTGTTGGTCGATTATGCAAAAAAGATGCGGGTTCGCGCAGTTTGCCTACGCGCAGGTTACCTGCTTGAGCTATTAGCTTTCGACAGTCGGTCATATGAGGCACTCCTACCTGAGAAGCCTACCGGCGCGCCTTGGCTTGATCCCTCGTCCAGGAAGAAGCAGATCGGGTTCTCATCTCAATGGGGACTCCGGTTGAACGCATCAGACAAAGCGATTCTACACTGGAAATGATTGGAACATGAGTCTGGATGAACTCAAAAAATACGCAGCTTCAAGGAAGATACCACTAGGCACTGTAGAAAAAGACTATGTCTTGTCAGTTGTCCTTTCGCAGTTTTCCAAGAGCCATCACCCGAGCAAATTGATCTTCAAGGGCGGTACAGCAATAAAGAAGGTCTATTTTCCTGATACAAGATTCTCGGTGGACCTTGACTTCAATTTCTTTGACCTATCTGGGGACGAGGTTGTGAATGAAATCACAAAGCTCTTTGGTAGAAGATCGATCTTGAGAGTGAACTTTGAAGAGGTCAAAACTGAAAACCTGACTGAAGACAAAGTATTACTGAGGTTAAAATACAAGGCACAGATGAATCATTCGGACAGCATAAGGTTTGACTTCGTATCAGAAGAGCCTCTTCTAGCTACACCTCATCGCTGGACACTAAGAGATGACTATGACGTATCTAGAAGAATGACGTGTGAGCATCTTGCAGCGACGGGTATCCGTCGAGATACTCTTGAGCTACAGTATTCTTGTGCCCTTGGCAGAATGTCTGGATATCCCAGCACCCGCATAGCGTGTCTTGACTGCAAGATGGAAGCCCCAAGAAAGAAAGAGATGCTTGCTTCCGCGTTTAGAGTAATGTCTCCGGAAGAAATAACCTCAGAGAAGATTAGGGCATGTTTGACAAGAGGTTTGCCAAGAGATCTCTACGATGTGTGGTTCCTGCGATCAAAAGGAATCAAGATACTCACTGACATGGTCATCGAGAAACTTAGACACTTTCAAGAATTCAGAGAGGCCATTCCTAGTCTTGGCGATATTAGAGAACAACTCAAGCCTATGAAGCAAGAATGGGACAGAGACTTGGGAGATCTTGTTCCACTTAAGACCTATCCAACATTCGAGGAAGCCTTGGAGCAATTGACAAGTGGCCTCAAAGAGTCTGACTGGAAGGATTGAGAAGGCCTTGATACTTGAGCTGGCAGCGACACCGGAGTCAAGACTTCGACGTCTGCTGGCTTGAGAGGTGCAACTCGAAGCTGCCTGATGACTTCGATCGGCAGGTCGACGATCTTGCCTGCTTCGTAGCGATCTTTCCCGACGCTGAGTGTTCCTATCAGGATCTTGACCTTTGGCGTGGCTGATCAGTGTCCTGTCGTCTTGCAGATGATCCGGGTGTAGGAGCATGTTGCAGGGAACCCACGTATTTACCTAGAAGTAGAGCTCCAGCCACGAGGAGCCCACATCTGTAGGGGATGCAAGAAACGAGAGAAGGATGCAGCGAAGGAAGATCCCATTCAAGACATCTAAATGCTCAAATGCTTGTAAGCGATTGACTCCGTCAGAGAAGTCCTGTGAAAAAATACTAGGGTGGGGGGACTACTTCACTCACACAGACGAATTTACGATGCAGCTAACGTCCTCCGGGGGCCTATAGAAAGGTGCATGAAAGAACCTAGCGGGAAGATCCGTCAAGAAATTATAGCCAGACTGATGGATGCCATCCGTGTTTCATAAAACCTCTCTAAGAGCACACCGAAGGAGAAGCAGAAACATGGCGTGCTGGAGCGAGAAAGATACTTCCGGTTCAAGGCGTATCTCCTCCAGATTTGACCCGGAATGTGTGCTAGGCGGAGGAATATGAAACCCAGGCCAGAAAGTGTTATAGGAATCTTTAGTACTCACACTCGCCGGGGAGCTGGGTAGACCCGGCTGAGAAGGCGAATTCTAGATTCGCCGACCCTTTGAACCTGATCCAGGTAATGCTGGCGAAGGGAAGAAATGTGATCAAGACCAAGAACGGTCCTGAAACAAAAGTACTGGCCGAAGCTATCGTTTTCGTTGCTCTTGCGAATGCGCTTTACATCATAAGCAAATTCTATTTTCCCTTTTTGAGACTGCCACAAGGTGGCAGAGTAACTCTCGCAAGCATGGTTCCACTACTGTGGTTCTCGTTGAGGCGGGGTCTTCGATGGGGAGTAGAAACCGGAGTAGTTTATGGAATGGTCCATATGGTTGTTTCCGGAGACATCTACTATCCTGCACAGATCCTGCTTGACTATCCTCTGGCTTTTGGCGCGCTTGGACTTGCAGGAGCATTCAGGAATCGCCCAGTGATCGGGGTAGGCGTAGGGATCCTTGGTCGATTCATCTTTCACTTCATTTCTGGCGTTGTTTTCTTTGGTCAGTATGCTTGGAAAGGGTGGAACGTCTTAGCTTATTCTCTAGCGTACAATGCAACATATCTTGTGCCAGAATTTGCGGTCAGTGCCATCATAATTTTCATTCTGCTGAGGAGAAACCTGTTGTACATCTACGTGTAGGCACTGCATCACTCCTTCCGGAACAAGAGCAGGGCGGCATTCATCTGCCACTTCCTATCCAGAGTGATATCCTTCTGGATGTACGTTCCTGCAGGAATGAATCCTGCGGTATACTCTGCGAGGTACAATGGCTCGTATCTTAGCAGTGAAGTGCGTCCTCAGCGTAATCGTCATGTATGCGCTCGTTGAGAGAAAGGTAATCGACATGCGCCTTTAAGGAGAGGCGCGCGGTAACCACTCAGACTAGGCTCCGAGGCTCACAGTCGGCAGCAAGGATCACGGAGCGCTGTGCCTGTTCGACAAGTGTTGAGCCTAGAGATGAAGACTGATCCAGTCCGTTAAGCAGCAATCCTGCTGGCAAGAGATAGCCTAAGGCACTGCTCTGAATGGGAACATCATGATGAACATGCCCACAACTGCAATGAGATATAGTCCCATCACTATCTTCGGCGGCTTTTGATCAAGAGCCATCAAGGTTATGGCTATACATACGCTTGGGATTGTGTTCAGGAAATAGAATAGGTACATTATTCTATTCCACAGAAGCGCCATCGGGATGAATGGGAGATAGGTCCCAGCAAACCATGATACGGCGAATAGCGAGACATCGTCCCTCCTCGTAAAGAACAGATAGGCTCCGTAGAGAATCGACGGTAGTGTAAGGTAGACTATGAGAGGGTTCATGGCTCCGTTGAAGTGGATTGATGTGTAGGTGCCTACGACTGCACCGTCAGCCATCTTGTTCACATCTACCTTTAGGTATGGGATTTGGACTTGGTTGAGGAGCCATTGCCAAGGGTAGCTCGCAATACCTGTTGGAAAGGGCGCCACTAATGCTCTGGTGTAGTTCAGGATGAAGGTTATGTGCTCTATCGGACTTGGATAGCCCACCCAAAGCCTATCCATCACGAAGAGCAACCCGACAAAACTGAGACCGTACGCAATTGCTAGGCGTTCTAGATTCTCCAGCCTCCGCATCAACGACTCTTTGTTCACGGCTTCCCTCTTGACAAGAAAACCTTTGGCCAAATCGTAGATGCTGACAGCTAGGATGCCGTACAAGCCGCCGATCTTGCAGAGTGTCGAGAGAGCAAATGCGACACCACTGAGCACGATCTTCTTTCCGAAGTACCAGTAGAACCCGAGAATCATGAAGAAGAGAACGAATATGTCCAAGGTTGCTACCCGGCTATGGACGAACACTAGATTGTCAAAGCTGAAAAGAAACGTTGCTATCAACGAGAGCAGTTTGTCATTGCTCACTCTTTTCAACAATAGATAGAACACGATTATCGACAGCGTTCCAAACAGCACACTTGGAAGCCTAAACCCGTACTCATTGTTTCCGACAAGATACATCGAAAGTGCAACAAGCAGTTTGGCGAGTGGAGGATGCTCACGATTAGGATCGACGCCACTAGCGGCATCTGGGTAAGGAGGCTTTCCTTCCCCTCCTATGCTTTGAGGCAGGCCCAAGATGTTCCGGGCAGCATTCACGTAATACCAGTAACGGACAGCGTCTGCCGCTATCTCTCGTCGAATATTAGGCTGCCCTTGGGCACATCCAGCCAAACAAGTCTCAGAGCAAGACTGAAAACGAGCAGATAGGCGAAAGCCTTGTCATACGGGTCTTTCAGATTGATGTCGACCCTCAGGCTCTTGCCGATCCAGCCCAAATCGTGTTTGATCCATCCTCACCTCCAGGGTCCGACTCTTCCATCACTTCTCGACTGGCTTCTCCTTTCTTCTTCTGCTTGATCGAAAAGTCGCAAGCAAGGCCAGTCCGACGATTGTGAATGCAACTAGGAGAGCGAAGTCTACTGTCCAGTCTGAAGGCTGTGCTACGGTTGCTGTCGACGTTACTGTCACAACGACCATCGGAACTATCTCCAAGCGCTGAGGAGGCGAGTAAGCGCTCGAGATCTTCGTCCAAGCACTATCATTTGCCATGTGGTAGATGATGGCGGCGTAACAATCGTATGATCCTGGGCTGATGTCCTTCGGGATGCCAAAAGCGATTGTGTATGTCACGCTCTGGCCTGGAATGAGGACATTGGCCTTCTCGCTTCCTCCACCGTACGCATAGGCGTTCTCAGGCATCCATGCAAAGTGCAATCCGACGAACTCAAGCTTCAGTTGCTTCTTTCCCTCATTTGACACGGTGATGCTGACGGAGGACATGTCCTTTCCGTGGGGAATTGTATGACTATCATTCCAAACCCATTTGCTCACGGATAATCCCGTATCCTGGGCACCTGAAGGAGCCCCAAGAAGAACTAGAGAGAGAAAAACAGCCAGAATGTGCGCATACTTCAAGCGATACGCCTCTACTTCAGCCCTCGATTCGGTATACATCCCTCAGGGAAGTATAAGAGATTTGGAGATCGGCAAGTATAATGGCTACCTGATTCTCGCGAAGAGATCTTCAGTCAAGATCTTCAGCTTGCCCGGATATACTACTCTTAGGAATAGTATCAGCCATATCAGTTGTCTCATCGCTGAGAACGCCTGAACCGGGCTACTTGCCACGAGAGGATTTCCGAGGTTGAGCTGAGGAGTGAACCAGAGGACTATGATGAGCGCGTTGAATATCTCCGCCAAATAGAACAGCCAGAGAGGGGCAAGCGGCATCAAGACGAGAAAAGGCAGAATCATCAACGCCATCTGAGGCGGGCAGACATAGGACCCTATCAGCCACGCTAGGCTCATCAGGAATGATCTCTCAAGGATTCTAGACGGTTGTGAAGGATACGCCTTCTTGCTTGTTCCAACTATTCCCTTGTAGACGAGATACAGCAAGACAGCGAGGCTCGCGTAATGTGCGTTCATATCCATCTGATCGAACAGATATATCAGCCAAGAGTTCTCGATTCCCCAAGTCATGTGATGCCGCCAGGTCCCAAACCACACATCGTACTTCAATACTGCGAAAGGCGCGTTGAGGACTGCGAAGACGCTGGCCGCGAGCGCAAAGAAAATGAATCTCTCTTTCCAAGTCTTCTCTTCGAGAAGAAAGATTGGCCCCAACACGACGGGATATATCTTTGAGGCAATTCCTAGCCCTAGACTGATAGCGGAATGGCGCTTCTTTCCAAGTAGATAGAAGTACAGGGAAAGAGCGGAGAAGAACACGGCAAAAATATCCCAGTTGTAGATCGTGAACATTATGAAAGTAGGTGTCACAAGAAAATAAAGGAGCATCCTCTTCCTGTCGACGGCCAGCAATTCGCATAGCTTGTAGACAACAAAAACCGTTCCCAAGGCAAATATGCTGATCACAAGATTCATCGCCAACGAATAGTAAGCCATGGAGATGCCGAAGTCATCTGACATCGCCCTCCCAAAATACGAGGACAGATAAGTGAAGAAGCCGACGATCACAGGGTATTCGAAAACGTAGTCGTAGTATGGAATTCCATGGCTTCCTTTCCCTATGCCATCTCTCCAGAAGATACTCGCTATATCCGTATAGTGATTCGGCGTTACCATCGGAAAGTGTTCCCAAAACCCAAACGCAAGAATAACCCCCGCCACGAGCAGGATCTCAGCGAGATCTCTTGGAATTCCAAGACAGTCCTTTTCCTTACTCAACAATACTCCCGGTAGAACTGGTCGTGGAACGTTATATAAAACAAGTACACATGACTCGGGGCTTTCTACAAGAGGCGCGAGAGAAATTTGTCTGCTCAAGACCTAACAGTGGAAGGATGTTCGTTTCCTTCCACGGTATCGAACGGGTTTACTTCAAAACATGAATCTTCAGGTTATCTATGTGGAAGCGTCCCCTGTTGTAGCCGCTGTAGAAGCCTACTCCGCCCCAAGTACCGACCAGGTACGTTGGACCGCAGGGACCGCAAGGCGCGTTCGTAGGGCAGGGGTCAAATTCCGTCACGAAAGCTGAGCAGAGCAAGTGGCTGGATACTGTCCCACAGGGTCCTCCCCACTCCATGTAGCATTCAAGATTCTGGCCGTTCATCACAACTCTGATGTGGGTCCAAATTCCAAGGGGGATCATGCCTTTCGCAGATGCGGTGCCAATGATATCCCAGCTCCCCCACCCGTTCTGTCTGAGGAAATAGCATTCCCAATCATTTGTGCTCGTCAATCTGAGCGCATAGTATTGGCTGTCGCTCTGCATCCTGAATGTAAGGAAGGCCTTCTGGCCTCCAGGATTGTCGAAGAGTATGTCGAACTCTATTATGGCATTAGTCAAGCATCGTGTGTCAGGTCTTGATATGTATGCTGAATATGAGTTGAGGTCTCCGAATGGAGCCCCGTCGCCATATTCGCCTGGATGGTCGAAAACCATTGAGGCAGCGGATCTACCTGCGGATGGATCTTGTGCGGGCGATCCTCTATAAGTCGTCCATTCAAATCCGTTAGGAATTCTGAAATTGTCGATATAGAATGCTCCGCCATAGTAGTTGTTCTGAAGTCCTATTCCTGTAGCCCCCCAGATCCCTCTTTGCCAAGTTTCGTCCACGGCCTCGCAGATCAGCGCTCCATCTTTGTAGCATTGGAACCACGGGCCGCCAATCGTAACCACGACATGTGCCCAAACTCCCGTCTGAAAGATGCCGCATGCAGACTGTGTGCCTATTATTCGCCAAGTGCAACCAGTATACTTGGCGAAGTAGCATTTCCAGTCCCTCGTGTTCGTCAGCCTCAAAGCGTAGTATGTGTCGTCGCTCTGCATTCGGAAGGCGAGAATGGCACTTGCGCCGCTTTCTGCTCCGGTAACGAAGTATATGTCAAACTCGATCATGCCGTCGGCGAAGCTTGTCATCGCTGTCGCCGTCACAGTAGTTATGGTGCCCCCGCACTGCTGCTGTATTGTTGTTGCCATATTCGACAGATAGAGTGAAGTAGAGTCGACATCTTTGAAGAACCCACATATACCCGGTAAAGGATGGGCCATCTGAAGAACTGAACTCCTTCCTCCTCCAGCAATAACCTGAGGGCTTCCTCGATAGACTGTCCAGTGCTGGGACAGGGGGCCGTCGAAATTGTCGAAGGCAGTAAGGCCATCGAATGTCTCAAAGCATATTGTATTGGGCTGCTGTCCTTGCGCTGCTTGGACTGCAGGGAAACCTGCAACGACTACCAGACTGAACAATGCAAGCATCGCAGTGGGAAAATGTCTATTCATCCTCGCATCCCAAGTAGAAATCTGGTGAACCCTATTTAAGCATGATCGATTGAGCGGACGGCCCACCTTTTCCAATGGAAGGCCTCTACCGATGGAGTGGACAGAACCTCTCTTCCGATCCAGGTACTCCCTGGGCATTCTCAGCCTTTCAGGGCGACGATTGCATATTGACGAATAATCCCCTGCTATGACGCCTCGAAAATTACATGGGACATGTCGTTAACATTATATAGCCTATTTGAAGGTATAACCTTACTTTTGTGATACGTTTGGAGCCGATTTCGTATTTTCTAGGCTTCAACATATGCTTCCTCGCCGCGCTGGGGCTATCGGGCAGATTCTCAAGTCAAAAAGCCAGAAAGCACACCGCGAGGAGGCTCCTTCTCGCTTCATCATTTGCGCTTCTGCTACTGATGCTTGTCCCACAAAGAGCCGTAGCGACCCTAATCATCGAGAGATCCCTACCATCTGACCCTATCAGAAGCCCATATGGAATAGACGTCGCCAAGAACAGCAGCTTCGTTGTCTTTGCAGAGAAGCACGCAGGGAAGATAGGCTTCCTCGGAACAGGCCAAAGCTGGTTCAACGGATCTTTCAACGAGAGGCTCTTGGAGTTTCCGCTACCAGGACCTGATGGATCAAGCGCCGAGCCCAGAGACGTTCAGCTAGGCAATTCAACGTTGAAGGCAGGAGATCCTGGGCTCCCTGAAGGATTCGTATGGTTCACAGAGTTTGTGAGGAACAGGATAGGCAGGCTGAGTTTGGTTGGTTCAGGTGGCATCCCTGTCGGCCAAGTAGACGAGTTCAGCGTCCCGACTCCGAATAGTGGTCCGTGGAACCTTGCGATAGACCCCTACAACGGAAGCATTTGGTTTACAGAGTATCAGGCCAACAAGATAGGTAGACTCTTCAACATCGCAGGAGCAACATGGCGCTTCATCGAGTACTCGTTGCCGACCCCCAATAGTTTCCCTGTTGACATTGCCGTAGACCCGAACTATTGGCACACTGCGGGTGGTGAGGTGCAGACTCATATTTGGTTCACCATGTCAGGATCCGACAAGATAGGCAGACTGAACGCCGAAACTGGACAGGTAGTTGAGTACTCCACAAGGGGAACCCCGTGGGGAATAATTGTGACTCCGCAGAGTTTTGTCTGGTTCACTCAGAAGCTGGGAGACAGGCTGGCGAAGCTGAATCCGTGGACAGGGATAATTACGGAAGTCAATCTTCCAGTTCACTCTCCTGGAAATGAACCCTTGTATCTTACGAATGACACGGATGGGAGCTTGTGGTTCACAGAGAGCGCCACAAACATAGTTGGTAAGTACGCGCCAGGTGTGAATGTTTTTCAGGAATTCGTCGTGCCTACGACAGCTTCGAAGCCGCACGGAATAGCCGTGACCCCTAGGCTTTGGGGCTCAGGAGTGCAGACCTCTCCAATCAACCACTATGGTACTTACAGCGTCTTCTTCACTGAGGAGGTTGGGAACAAAATCGGTAAGATCATAGTCCCGTCAGGGCCTTGGACGACAACTACTACCGTCGGCTTCATCTCTTCAGCAAGCACCACAACAAGCTCTGCGACGACTGTGACTACGACGGCGTCTACGACGACGACAAATAGTACAGCATTCGACCGGAGCGCAATCATAGTTCCAATCGTGACAACATACGGAAACTTCACGACAACTCTGACGGATACCGTCAGTGTTCTAGTCACTTCCACTACAAGCACGTGGACCAAAACGACGACGACCACCACCATTACAACAACGTCATCGACAAGCACGTCAGTGACAACGACGACTTCTACGACGATGACCACTACGACGCCGACTTCAACAACTACGCAGACCTTCTCCTCGACGACAACGACGACAACGACTGCGAGCACAACATACACATCTACAAGCTACTCACCAACAATCACAACCCCAATCACAGTCAGCACGGTGTCAACATGTCTGACGACAACAACAACGACTACGACATCGACCACGGCTTCAGTCTCACAGGTGGTTGTCGCAACGACGCGTTCGACGACAGTGACCGTAACGACGACCCCTGCAGCGAGGGCATGTGTAATTGCGTCTGTTGCGTATGGTTCGGAGTTGGCTCCGGAGGTTCAGTTCCTGAGGGAGTTCAGAGACCAAGCCGTAATGTCCACCTTCGCAGGCAGCCAGTTCATGAACATATTCAACGCCTTCTACTACTCATTCAGCCCAAGCATCTCCAGAGCCATAGCGGGAAGCCCAGCCCTACAAGCATCAGTCCGAACTCTCATCTACCCCCTCGTCGCTTCGCTTCGCTTAGCAGCCGCAACCTGCCAGCTCTGCCCACAGGCCTCACAGCTGATGATTGTAGTTTCGGGAGTCCTCGCGAGCGGAATGGTCGGCCTGGTATATGTCTCACCAATCATGATCCTGTTGACGGCGATTCGAAGAAAGGTGAAAGTTTCGGGAGGTGTTTAGATTGGAGCCCATAATCGGATTTGCAGGTTTCAACGTATGCATGTTCCTAATCCTGTTCGTCAGCTGCAAGCTGAGGCACCCGAGGGCAAGCCTCTTGCTGAGAGGCTTAAGCCTAGCAGGCTCTGCAGTATTCCTAGTGAGCTTGCTAGTCAGTCCAGTTAGGGCTGCAGTAATCGCGGAGTACTGGTATGGACCTAATCCTGCTCGCCCATGGGAGATCGCATGCGATGTCTCAGCAAACCGGGCATTCTACACTGCGCAGATGAGCAATCGGATCGGATTGATTGAGTGGGGTGCAGGGAAATTCACTGAGTGGAACATCCCGACTGACGGCTCGATGCCTTGGGGTATCGCGATAGGGCCTGAGATATTCACTGACACGGGTACATTTGTCTGGTTCACCGAATCCGTTGCCAGCAAGATAGGAAGACTGAATCCTGTCACGGGGGAATTTGTCGAGTGGACAACTCTAACGGCCTCTTCTGAGCCGCACGACATTGCGGTCGACAAGGCTAGGCTGACTGTTTGGTTCACTGAATTCACGGCCAACAAGATAGGGAAGCTCGTGTACGTATCTGGTGTTGGCTGGAGGATGACCGAGTATCCGGTTCCTGCAGGGACCGGCCCGAATCACATTGTCGTAGACAATGATGGCATCGTGTGGTTCACAGCTTCGCCAAACTATGTTGGGCGATTCAATCCTTTCAAGGGCGAGTTCACGATGTACACAGTTCCATCTTCGCCGAATGGGATAACGATCGATAAGGACGGATTTGTCTGGTTTACGTCGATTGGAACTTGGTCGATCTGCAGGCTCAACTGGTGGAAGAATGAGACAGTCCGATGGCCGGTACCGACCAGCGGATGTAGCCCTGCGCAGCTACTAGTTGACCAAGACTACAATGTCTGGTTCACGGAATTTGCCTCCGCAAAGATAGGGAAATTCGTTCCAGGAACCGCCAACTTCTACGAGTATCCTACCCCCAGTCCAGGGAGCCAACCGTACGGAATCTGCATCCACTCGACTGACACGATAGTATTCACTGAAGCACAGTCCAACAGGCTGGGAAGGTTATTCCAACCTGCATGGATGGCGGGAGGAGTGGACACAAAGACGACGACTGTGGACTGGGTCAGCCACGCGTCTCCGACTACAACTGGGGCGACTACGATCTCCTCCACAACCACTGTCCCATCTTCGGCTGTCAACACCCTGACGACTGTTTTCACAACCTCAACTGCCTCTGCTTGGTCAATAACGAGTTCGACGATCACTGAGACCAAGTCAGTCTTGTACACCAGCTCCACGAGAACAAGCACTCAGACGTCGACGAGCACCACCGTGACCACGACAACGACGACAACTACGACGTCAAGAACCTCCACGACAACCGAGACATATTCAACGACGACCACCACATCGACTACGGAGACCTCGACAACAACTGAGACCTCCTCCTCAACGACAACACTAACCTACCCGACAACAACGTTCTCCCCGACCGTCACGAGCCTGACAGTCACGTCGTGGACTTCAACTTCGACTAGCGTCAGCGTTACAACAACCCAGACAACGGCAACATCCACGTCGACAGAGATTCTGACATACCTCACAACGGTCACAGTGACACCGACTGCACGTGGATGTGTAATCGCCTCGGCAGCTCACGGGTCGGAGCTTGCACCCGAAGTCCAGTTTCTCAGGATCTTCAGAGACCACTCTGTTGAAGCAACATTCGCGGGAGGAGCCTTCATGAAGATGTTCAACCTCTTCTACTACTCCTTCAGCCCTACAGTAGCCTCAACCATGATGCAACATCCAGTCCTGCAAGGAGCAGTGAGGCTGCTGCTGTACCCATTGATCGCGTCGCTTCATTTGTCGTCTGTGACATTCAGCGCACTCAGCTTTGCCCCAGAGCTCGCCATCGCAACCTCAGGGATACTGGCATCAGCGCTCATAGGATTGACGTATCTCACACCGGTCGTTGCCATCGCGGGCCTCCGTTCAAGAAATAGAAGAAAACAGTAGCGAACTGAAGGATCGCGCGTGTGGTTTGATTGTGGTCAGCAACTTGGCCTTTGCTATTGACCGCAGGCGCGATCACTGTCCCTTTTCTTGCTAGACGCCGAGCCCGTGTTTCTTCAACACGAATACTTCTGGCAGTTCTCTCGCTATTCTGCCTTACGGGGTTGATGATCAGACCAACTCAGGCAGTAGTGATCTATGAGTACGGCATGGCTGGCACCCCCATCCCCTGGGGGATAACAATAGACAAGGATGGCGCAGTATGGACGACCGAGCAAGGTACAAACAGGATCGCGAAGCTTTCAGGCGGCGCGCTGTACGAATGGTGGATCCCGACAGCGGGCTGCGTGCCATGGGCCATCACTTCCAGCAAGGATCACGCAGACATCTGGTTCACTGAAGAGACAGCCGGCAAGATAGGCAAGTTCGTACCCTCCCCTGCACCAGGGAAGTTCTACGAATGGGTACTGCCTGATACGGGTATATTGCCGAGGCCGAGAGGGGTAGCAATGAACATTACAAAGATGTCTGCGACTGGAAAGACTCCGCTTGATGACGTGTGGTTCACCGAGTACGGAAGAAACAGGATCGGGCACCTGTATCGAGATCCGAGTCTGCCACCGACAGACACGTCAATAAGGTTCACCTTCTACAACATTCCAGGATCATTAGATGCCCAGCCTCTATGCATCGCGATGAATCCGATAGACTATTCTGTCTGGTTTACTGAATACGCCACTGGCAGAATCGGCTCGATAAAACTTCTGGAAAACGGAGACGTAATGTTCAGGCATTATGAGACAACTTCGTCGGGGAGCAAGCCTTGGGGGATTGCTGTCGATCCCAACGGGTTCGTGTGGGTTGCCGAGAGCGCGAAGATGGTTCTGGGAAGATTGAATCCAACGACAGGAGAGTACGTAACATTCACAGTTCCAACCCTAAATGCGGAACCTCGCGAGTTGGTGCTCGAGGCAACAACAGCCCCCCCTTACCGTGTCGTCAACGTGTGGTTCACTGAGTACAACGCCGACAAAATCGGTAGGTACGACCCTGGGCTCAACGTGTTCTTCGAATACCCGATCATATCAATTGGAGGGAGGCCCCAGGGCATCGCCCTCGTCGGACTGTATGGTAACGTGTGGTTCACTGAACCATTTGCCCAGAAGATTGGCACACTAGTCCAGACCTATCCAAAGATTACTTCTACCACCGTCGGTACGATAACCTCTGCTGCAACGACAAGTATGACGGTGTCAACCTCTCGCACAACTAAAACTTCGTCTACGGCATCGGCGATCGCTGTTACGGTTGCTATAGCTTCAGCTGGAGTCAGCGTGACTGCCGTTACGACGACGTACACCTTCACAAGCACAAAACTGTATATGACCGCCACCAGCATCTCCAGCAGGACATCCACATCGAAGTCTACATCCTACACAACCACAACAACCACCACCACAAACACGCAGGTCGCCGTTACCACCTCAACGCTTTCTACAACCACAACAACAACTGCTACATCTACCTCTTTGAACGTTCAGACGAGCACCCTCACAACTTCAATGACAAACACCGTAGTGATCGTTTCAACATCTTCCACTACTACGACGCTCACAGCAACGTCAACCTCAGTCTCTCCGACTTTCACTGTAGTATTGACGAACACGTCCTTTGTACCGACCACAACATTCTCACCAACGGTCACAATGACATCGGTCTGGATCTCGGTAGTTCCCACAACTTCGCATGTCACATCGGTTCTTACCACTACTACCACCACGGTAACCACAATTGCAGTCACTCGACCATGTGTTATCGCATCGGCCGCCTATGGTTCGGAGTTGGCTCCTGAGGTTCAGTTCCTGAGGGAGTTCAGAGACGGTCCGGTATCGTCCACGTTCGCCGGGGCCCAATTCATGAAAATCTTCAACGTCTTCTATTACTCATTCAGCCCGAAAGTTGCGGAGCTCATCGGTTCGAGCCCACATCTAGGGGCTGCGTTCCGGGCGTCCATCTACCCGCTCCTCGTGTCTCTACGTGTCTCATCACTAGCGTTTGGCATCCTGCCTCTACATCCAGAATTGGTCGTTCTCCTGTCGGGCCTCTTAGCTAGCTGCCTCATCGGAGCCATTTATGCCACCCCTGCCGCACTCCTGCTGAGACTGTACGCAAGGAAACGCAAAGGTCCAGGAGGTGCGTGATTTGGAGCTACTCCTGTGTTTCGTGGCCTTCACTGCGTGCCTACTCGTCTGCCTATTCGCACGCCGATTGTCTCCGAGATACGCGTTGACAAGGCGCACGGTCCGGAAGATAGTTGGACTCGCATCTGTCGTCTTCCTCACGGGGCTCCTCCTAACTCCAACCCGCGCGACGACAATCACCGAGTACGTCGTGCCAGGGAACCCCGGTCTCTGGGATCTCAGCGTAGATGAAGCCGCTGGCATTGTCTGGTTCACCGAGGGCGCTGGCAACAACATCGGCCGCTTGGAACTTTCTACGGTGACGGTGGAGCAGATTCCGATCCCGACAACATACAGCAATCCCTGGGGCATCACTGTCGTTCCATCGACATGGGCAGCCACGGCAGCGGTCTTCACCGAAAGCTACGGAAACAAAATCGGAGTAGTAGCCAGAAACGCTACGCATAACATCGCCGAGTACACGGTCCCGACAACAGGGAGCGGACTGCGCAAGATTGTATACGACAGTTCTCGAAATTGTACGTGGTTCACAGAGTACGCAGCTGGAAAGATAGGCAGGTTCAATTTCACAGCCGCTCTGTCTTGGTCTGCGAAAATCATCGAGTACTCTCTCCTGGCAGGGGCAAATCCAATAGGAATCGCTATAGGCCCAGCGCTCACCCAACCCGCCTCTGGCCAGCCCTACATCTGGGTCGCTGACTTCTCAAGAAGAAGCATCGTCAGAATTCATCCGGAGACAGGCGTCTTCAGAGAATACTCCGTAGACCCATTCAATCCTTGGGATGTCGCAGTCGATCCCGATGGGATTGTGTGGTTCACCGCCCAAAGAACTGGAACAGACATAAACATCATCGGAAGACTGAACCCCGTCGCGCACGAAACGTCCAAATGGTCGCTCACAACGTTTAGGGTTCCCACTCCGAACAGTGAAGTCCACGAGATCGAAGTGGACTCGAGCGGAAGCATATGGTTCACCGAATTCTCAGATTATGCCAGCAAAATAGGAAAGTACACCCCCTTGACAAACGTATTCACTGAGTATCCAATCATTACACCGACGGCAAAGCCTCAGGGCTTGGCCGTATACACAGAGGCGGGCGGGACCATCAACGTGTGGTTCACGGAGTTCGGAGGAAGGAGGATAGGAAGGATAAGGCAACCAGAAGGTCCCACGGTCTCCACCACAGTCTATTCCATAACCTATGCCGTAACAACTTCTTCGACTGTGCTTACAGCGAGCACAGGGACAACTGCTGGAACGGCCCATACCGTTGTGGCATCGCGGTCTACCCCCATACTGACGAGTGCTTCGGCAACCACTGCAAGCTCCACGATTGTTGACACTGTGAGCATTGTCTTGACATCGTCGACGTACTGGACAACGACGCGCACCAGCACGACTACAACGTCGTTTACTACCTCAACCACGACGTACACACAGACATCGGTCAGTTATGAGACCACTTCCACCACAACATCAGTAACAGCCACCCGTGTTTCGACTTCTTGGGAAAGCGTTACCGTACTTA
>Ga0209725_1000636_pt1 | contig 21000 bp, 14 predicted proteins | sample I18A1metaG_FD_184145 | JGI IMG/M metagenome (GOLD analysis project Ga0209725, IMG submission 184145) | Lake sediment bacterial and archeal communities from Gulf of Boni, Indonesia to study Microbial Dark Matter (Phase II) - ​I18A1 metaG... | ecosystem: Environmental > Aquatic > Freshwater > Lake...
CCACGCGTCCAGCAGTTAACATAGAGTACTCTCCCCTTCCCTTTGGGCCTTGTTCTCCCAACTGCGTAGAAAAAACTTTCGGTGCTCCAATTTGCCTGTGCTATCCCCCCACATATGTCAGTGATAAATAGGTTACGAAGGCATGAGTGATCGAGGGAAGTGATTTCCCTTCGAGAATTCTCTACGGACGAGATTGACCTAGAATTACGCTCAATATTCAGCATCTTCATCTAACCGAATCGTTCCACAAGAAACGTACTGGGAGGGGTCTGAAGAAAAAAAACCGGGTGACACATGTTGGGGGATAGAACAGTGCTCCAATTTGCCCATAAGCTACAATATGGGGTCTGCCTAGCCGAGAGCGAAAGTAATCTTGTTTCAGGTCTAGTGACACTAGGATATCAAGCTGCAAGCATCATCTACGACCAACGTCCCTGTCTTGATATGGTCTCAGTTGCCCTAGTTCTCTAGGCGACCGCAAAGGTCCGTTCCGAAGGGGACATATGACTCCTAGCGACTACTCGCGAGACGAAGACTCATCTAAGAAACTTGTCTTGAACTATTCTCTTGACTTTTTCTTGGATTTCGTCAGACACTGGGATAAACGGCTTTCCCGGTGGGCCGACCTTCAACAGGCCACAGGCATTCACCATGCATTTGTATTGAGAGATTGGACTGTAGCCCTTCAACAGAGATTCAACTAGCGCCCAAGGCTCCCTCATCTTGTATTGGATCTCCCTAGCTCTCGTCCAGTCCCCGTTCAAACATGCCTTGTAGGCATCCAAGACCAGTTCCGGTTTCATACAAGCCATTCCTGAGAAGTTTCCCTTTCCTCCCCACATCATGGATGGAACCATCATGAGGTCAACGTGCAAGAAGCTCAACTCAGTGACTCTAGTGATGTTCATCCAATGCTCGAAATCTGGCACTATTTCCTTGCTTCCAGAAACCGTGGGAATGCGTGCCAGCTTCTGGAATATCTCCCAGCCAAGCAGGACCTTTTGGGTGTCCGGATTGTTGTAAACAACCAGTCCGACTTTTGGGCATGCCCGTGCCAACTCTTCGTAGTATGCCACGCACTCGTTGTCTGTCAGTTTTTGGTAGAACGGGACCACGTTCATGACTGCATCAGCTCCGCATTCCTGCGCATACTTTGTCTTCATTATTGCCTCCTGCGTATTGACCCCTGAACACCCAGGAACCGAAAACACATTGCTCTTTATCTCGTCGACAAGAGCCTTGATCAATCGCTTGTGATCTTCCCAAGGTAGCGTATGAAACTCTCCGACGGTTCCGGTTGTTGATATTCCGTGTATTCCCGTCTTACACATTATCCGTACGTTTTCTCTAAAGGCTTCTTCATCGAATTTGCCATCCTTTGTATAAGGCGTTGGCATGAGGCAGAATATGCCTTTGAACTTCTCGCGAGTCAACATTTCTAAATCGGCGTATAGTCGCAGATCTGTCGTATATTAGCCTTCCGCGGGCATCTTGGTCAGAGGATTAAAATACGTTCGAAGAAGATTACCGTCTTTGGTAGTGCATATGGAAAAGGTCATGTTTGGCATTGTGGGCACGGGCGTTTGGTGCCAGAATGCACACATAACTAACCTGAAGTTGCTTCCGGATGCGCAAATTACGGCCGTGCATAACAGGGGAGAGGAAAACCTGAAGAAAGCTCTCTCCATGATCGGAGGTAATCCAAGAGTCTTCAAGACTTCTTCGGAGGTTTATGAACAACCCGATGTTGATGCGGTAATCGTATGCTTGCCCCCTCATCTGAACCGGGACATAGTAATAAGCGCTCTACGAAAGGGCAAGCACGTTTTTTGTGAGAAGCCTCTATCCAATACCCTTGAGGACTGTCGTGAGATCGTCAAGGAGGCGCAGAGAACTCGACAAGTTCTTCAGATTGGCATACAGATGCCATATTCCCTACTTTTTGGCAAGGTCAAGGAGATAATTGAAGGAGGAGACATAGGTAATCCTCAGATGTGTTGGTTCAGAAGCTTCAGCGCCGTGGGCTGGGCTTACAGGAAAGGAACTTGGGTTACAGAACCTGATCTATCTGGCGGAGTCATGAACAGTTGGGGTGTTCATCCTTTCTGTGCATTGAATCTCCTTGCAGGCTCAAAACCGAAGAAGGTCGTGGGTGTGGGAGGGGTGAAGGTGAGAAAGGATACGCCCGAGAATATTGACAGCGCATGGATCATCATAACCTATGAAAACGGCGTCACCGCGTGTCTTGAATATTGCAGATTCTCTCCGTTCGGAAATGAGTGGCAATTAGGGGTGATTGGAGATAAGGGGAAGGTTGAGGCTCTATTCGAATCCAGAATAGTAAAGCAATATGGGATAGTCGATTCAACTGAGACCAGGTACATCTTACCTCCCCAGACCGGTGGTCTCTATACACCTGGCGGAGGAGATGGTTGTAAACAGCAACTGGAGGCCTTCATTCGATGTATCAAGACAGGAGAGAAGCCGAAGGTAGACGGGAACGTAGCACTAGAAGCTACTGCCGTAGCATTGGCCACTGAGAGATCAATCAAGGAAGACCGACCTGTCGAGATTGAAATATGATAGCTGAAACCAGAACGGGAGGGAGAGTTAACGCTATCCAGAACTGCAGATTGGTTTGTGACACCACTTGTTGACATGAAGGAACACAGATCGATATTGTCTCCTCCGAAGAAGATAGAATTCTACGACCTATCCTTGAGGGACGGACTCGAGTACCCTGGGGTATTCCTAACGACAGAACAGAAACTGAAGGTCGTACGCACTCTTGATGACCTGGGCGTTGACCGAATAGAAGCTGGCATGCCGATGAGATCCCCTGAGGAGGCCGGATTCGTAAGGGACGCGGTGAAGGCCGGGACGAAGGCAAAGATCTTCGCTCTATGCAGAACGAGAGAAGAGGACATCGACTTAGCTGTCAAGTGTGGCGTCTCGAACATTCTGGTCGAAGCACCGAGTAGCGATCAATTGATAACTGTGGCATTTAGATCAACTCGGGAGAGAATTCTAGACGAATCCGTCAAGGCTGTGAGATTCGCCAAGAGCCAAGGATTGTTCACATCATTCTTTCTCATGGACGCTACAAGAGCAGACCTGCCCTTCCTCACGGGAATGGTGAAGAAGGTTGTTGACGAAACTGGCGTGGATGAAGTAATCATAGTAGATTCCATCGGATCCTGCTATCCCGAAGGCATGGCCTTTCTCGTTGGAAAGGTCAGAGAGGTGGGAGTACCTGTAGGAGTTCATTGTCACAACGATCTCGGATTGGCAACAGCCAACACTTTGAGTGCAGTAGGGGCAGGCGCGCAGATAGTACACGTTTCCTTGAACGGCATCGCAGCGAGAAGTGGATTCACACCAATTGACGAGATAGCCCTATGCTTGAAACTCTTCATTGGCGTCGATTCAGGAATTAGATTCAACAACATATATCGAGCATCAAAGCTGTTTTCTGAACTCACAGAAGTTCCTATTCCTCCAATGAAGCCTGTGATAGGAGAAAACGCGACAGTCTTCGAGATCGGGGCCGCTCTGATGACCAATGATGAGTTCCTGAAGGCAGGAGTCTCAACAGGGTTCTTTCCATATTCTCCCTCTCTTGTAGGAAGGACCTTCGGAATAAGGCTTGGCACCAAGAGCAACAACTACTCCGTGGAGCGGGCCTTGAAGAGTCTGGGAATCAAGACGACTGAAGAAAACACCCAACTCATTCTTGAACGAGTTATCAAAACGGCGAAGGACAAACGACGACTTGTTTCTGAGACGGAACTCAAGGAAATCATCGCTGATGTGCTTCAGCACAGCGCAGGCGCTAATTGCCCGTGTTGATCTCAATCGGCGTCTGCGTGACAGGAAGCGAGTACCTTATAGAAGGTACACACAACGGGCCCTTTTTTTGGATCAAACTTCATTAGGGCCTTAGTCTTGACTGGGCGCTGAGTTCGCTCAGACTGGTGGTGCGGCTTACCTCTTCAAGTCTATAATACGTTGACCGGAAGACTAGAACCGTTCGAACCCTCCGACAAAGGTAAGGTCAGCGTATACGTCTGCGGACCGACAGTCTACGACTACAGTCACATAGGGCATGCCCGGACCTACGTCTCATTTGATGTCATAGTTCGCTATTTAGAGTACAAGGGCTACAAGGTCACTTACGTGGTCAACATAACTAACATTGACGACAAGATAGTAGCCCGTGCCAAGGAAACCAATGAGGATCCGCTGGCCCTCTCGAAAAGGTTTGAGCAAGCCTTTTTCGAAGACATGAAGGAGTTCAACCTAAGGCCAGCTGATTTCTATCCTCGCGTTTCAGACCACATCCAGGACATCATCATCATGACAGAGGGCCTGATAGAGAAAGGAGTCGCATACGTGACGGACGGAGATGTCTACTTCGATGTCACGAAGATTCAGGATTTTGGAAAACTATCCCACCAAAACCTTGATCAGATGATGGCCGGCGCCAGAGTAGAGATCGACCGAAAGAAGAGAAGCCCCCACGATTTCGCCCTGTGGAAGCGATCCGACAAAGGTGAGCCAAGCTGGGATAGTCCATGGGGAAAAGGTAGACCTGGATGGCACATGGAATGCTCAGCGATGTCAATGAAATACCTTGGGCCACAACTCGACATCCACGGTGGCGCAAAAGATCTCATCTTTCCTCACCATGAGAACGAGATCGTTCAGTCCGAATCATATACTGGAAAGAAACCGTTTGTAAAGTACTGGATCCACACAGGGTTCCTGACAATCGACGGTCAGAAGATGTCCAAATCTCTCGGAAACTTCATAACGATCAGGGATCTTCTGAAGAAACATAGCGCGGAATCCTTCAGGCTTTTTGTTCTCTCCACACATTACAGACGACCGGTTGACTTCTCGGATGAGGGGCTGACCCAAGCCGAGGCGACACTTGAAAGAATCTACGAGACCCGTGATCGATTGAAGAATCTGATTAAGAGCAATGCCTGCAGAGAATCCAAGGGTGAGGAAAGACTGCTGGAGGAGATGGCTGAGGCAAAGGAGAAATTCTTGATGGGAATGGAGAATGACTTCAACAGCGCCATTGCTCTTGCCAGTTTCCACGAGCTCATACGTCTCGGAAACAGGGTCGTCGATCTGAAGCCATCAAAGAGAGTCAGTGAAGTAGCCCTAGCCACAATCAACGAGTTGGGCGCGATCTTCGGGCTCTTCCAGCGAGAGAAGGAACAATTAGCTGTCTCTGACGAGGTGAAGGCTTTGATTGAGGAAAGGGACAGAGCTAGAAAACGGCGGGACTGGAAAAAGGCTGATGAGATAAGAGAGAGACTGAGAAAGATGGGAATCTCCTTGAGAGATTCCCCAGACGGCACTGCCATCGTCGTCGAAGGCTGATACTTCATTCTGTGGCCAAGGTGCAATTTTCACCAGTCATCCCACGAAATTCTACATTCCTCGCTTAGCGCATAACAGTCTTCTTCCTCTGACTTGATGTGAAACAACTCTCTCTCGCATCACGCGGTCATACATCTTTGACCGAGTCTAGTCAAACCTGTTCGATCTTGGACAGATTCGACCGAAAGTCATAATAAACGCCCTGCCCAGTGCCGCCCAAAAAAGCGGTGATGCCATGAAAGAAAAGATTGTATTGGCGTATTCTGGCGGGCTGGACACATCTGTAGCGATCCGCTGGATCCAAGAGAAGTACAGTGCTGACGTTGTAACGGTTACGGTGGATGTTGGCCAGCAAGAGGATCTCGCGAAGGTTGAAAGGAACTCAAAGACTGTGGGAGCGGTTCGACATTATTCGATAGACGCAAAGGAGGAGTTCGTCAAGGACTATATTCACCCCGCAGTGAAGGCAAACGCTCTATACATGGGGAAATACCCGCTGAGCACCGCTCTGGCCAGGCCTCTGATAGTGAAGAAGCTTGTGGAGGTCGCTCGAAAAGAAGACGCGACGGCTGTGGCACACGGATCGACTGGAAAGGGCAATGATCAAGTTCGATTCGATGTATCAGCCAAGGCATTGGCGCCTGAGCTGAAGATAGTGGCCCCGATAAGGGAATGGAATCTCTCCAGAGATGAAGAAATCAAGTATGCCGAGAGAAACGGTATCCCTATCCCAGTGAGCCTCAACAGCCCATACAGCATCGATCAGAATCTTTGGGGAAGATCTATAGAATGTGGAGTCTTGGAGGATCCAGCGAAGGAGCCACCTGAAGAGATCTATGAGTGGACCGTGTCGCCGGAAAAGGCGCCGGCAGAGCCAGAACGTGTTTCTGTAGGGTTCGAGAAGGGCGTCCCAGTCACTGTGAACGAGACGAAGACTAGTCCTCTGGAGTTGGTGCAGAGGCTGAACGCGAAAGCTGGCAGTCATGGAATTGGCCGGATCGACCACATGGAGGATAGATTAGTCGGCATCAAATCAAGAGAGTGTTACGAGTGTCCCGCAGCTACTCTTCTCTTGGAGGCCCACAAGGAACTTGAGAAGACTGTTCTCACAAGACATGAGTTACAGTTCAAACAGCAGGTCGAGGCTCAGTGGGCGTTTCTCGTCTATGCAGGTCTTTGGATGGAGCCACTTCGAGAAGATCTTGACGCATTCATCGACATGACTCAAGAGAGAGTCACAGGAGAAGTGAAGCTGAAACTCTACAAGGGCTCGGCGACAGTGGTTTCTCGCAGCTCCCCCCTGTCGCTTTATGATGCGAACCTAGCGACTTACAATGTTGGAACAACCTTCGATCAAAAGTGGTCCGAAGGCTTCATAGAGATCTGGGGACTGCCAACCAGAGCTGCAAGCATCGTCAAGGCCAAAGGATCCAAATGAGTTAGCGCATTGATCAACAACTCATGAGTCTGAGAACTGTATAGGCGGATCACCAGAACCTTCAGGGAAGCAAGCAGACTTGTCCAAGCTCCTTCGCGGCGCGAGATTAGGTTCCACCAAGAAGGATATCGTGGACTATGTATCATCGCTAACATCAGACCAAAGACTCCTAGAAAGTGTTGTGAAGATCAACAGAGCACATGTAATCATGTTGACCGACTGCAAGATAATTGATCAGATCAAGGCTGCAAAACTTCTCGAGGCACTCAACCAAGTCGACGCATCAGTCGATCTCACAAAGGTGGATTCCGAAGACGCCCACATGTACGTCGAGGAAATAGTCACGAAATACGCTGGCAGCGAGATAGGCGGCAATCTTCACATTGCGAAAAGCAGAAACGATCAAGTCGCGACCGCGATCCGGATGAAACTGCGCGAAGACATCGTAAGCTTAGTTTCCCAACTCTTGGAGGTTCAGCAGAGAATTCTAACTCTCGCAGAAAAGCACATTGAGACCGTGACACCTGGCTACACTCACACACAGCCAGCCCAACCAATAACCTTCGCACACTACCTTGTCTCCTTTTTCGACGCTTTCAACAGAGACATTGAGAGACTAAGTGAATCGTATCGAAGAGTAAACCTGAGCCCAATGGGCGCAGGAGCTCTCGCCTCAACAAGCTTCCCAATAGACAGAGACAGAATGGCGGAGCTTCTTGGATTCACTGATCTCATCGAGAATTCAATCGATGCCGTAGGCGCTAGAGACTTTTTGCTGGAAGTTCAGTCGTGTCTCACACTGCTCGCGCTGAATATCACCCGTTTGACAGAGGATCTGATTCTGTGGAGTTCGCTTGCGTTTGGAGTGATCGAGCTTCCCGACCAATTCTCGTCCACCAGCAGCATGATGCCTCAGAAGAAGAACCCAGAAGTCCTAGAAGTGATTCGAGCCAGAATGAGTCATGTTGCAGCGAATCTCCAAGCCGCCATCATGATCATGAAATCCCTGCCCTCAGGTTACAATCTTGATCTTCAGGAGATAACGCCTAGACTGTGGGAAACGGTCGACTGTATGTCTAGTTCTTTGATGATGCTGACTGATCTACTTCCGCTTCTGAAGGTGAAGCCAGTCTCATCTAACTTGCTGGATTTTACGACGTCTACAGAGCTTGCTAACCTTCTTACGAGAAAATACAAGGTTCCTTTCAGAACTGCACATAGGATCGTAGGTTCACTGGTTCAAGAACTTGTGGAACAGAAACGCCACCTGTCTGACACAACGCCTGAGCTTCTCGGTCTTGTTTCAAAGCGCGTTCTCGGAGCTGAGCTCAAGATTAGTGCGGAAGACATACAGTCATGCATAGACCCGTTACAGGTTGTGAAGGCTCACAGTGTAAAGGGTGGACCGGCGCCCGACGAAGTCGGAAGGGCATTGAAAACGCGAAATCAAGTTCTGGAGGCGTGGGATGGCTGGCTATCGAAAGAGACTGATCGACTGCAGAAGTCGAGTGAGAGGCTTCGCTCTCTCGTGGATCGATATTCTGCCTCATGTCACGGTTCGCTGCACTAAGGCTTAAGAAGACGGAGGAATACCTGAGGTAGGGTTCATTGGAGGTACCTCTCAGCCGTCGGAACAAGAAGAAAGCGGTTCTGGTTCTGGAAGACGGCTCTTTCTTCCTCGGCCAAGGTTTTGGTGCAACCACAAGAACAACAGGAGAAGTCGTCTTCTCTACAGGCATGGTTGGATACACCGAAGCTCTGACCGATCCATCTTACAATGGCCAGATTCTGAGCCTAACCTATCCACTTGTCGGGAACTATGGAGTTCCTTCCCGAAGAAAGACTTCCAGTGAAGTGCCGACATGGTTTGAGTCCAGTGGAATAAGAGTAAGAGGGCTTGTGATTCACGATCTATGTGAAATGCCCAGTCACTGGGCCTCATCCAGCACCCTTGATGATTGGCTCCTCGAGGAGAATATTCCTGGAATCCATGGGATCGACACGAGACAACTCACCAAGAAGCTCCGAGAGAAAGGGGTAATGCTTGGAATTCTCAAAGTGTGCGAGGAAAATGAAGAGCCTGATCTGAGTAAGCTAAGAGAAGAATCAACCAGAATACCGGACCCAAATGCCACTGACTTAGTTCAAGCAGTCAGCATAGCTGAACCGATAACCTATTCCAGCAAGAAAGGAAACAAGAGAGCAGTAGTTGTTGACTGTGGTGTCAAGGCAGGAATACTCCGCGCCCTTATCCAAAGAGAATTCACAGTGACACGTGTCCCATACAACTTCTCCGCTGAAGAGGTGCTTGAAGAGAAACCGGATTTGGTGATCGTCAGCAACGGACCGGGAGATCCGGAGTTCTGTGTTTCTACGATTGAAACGGTCCGTGGACTAGTCGACGATGTGTTTGTCATGGGGATCTGTCTGGGTAATCAGATACTGGCTCTCTCCCAAGGAGCAAAATGCTACAAGCTGAAGTATGGGCATCGGTCGCAGAACCAGCCAGCTCTGGACACAAAGACTGGCAGATGCTACATTACGACACAGAATCACGGCTACGCCGTTGACGCTCAATCACTAGAAGGAACTGAGCTCGAAATATCGTTTCTCAATGCAAACGACAAGACCGTTGAAGGCGTGAGACATCTGAAGCAGCCCTCCTTCGGAGTCCAGTTTCATCCAGAAGCTAGCCCAGGACCACGTGACACGGAATTCCTATTCGATCAATTTCTTGCCTTGGGAGGCAGATAGCGGTGCCGAAGCTGGAGTGGATCAGGAAAGTCGTTGTGCTCGGAAGCGGCGCCATAAAGATAGGTGAGGCAGCCGAGTTTGACTACTCCGGAAGTCAAGCTCTCAAAGCTTGGCGCGAAGAGCACATCGAAACAGTTCTAATCAACCCCAACATTGCGACGATTCAAACAGATCCCAAGCTAGGCGGAAAAGTGTACCTTCTTCCGGTGACGCCGAACTATGTCGAGCAGGTGATTAGGCGAGAGAAGCCTGACGCCATACTTCTCGGGTTCGGCGGCCAAACCGCACTGAACTGTGGAGTCAAACTCGCCAAGTCAGGAGTACTGGAGCGATACGACGTGAAAGTGCTCGGTACCCCAATACGAGCTATTGAGGACACGGAAGATCGAGAGCTTTTCCGTCAAGCCATGATTCGTGGAGGTATTCCAGTGCCGAAAAGTGCCTCTGCCACCTCAGTGGTGGACGCGGCTCGAATTGCGGAGGAGATCGGTTACCCTGTCATCGTGAGGGTTGCGTACACTCTTGGTGGAAAGGGTTCCGGTGTGGCGAGAAACCAGAGGGAGCTGAACGAGATTGTGGAAAGGGCACTGGCCCACAGCATGATAGAACAAGTTCTCGTAGAGGAGTATCTGGGGCATTGGAAGGAGATCGAGTATGAGGTCATGCGCGACTCCGCAAACAATTGTCTAACCGTCTGCAATATGGAAAACTTTGACCCGATGGGAGTTCACACAGGTGACTCGATAGTTGTTGCACCTTCTCAGACCTTGAACAATCGCGAGTATCAACTTCTGCGCTCGCTCTCAATCAAGGCGATTCAGAGTCTGGGTATCGTGGGCGAATGCAATATTCAATGGGCCTTGAAACCTACAAGTGAAGATGTGAGAGCGATAGAAGTCAACGCCCGAATGTCAAGAAGCTCCGCACTTGCGAGCAAAGCCACAGGTTATCCGCTCGCTTACATCGCAGCCAAGCTTGCCCTGGGGTATTTGCTGCCTGAGTTGCTGAACAAGGTCACTGCGGTTACAACTTCCTGCTTTGAGCCCGCTCTGGACTATGTCATTGTCAAGATACCTCGTTGGGACTTCCAGAAGTTTAGGAGCATTGACCGAGGACTCGGCCCCCAGATGAAATCCGTCGGCGAAGTCATGGCCGTCGGACGATGCTTCGAGGAAGCATTGCAGAAAGCGGTTCGAATGATCGAGGTCAATGAGCTAGGGCTCACAGGTGAACGGCTCGGCGAGAAGAAACCTAGAACTCTGAATGAATTGAAGCAGAGCCTAGCCAACCCGACCGATGAACGGATCTTCGACCTAGTTGAAGCCTTACGGAAAGGAGTCTCTGTCGATGAGCTGTACAAGCTCACCGGAATTGATCGATGGTATCTCTATTGCATCAAGAACATTCTGGGTCTTGAGCGCCGATTGGCTATGAGCTCGCTTGGAGACAATGAAGCGCCTAAGCTAATTCAAGAGGCAAAGAAGCTAGGTTTCTCAGACCGACAGATTGCCCACTGTATTGGAACTGATGAGTTGACGGTGCGGAAGTTCAGAAAGGAGCACGGAATCACGCCAGTCGTGAAACAGATTGACACCTTGGCAGCGGAGTGGCCTGCCAAAACAAACTATCTCTACTTGACATACGGTGGATCTGAGAATGATGTGGAGATCCAGTCAGGCAAGAAAGCGATCGTGCTGGGATCAGGAGTCTTCCGAATAGGGTCAAGCGTCGAATTTGATTGGGGCGCTGTCAACACAATCTGGGCACTGAAGAAACAGGGCATAGATGAAGCCATAATGATCAACTGCAACCCTGAAACAGTGTCAACTGATTATGACACTTCAGACAAACTGTATTTCGAAGAACTAAGTCTAGAACGAATACTGGATATCTACGAGATCGAGAAACCTCTTGGCGCGGTCGTAGGAGTCGGCGGCCAGACACCGAACAATCTTGCAATGAAACTGGCTGAGGCAGGAGTCAGACTGATCGGAGCCAGTGCAGAGAGTATTGACCGAGCAGAAGACCGCTCCAAGTTCAGCGCACTCCTTGATCAACTTGACATTCCTCAGCCCAGATGGAGCAAATTCACAAGAATGGAAGACGTGAAGTTCTTCGCAAGGAAGATTGGCTACCCTGTCCTTGTTAGGCCCAGCTATGTGCTCTCAGGATCTGCGATGAGAGTTGCTCACGACGAAGAGGAGCTGGAAGGCTACTTACGTTTTGCCGCTAGGTTCTCCGCCGAGCACCCTGTAGTCATCTCCGAGTTCATGGAGGGAGCCAGAGAGGTAGAGGTTGACGGGGTTTCAGATGGAGAAGATCTGCTCATAGGAGCTGTGATAGAACACATCGAGAACGCAGGCGTCCACAGCGGAGATGCCACGATGTCTATTCCAACACAGACTTTGCAGCAGAAGACTGTGGAAACGATCCGAGAGTATACACGGTCAATAATGCGCGCCTTGTCTGCAAGAAGTTCATTCAACATACAATATCTGGTCAAGAATGGAACAGTGTACGTGATAGAGTGTAACCTTAGAGCGTCACGATCATTTCCTTACACAAGCAAAACTGTAGGCGTCAACCTGATCGAGGTGGCATCATCAGTCATGATGGGAAGAAGCCTGAAGGATCTGAAGATAGATGTACCCAGACTGCTCCCATACGTAAGCGTCAAGGCGCCCCAGTTCAGTTTCATGAGGCTCGGAGGAGCTGACCCGATCCTAGGCGTCGAGATGGTGAGCACAGGGGAGGTCGCCTGTATTGGCGATGACCTGTCAGACGCTCTCCTGAAGGCTCTCGAGGCCTCCGAGTTCACTATCCCACCAAAGCAAGGCTCAATTCTAATCTCAGTTGGCACTCAGGCCAAAGAAAAGATCGTCCAAGTCGCGAAAAGGTTTGAGGATTCAGGCTTCAAAATCTTTGCGACTGAACATACCGCAGACGCTCTCAGAAACGGTGGCCTTCGTGATGTTACGGTTCTGAACAAGATAAGTGATCAGAAGGAACCTAATGTTCTTACCTATCTGCTGAAAAGAGAGATTGATCTGGTCATAAACATCCCGTCCACAAAGGAGATTTCGCCGGGAAGTAGAAGTTCACGAAAGGATGAGTACCTCATCAGACGGCTGGCAGTAGAGTTCAACATCCCCATAGTTACAACAATAGAGTTGTCTGAGGCGGTTGCGGATGCCCTTGCGAACGGATCGAAGAGAGCGGCGGAACCCAGGTCGCTGAACGAGTATGAGGACTCTCTTCAGCAAACGATTCAGTTGCAGCAAGCTGGGGATAGCTGAGAAGAATCTGACACTAGTTCCTTCTGAGTAAGATCTTTCCAGGTCGAGCCTTGGCCAGTTCACCTGAATCCACAACGATCTGGCCGTTCACAATTACCGTATCTATGCCTTCTGGGAATTCCGCAGGTTGCTCAAAGGTCGCCTTGTCAATAACCTTCTCCGGATCGAACAATACCACATCCGAGAAGAACCCTTCTCTAAGCATTCCCCGGTTCCTCAGTCCAACGCGTTGAGCTGGGAGAGACGTCATTCGCCTTATGGCATCCTCCAGCTCAAGGATGCGCTTGTTTCGCACGTATTGCCCGAGAACGCGCGGATAGGTTCCGTAGAATCTGGGATGTGGTTTGCCTGACGACAGAGGACCCGTAGGAGAAACTGACCAGGCGTCTGTGCCAACCATGTGATAGCGGCCTTTCATCGCGTACTCCACGTCCCCCTCATCCATGGAGAACATGATCATCGTGGCTCCGCCTTGGTCCTCTAGAAGCAGGTCACGCAGCGCCGTGAACTCGTCAGGTTTCCCAAGCAGCTTCGATATCTCTGCAAGATTCTTTCCTTCAACCTGCTTGAGAGCCCGCGATTTCACGGAAGATACGACTATTCTCTCCCAACCTGCCTCGTCCAGTATATTCTCCGTTTCCGGTGTCCCCACCTCCATTTCTCGGCGAATCCTTGCCCATGTCTCGTTGTTCCTTATCCGTTCTAGGAGCCGGTCTATTCCTCCTTCGTGGACCCAAGGGGGCAGCATGGTTACGAGCGAGGTCATGCCAGCTGTGTACGGATACTGGTCATATGTCACGTCTACTCCTCGCTTTCTAGCCTCTTCCATCCACTCAAGGGTTTCCTTCAGTTTTCCCCAGACTCGGCGGCCAGCTGCCTTGTGGTGGCTAATGTGTACCGGTGTTCCGGCTTTCTCGCCGATCTCGATGGCTTCTTTGGCGGCCTTGATGAGTGTGAGGCCTTCGCCTCGAATGTGTGAGAAGTATGTGCCGCCATTTTTGGCTACTTCTTGCGTTAACTCGATCAGTTCCTTGGTTTTGGAGAACATGCCGGGGGGATAGATCAGCCCTGTCGACATGCCAACTGCCCCCGCCCTCATAGCCTCAGCTACCATAGCCTTCATGTCTTCAAGTTCTCTGCGGTTTGGCTCTCTTTCAGCGAAGCCCATCGCCGCGATGCGGACAGTTCCATGGCCTACCAGGTGAACCGCGTTGCTCGTACTTCGAAGTCGCCGCATCTTCGTTAGGTATTGCTTGAACGTGGTCCAGGGGAGCTTTATGTCTGGATCTGAGAGGAACGGGGCAACATAGCGCCTCAACAGCTTCTCGAACCTGCGATTTATCGGCGCAAGACTCATGCCGCACTGTCCTACAACAAGCGTCGTTATTCCTTGCCTGACTGTGCTTTCAGCCCGAGGATCAAAGATCAGACTGAAGTCCGAGTGACTATGTACATCTATGAAACCTGGCGAAACGGCTCTTCGCGTCGCGTCAAGCGTTTTCTTGGCTGTGCTTGGGTCCACTTTTCCAATCTTGACTATTCTTTCGCCTTTGACGGCTATGTCTGCTCTGAACCAAGGGTTTCCAGTTCCATCAATAATCCTTCCACCTGTGATCGCTAGGTCATACAGTTTCGGCATTCTGACAACCACTCTCTATTGTTCCTAGCTGTACGCCCACCAAGCTAATCAGATTTTTCTTTAGCGACGAGTATTGCAGAACAATAAGAAAGGTTGATGGCTGGGAATCTGAATGAGCAAACAGCTGGGATCTGGGTTGGAGAAGGCTGTGGAGGAATACAACAGGTACCGAAGCCCCGAAGCAGTTGCGAGAATAGTCCAAACAGATAACGATGGCTTCACATTGGAGTTTAGCGGACCCTTCTGTCAATCGTGTGGAGTTCATGATTACTTCGAGGACATGATCTTCGAGCTGGAGCGTTTGACCGGTATGAGCGCCTCTTTACGGGAGATTCAGGAAATGGAGAAGGGGATGTATCAAGTTAGATACTCGATTGACAAGCAATCTCATGGCGGAGATGAAGGTGGAGGAGAGAGCTCAAAGCAGGAGTTGAAATGATGGCCTTCGAGAAGATTTTCACGTTGGATACATCGAGCATCAAATTTGGCCTTGGAGCCACGGGTGAAGTCGGCCACGACATGAAACGCCTAGGCTCCAAACGCGCAATGCTTGTGACGGACCCCAATCTGGCAGGAAGTGAACCCGTATCTATCGCCCTAGAAGCGCTGCGCCGAGAAGGGATCGAGGCTGTTCTGTACGATGCTGTACATATCGAGCCGACCGATGTCTCCTTCAAAGAGGCCATCAGGTTCGCTGTGGAAGGCCGATTTCAAGGATACGTCGCGGTCGGCGGAGGTTCAAGCATCGACACGGCGAAGGCGGCTAACCTCTACGCCACCTATCCAGCCGACTTCCTAACCTACGTCAATCCGCCGATCGGCAAAGGCCAACCCGTTCCAGGCCGTCTGAGGCCCATGATTGCCGTACCGACCACGGCTGGGACAGGAAGCGAGACTACAGGCGTGGCAATCTTCGATTTCCTAGAGATGCACGCCAAGACAGGCATTGCTCATCGCGCTCTACGACCAGACATCGGCATTGTAGATCCGAACAATACTCGAACTTTGCCGAAGACAGTGGCCGCTTGCACTGGTCTTGATGTGCTGGGACATGCGCTAGAATCCTACACGGCTCTTCCTTTCAACAGGCGTCAGGCACCGGAACATATCAGTCTACGACCAGCCTACCAAGGAGCCAATCCAATCAGCGACATATGGGCCACGCGGGCAATCGAAATCATGTCCCAAAATCTTCCCCGAGTGCTCAAGGATCCTTCTGACGATGAGGCGCGCACTCAGATGATGCTCGCCGCAACCTTCGCAGGCATTGGCTTCGGAAACGCAGGTGTCCACCTTGCCCATGCCATGTCATATCCAGTCTCCGGCATGGTTCGAAGCTACGTGCCTGAGGGATATCCACCTGACCACCCACTGATCCCCCACGGCATGGCCGTAATCCTCAACGCTCCCACAGTCTTCCGATACACCGCAAGCGCAAATCCAGATCGCCATCTGCACGCCGCCAAACTAATGGGCGTAGACACATCAAACGTGAAGCCAGAAGACGCAGGACAACTCCTTGCCGATGCGATTATCGTTCTGATGCGTCAGTCCAGTATGCCTAACGGACTGAGTGCCGTTGGCTTTAGGCCCGACGATGCGCAGAAACTGGTGGCGGGCACGATCTCGCAGCATCGTCTCACAAAGATATCACCTCGCCCAGTTGACGCAGCGAGTCTCAAAGATCTCTTTCTAAACTCAATGACTTACTGGTAGACGCGCGCGCTTAATACTCGTGGAACAAGGCTTTCAACGAGAAATGGGGAGTGATGCCGCGCCTGCTAGTTACCAATCTCATTGAGGAGAAGCATACTAGTGCAGTCCGCATGCCTCTATAACCATCAGTCCGTAGATCTTTGCGAAGTCTAGGAGCCTATCGATGGAAACCCATTCGTCGGGCCCATGTGTGCCTGACATGTAATTGTCACCGGGGCCGAAGGCCATTGCCGGTATCCGAGCAACATTAGTCAGCCATGATGTGTCATTGGAACCTGTGAAGCCTCTAGGCGTCAACTCATACCCCGCCACATTCCTTGTCGCGTTCTTCGCGATCTTGAACACTTCTTCTGACGTGGAGATTTCGCTGGGCGGCCACCAAGAAGTGGATGTAACCTCAGCGTTGATAGTAGGATCCTTCTGCTTCAGAGAATCAATCACGGCTCTGACTTCTTGCAGGACACCCTCGCTTGTCATGCCTGGAATGATGCGGATGTCGCATGTTGCCTCGCAGAGCTCAGGAATCACGTTCTCCTTTATCCCGCCTTTTATGACCGTTCCTGGAGCCACGGTGGGTTCCGGGAGCAAGGGATGAGGCTTAGCAGTGAACTTGTGTTCGTTGAGTGCGAGAAGGATCTTGCACATGTTGAGCACAGCGTTTATTCCTTCTTGAGGCCGGCTACCGTGAACTGCTTTTCCTCGAACCACTACCTTGATCCATTGGAGTCCCCTGACCGCTGTTCTCGCGTAGATCTTGCTGTTGTACACCGATGCCTCGCCGACAACCGCCATGTCCACATTCTTCGTGCTTTCGTACCCCTTCTCTACGAGGTATCTTGTGCCGTGCTTCGAACCTGTCTCCTCGTCTGCAACTGCGTGGATCAGGAAATTCCCTTTCAGGCGAGCCCCTATCTCACCAAGAGCTCTTGCTGCAATAATCGCTGAGGCGATCGCGCCCTTCTCGTCGCCAGACCCTCTCCCATAGATCCTCCAGTCCTTGATCACACCCTCATGCGGGTCGACGGACCAAAACTCGAGATTGCCAACAGGCACAGTGTCATAGTGGCCATTGAAGAGGAAGTTGCCTCCGCCTCCCTTTCCCTGCAGAACGCCAAGCGCGTTCACCCTCTTCGGAGCAGGCTCAACCAGCTCAACATCAAATCCGAGAGAGGCCAGCTTCTCTTTGACCAGCTCCGAAATTTCCGTTTCGTTTCCTGGTGGGTTCTCACTTGGTATGCGAATCATGTCACGAGTTAGCTTGACAAGATCGTCTGAAAGCGAGCCAACCTTTCCGAGAAACCTTTCCTGTAGGCTCAACTTGGATTCAAATCGAACCTCAACGGGTATGAGGATATAAGATTGTTCTGTTCCCCAAGAATCGACAACCGGTCCAGATTACTCGATTATTTCCCATTGAGCTTGATACATGTCCAATTGTTCCAGACTATACGGGTCTAGTGGATGTTCTCTCTCAGGTATCTCAAGATGCTTTGTCTCTCCAAAGAGCTTTGTCGAGAAGTATCGTGTTCCTGTGTCGTTGATCATTGTCACTATGGTCTGCATGCTAGGGTGTTTCTTTGCGACTTTGATAGCTGCTGCGACATTGCATCCCGAGGAAATGCCGCAGAATATGCCTTCTCGCACGCAGAGCTCGCGCGCCATTTCGATTGACTCTTTTGATGAAGTGGTGATAATTCCTGTTAGAATGCTGAGCTCAAGGTTGCGCGGAACAAATCCGTCCCCAATGCCCTCGATCTCATGAGTTCCCCAGCTTCTCTTCGATAGAATGGGCGCCTCGCTCGGCTCCACGGCATACAGAAGAACTTTCGAGTTCTTCTGTCTTAGGAACTTCCCAATCCCCGTTAGAGTTCCTCCGGTTCCCTGGGAGGCCAAGAAGCAGTCAACTCTCCCATTCGTCTGTTCCCATATCTCAGGTCCAGTTGTGGTGAAATGGGCGCTTACGTTGTCTGGGTTCACAAACTGGCCTGGCTCCCAGTACCTGCCAGGTGACGCTCTCTTGAGCTCCTCTATCTTCTTGATGCAGAGATCAACATCACTCTCTCCGCCTCGTGTTGTGATGATATTTCCTCCGTAGGCTCGGATGATTTTCATTCGCTCTTGGCTCATGCCCTCCGGCATGACTATTGTGACCTTGAAGTCAAGCGCTCTTCCAACGAACGCGCAGGATATGCCCGCATTTCCCGTTGAAGCCTCAACAATCTCCATTCCCGGCTTGAGATCTCCACGGGCAATCGCTCTGGTTATCATTTCGTAGTATATCCGATCCTTGAGACTTCCAGTTGGATTCGTAGACTCGAGCTTCGCTAAGATATCGGCAGAGACCCCTCTGGATTTCGGGATAGATGCCAACTTGATGAGAGGCGTTCTGCCTATGGCCGCGAAGACCCCGTCTAGGACATACCTGTTCTTTTCCCAGTCAACCAACTTGTTGAACCCTCAGAGGACTCTACGTGGCTTGTCACCTACAGCTCATAAGCATTATGAGGTTCGTCTTGAATCGGCGCACACTCTTTTCTTGGTCTCGGCAGTTGGCTTGGCCGTTGCGGCAGCATACATCACAATATTGACTAGATTATGGATCTGTGATACGCCTAGTGTTCACACCACTTTTCCCAGCCATGTTTATTCATATCCGGTCGGAGTCTTACTCATCGAGTGTTGAATGCGTTATCTGGGGAAGGCGTGTTGAAGACAGCAAAATCCCCCACTGTTAGGAGATCAAGATTCTATGAGAGTCTCTCTAATGGTGAAGTACGGTGTGGAACCTGTGAGAGAAGATGTACTATTCCATTGGGGATGGTGGGATTCTGCAAGACCCGGAGAAACATCGATGGCAGCTTGTTCACCCTAGTTTACGGCGACATATCATCAATCTCGGAAAATCCGATTGAGAAGAAGCCGTTCTTTCATTTCTGGCCTGGCAGCTACGCCTTGACCATTGGCACTTGGGGGTGCAACTTCTCTTGTCCTTGGTGTCAGAACTGGGAGATTAGCAAGTATGAGCCGAACCCCGAAACCGCGAACTACACCTCGCCCCAGCGACTGGTTGAGATGGCAATTGAGGACAAATGCCAAGGTATCTCAGTCTCCTTCAATGAGCCTACGCTTCTCTTGGAGTATAGCCTTGACCTTTTTCCGCTCGCACGAGGAAAAGGACTATACAACAACTACGTCTCGAACGGCTACATGACCTTGGAGGCGTTGAAGGCTCTCCGTGAAGCGGGTATGGATGCGATCAAATTCGACCTGAAAGGCACCGCGGAGATCTATGAGGAGTACTGTGGAGCCAAGGTCGATGTCGTGTGGAGGAACATAGCAGAATCAAAGCGGCTTGGGATGCATGTTGAAGTCGTGGCTCTCCTGATTCCCGGAATCAATGATAGCGAGAGTCAAATCCTAGATGTGTCTCGGAGACTCGAGGAGGCCGCTGGCCCGGAAACACCTCTTCATTTCACTCGTTTTCATCCAAGCTGCAAGATGACTGATCGATCAAGCACCCCGATAAGCACGCTTGAAATGGCTCATGAAACAGCCAGAGAACAGGGATTGCTCTACGTCTATATCGGCAATGTTCCAGGACATAGATTTGAGAACACGTACTGTCATAACTGCGGAACTCCGCTCATCCAAAGGTACGGGTTCAACATCGCAAACTACTCCATATTGAAAGATGGGCGCTGTCCAAAATGCCGGAACCCGGTACCCATTGTTAGTAGCCACATAGGGTAGTCAGTATCATAAACCAGGCAAATGCACTATTGAGACATGGCCTCTAATGAGTGCCGCAACCGGGTTCCCAATACGATCATGAGAATTGACTGGTGGGACTCTTGAGCAACAGAGATGCCAGCAAAACTCTTCTTGTCTCGTCGATTCATTATGAGGCATATTATCTATGTAGATTCAATCTGGCTCCAGTCCTACCCTTACTGATCGCCGAGTTCGGATTCTCACATTCGGAAGCCGGAGTCCTTACCTCGATGCTCTTCATCTCCTACGCCCTCATCCTTCTTCCCGCCGGTGTCCTAGGCGATATAATTGGACCACGAGCAGTCATAGCTCTAGGCGCAATAATATCCGCCGCGATGAACATTCTCTTCAGCCAATCCACATCTTTCATCCCAATGGTCGCAATTCAATTTGCCAACGGCCTAGGACAAGGCATGGCGTGGGGGCCGCTGACCCGGCTTATGGCGAACTGGTACCCACGCGAGAAGATGGGGTTCGTCATCAGCTTGTTGTCTATTCCGCCCTCACTTGGACCAACCATGGCGTACATTCTCTCAGGATACATTGCCTCAGTCCACAGTTGGAAGATGGCATTTCAAGTTCCATCGATGATACTGATCGCGACATCGTTGATCTTCATACTTCTCGTGAAAGACAGGCCGTCCGGCTCCTCCCCAAGTCGTCAATGGTCGAGAACAGGCTTTCTTGAGTTACTGAAGAACCGCAAGATCTGGCTCGTCGCCATAGCGTATCTGGCGCTCTGGGGCGCCACCCGAAGCCTCTCCGTTTGGCTGCCAACCTTTCTGGTCGAGCGGGCAGGAATGAGTCTGATGGTGGCTTCCACAATTGGGGGCGTGATATCCCTGCCCGGAATTCCATCAATGTTCGTTGGAACCTGGCTCTCCGATGTCCGGCTGCAAGGACGGAAGAGCATCTTAATCTTCTTCTCTCTTGTGGCACCGATTCCCATCCTAGTTCTTCTCCCCTTCATTCAAGGACAGACACTACTATAC
>Ga0209725_1000637_pt1 | contig 20997 bp, 18 predicted proteins | sample I18A1metaG_FD_184145 | JGI IMG/M metagenome (GOLD analysis project Ga0209725, IMG submission 184145) | Lake sediment bacterial and archeal communities from Gulf of Boni, Indonesia to study Microbial Dark Matter (Phase II) - ​I18A1 metaG... | ecosystem: Environmental > Aquatic > Freshwater > Lake...
CGGTTGAGCAACACTCTTACATACCGGGCCCGACACAGGCTAGATACAGACTCAGGTGTCAGCATTGTCGTATTACTGGGTACCCAGACCCCCAACGAGAGTCAAATGCCTTCCGCCAAGACAGGAGTTCTACTATCAACCTGCAATGGAGCGGTACGTTTACCAGCCACCCGCAGAAGAGGTTCTAGTTGAACAACCCCCGGAACTCTACTACCTACCTCCTCCAGAGGTCTTCTACGTCGAGCCGCCGGTGCAACGATATTTGTATCAGCCGCCACCGCAAGAGTTCTACTATCAACCCCCGCCTCAGGCGTACTACTACGAACCTCCACCAGAGCGTGTCACCTCTCCATTGCCACCGCCGCCTGATCTCAGCGTGATGTACACTAGCGCCAACTACCCCGCACCTCTTGAATATCAGCCTCCCCCAGACCAGTCATACCTCTCCACTGACGCTCAGGCACTACCTTTCTCCTATGAAGTTCGCACATTTCCTTCGCCTGTCAGGATCTATCATCCGAAAGAGCTACCACTCAAGAGATAGATAGTCCACTACACCAGCGCCGATCCGCCAGAATAGGCAGACTTCAAGAGCTCTTTTTCTCATCCAAGTATCTTCGTTCAAGGCTTATTGGTAAGGCTCAAAGGCTGGAAGAGCCACTCACGCAGAGAAATGGACGTGTCAGATGCATGGAGAAACCGTTCTGGATGATCTGCATAACCCACATGCTCCTTGAGGTATATCTACTCATACAAGTCGCGCTAATCCCCGTCTACATACGAGAGTTTCAGCTAAGCATTCTCGAAGCCTCTCTAGTCGCTACGATCCCAAGCCTAATTCAACTCCTGATGAATGTCCCCTTCGGCTTCTTGGTAGATCGGTTTCAAGTGAAGCACCTTCTGTTTTCTAGTATGGCGATAGAAGGTGCTTCAGCGCTTCTCCTGAGCCAAACCAACAGCTTTTGGATGCTCGTGTTCGGAGCCTCAATGATGAAACTCTCATCACCTCTGTATCACATATCAGGACTAAGCCAGATCAGCAGACTTGTCACACAAGGGAAGACAAGCAGGTCAATAGGTATTCATAACGCGCTTGGAAGTCTAGGCGTCGCCATAGGCGCTATCAGCCTCCCCTTTTTCCTCTCCTCTTTGGGATGGCGGTGGACCTACCTATTCTGGGCCATTCCGGTTCTCATATGGGGATTCATCATGCTGCGATCCTCTCAACTTGAAACTAGAACACTTGAGAGGAAGGATGTCAAGAGGTGGAAGGCACTGGAGAGGCTATCGCTTGTGCTGCATATCAATTTCCTGATATTTCTGGTTGCGATAGGGTTGAGAGAGGTCGGAATCACTGGAATCTCCACCTTCATGACCACGTACCTTGTAAAGATGAGGGGTTTCTCCGAGGCCATTTCCAGCCTTGTCTTCGGCTTAGGGCCTGTCATGGGAATAGTAGGTGCCCTCGGCGGCGGCTACTTAGGCGAAAAGATCAATGCAAAGAAGACACTGAGCCTGTCGATCCTAGGCTGCGGAGTCACACTATATGCACTGTCGCAAACCTCTCAACTTTACCTGCTTACTCTCATCTACCTCATGTACGCATTCTTCAGCCATAGCGTCTGGACGCCTATGAACACGATAGTGTCAGACATAACTCCTCGAACAGAGAGGGGACTGAGCTTCAGCGTGTATTTCTTCTCAGAAGGCCTAATCACTTCCATCGCTCCGATTTCCGCAGCCGCTGTCATAGAACTCTCCAACATATCCTATATCTTTCCGTTCAGCATAGTGTTCATAGCCGCTGGCTTAATCGTTCTTCAATTCTTCACCTACCCCCGAAGCCCTATCACAGGAAACAAGATCTGAAGAGACCCGCTCAAGCTTGTAGCCAGTTCGTCATGCTTTCATTTGCTCTATGTAGACCTCGATTAAGTGGTATGCTTCAGCTCCACTGGTTTTTCCATAAATAGTTCTACTAACTTCATTCTATTGGGTGATAGACAATGAAGTGGGTGACTCGTGAAAACGTCCACGTGGACAGAGTTGCCTGTCCATGGCTGATCAAAAGATTCGTTGACCCGAAAGCAGAGTTTCTATTTGTCCCAACAGAAAAGGTGCAAGAAACGGCAGACAAAGAAAAGGCAATTCCATTTGACGCACAAGGAGTTGAACTCGGTCACAAGGGAGACAGATGCAGTTTTGACGCGATAATCGATAAGTACCGTCTTACGGACCCCGCTCTTCTCGAACTCGCCAAAATCGTGAGGGCTGCAGACACAAATAAACTGGATCTAGCACCTGAAAGTGTAGGGCTAGAAGCCATGGCAGCGGGTTCGATGATGATAGCAAAGAACGATCACGAAGCGATAGAAAAGCAGGCATATCTCTACGACGCACTTTACGCCTACTGCAAGCTCCGCCTGATCAAAGAAAAGTATGCCAGTGAGATTGAGAAACTCGATCGAAAACAGAGATCTGAGTTCCTCAAGAAAAGAGTGAAAGAGACCGGTCTATGACCTCGCGCGAGCGCATGGTCGGCTACTCGTTCTGGGCACTTTGCATCGTTGGCTTTCTTGCGATACTCAGCTCAACGATGTCAAAGAACCCCGTACTGAACCCATTCGCACGCAACTTAGGTACGCCTGATTCTTTGATGGGATTTGTTGCTGCAGCCTCAACTATTCCGGGGATATTGGTTAGCCTGCCGGCAGGCTCATTATCTGATATCTTCGGGAGAAGAAGGATTCTATTTATGTCTGGCACAGTATTCGCTTCGGCCCCTTTTTTCTATTTGCTCGTGTCTTTTTGGTGGCAACTAGCCTTGGTCAGGTTCTACCACGGCTTCGCTACGGCCATGTTCGTCCCCGTCGCGAACGCCTTCGTCGCAGAGTTATTCCCAACTAAGAGAGCGGAACGCATCTCGCTCTTCTCGTCTGCGACAACCGGCGGGAGGATCTTGGCCCCCTTCCTCGGTGGCTACATTCTATTTGCGACAAGCTACGGTTTTCATCAACTTTACTTGGCCGTCGGGGTTGCTGGAGTTACGGCCTTTGTCACTGCGCTTGCACTTCTCAAAGAGAAGCCCCGAACCACAGGAAAGAACGCCAAAGGTTTCACCGAGTCGAGTTCAGGTCTTCTTCAGAGATGGATTGCTGTTGCAGGAACCCGTGGCATAACGGTAGTGGGTTTAGTCGAAGCCTCTCAGTACTATGCCTACGGCGCCGCGGAGTTCTTTCTTGTAGGATACCTCAAGGAGATGGCTCATTTTGACTCGCTCTCCATTGGCGTAATCATGGGATCTCAGCTTGCCGTGATCCCTATACTCAAACCGCTCATGGGAAAACTCTCAGACAAGACAGGGAGACGGCTCCCAATAGTCCTTGGCTCACTGGTGAGCGCGTTCACTCTTGCCATAGTGCCCTTCACGACGTATTTTCCCCTTCTTCTGCTTATCTCGATGCTCTACGGCCTTGGCTTCTCAACAGTGACATCTTCGACTCCCGCACTTGTCAGTGAACTCACTGAGGAGAGTCTTGTAGGCACAGGCATGGGTTTTTTGGGTACAGTCATGGATGTGGGGCAGACCTTGGGGCCGATCGTGACGGGGTTCATACTCGCGACAAGCCTCGGCTACTCAGGCTCTTTCTTGGCACTGACAGCAATCCTTCTGATGTCCTCCACAATCTTTGTTATGGCAAGGGTCGCAAGAAGTTGAGAGCTTCAGCGACAACGGTCAGCGACGCGAGGTATCATTCCCAAGAAGGATCGCTCAGACATCCTATCTTTGGATAACAGGAGAACCTCGCGAAGTTTTCAGCTTTAGTAGTAGTTATATGTGTCCGGCTAACTTCATATTCCTTGGGTGAGCGATTTTGCCCAGTGCGAAACTTCTAGAAATGTTGAACCAAGCGATTGCTAGAGAGCTTCAAGTTTCAATCCAATACATGTGGCAACATGTGCAGTGGAAAGGTGTGAAAGGCTATGCAGTGAGCGACGAGTTCAAGAAGATCGCGATTGCGGAGATGAAACATGCAGAGAAAATCGCTGAGCGACTCTGGTACCTAGGAGGAAAGCCCACAACCAAACCCAACTCAATCAATGTTGGCGACGAATTGAAAGAAATGATCAGCTTTGACGCCAAAGCTGAAGAAGAAGCAATCACGATGTACAAACAGATCATGGATATCGCGCAGAAGGAAGGCGATGTAGCCACACGCGAAATATTCGAAGAGATAGAAGAGGAAGAGGAAGAACACCACGACTTCTTCACAAGCCTACTCGAGAAGTAGAACGGAATCTCGCCTCTCTTCCTTTTTTTGAGCTTAGCGCAGGTCCCGCGGATACGGTTGGAATAGTGAAAGCCTGCTTTATCGCAGTATCTCCGTGCCTGCCCTTTGTTCAAGAGCTTCGATTATCTTATCTGTTGAGGTTATGATCGCCCTCTCTCCTCCACTTTGTAGGAATTGCACCGCTGCCTCTATCTTCGGCTTCATACTTCCCTCCTCAAATTGGCCTTCATCGAGGTATCGTTTTGCCTCCTCAACTGTCAGGCGATCTAACTCCACTTGACTCGGAGTCTTGTAGTTCAGAGCGACTTTCTCGACATCGGTTGCAATCAGCATGATGTCAACTCTGACCTCCTCGGCAAGCTTGGCGCTGGCAAGATCTTTGTCTATCACAGCTTCAACACCATCGAATCGTCTTCCCCTCTTGGTTACGGGGATCCCTCCGCCGCCACAGGCTATGACAATAAACCCGTTGTCCAGTAGCTTTGCGATCTCCCTTTTCTCAACTATCGTTACAGGACGAGGAGAAGCTACGACGCGTCTGTAGCCTCTGCCTGTTTTGATGAAGTGGTATGGCCTATTCTTAGCCTGTTCCTCAGTATAGTAGGGGCCGATTGGCTTGGTCGGATTCTTGAAGGCATGATCATCCGGGTCCACCACGACATAAGTTATGACCGTAATGAACAAGTATCGCATATCCTCACTCAGTTTCATCAACTCGTTGTCGAGCGTGCACTCTATCATGTAACCTATCTGCCCCTGCGTCTGAGCTACACATATCTCAAGTGGCATCTGAGGAACCGCGTCAGTGGATTCTTGCTGAATCAGTATGTTGCCGACCTGTGGCCCATTCCCATGAGTGATTATAACCCTGTAGTTCCGGCAGAGCTGCGCGATCTGACCGATAGTAGCTCTCAAATTATCCAACTGTTCTTCCAATGTTCCCTTTTGCCCCTTCTTGACCATTGCATTGCCACCTAGCGCCACTAGCAGCTTCTTCATGCCGCCCCACTCGAATCCACTATCTTCTCCACAACTTTTCTCAATGTTTCTCCTCCCCCATCCGAGGCCTTAACGACAAGTTCCTAATCATTGGGCTATGCACTGGTCATAAAACTGAAATTGACAGAAAGGAAGAGATGCCATCCTCCTCCCGTCGTGGCAATATGCTGCTCCGCAGTCAAGTCGAAGTCAGAACGACATGATTGCCTTCTGCAGTTGAGGTGGATTCTGCGTATAAATCAGAAGCACAGCACTGCATCTGACTCCAATGCGAGGTCGTTCAGAGTTGCGGCGCCAACAACCTTTGTAGATTCCACGAAGTTTCCTCGCTCAAGTCCAAGCAGCATACAGCTTTGCTCGCAGACCATAAGCTTTACACCGGCGTTAACCGCCTGAGCGATGACTTCACTCAGGCTTGGAAAGGCCCCGAGTTTGATCTTCTCGGCCTCTCCTCTCTTGACCACGGTGACCCCCTTCATAACGAAGTATATACTTGCGTCAACGTCCATTGCCTTCGCAGTGCTTGCCAGAATGAAGGGCGCATATAGTCGTTCAGGTGTATCGATTCCGCTCGTCTGAACGAAAAGAATCTTCTTTCTTTCCTTGTCCATCTTTCTTCTCCACTTGATTGAGGCTAAGATCCTCCTCTTAAGGAGTCTGAGATGCCCACTGGACGCCTGCTAACTGGTTACGTTCAGGGGAGATCTGGCCATGTCAACTGAGAGTGTTGTAGGTGCCCTGAAGAATGCGATAAGCATAGTAGACAAATATGCAAAACGAATCTAACAGGCCTAGCTTCTCTCTGATACACGGCTTCAGCTGTGTTCTCAGTTCGACGAGATGCAGATCGAATGTACTAGGGAACGCCTTGTGCCTAGGTCTTGTAGAACCTTTTGGCCAGTCTCTTCATGAATCTTTTCGGAATCTTTCCCTTAGTCTCCTTTTCGATGAGTTCATACATGTCAGGTTGAGCCGCACAGAGATCTGTCAGAGTCAAGATTCCTATGAGACGTCCGTTCTGAGTGATGGGAAGCTTCTTGATGTTTCTACCGACCATGAACCTCGCAGCTTCGGCCGCATCCATGTCCGGTCTTCCGCATATCAGCGGTTTGGACATAATCATCTTGATCCGCGTCGCTTCAGCGTTCCTACCTAAGGCAAGCACCCTCGACAGTAGGTCTCTCTCCGTGACTATGCCAACAGGTTTGCCTTGCTCTGTTACCACTAGGCTACCTATTTCCTGCTGAGCCATCTTGCTTGCCGCGTCTTTCACTGATGCCTCTGAGTCTATCGAGATAACGTTTGCACTCATCAGATCTTTCACTATCAATTGGGCATCAAGTAGATAGGGCGCGTCACATACATATTAAGCATAGTCGAACTACCGCCTCGTCGTTTATGCGACCGGCTGTCCGCGCACTATTGCAATGCGCTTTCAGAGCCAACGCCTTCTCTCTCTGTGTTTCTCACTGCCCAATGTCACTGTACTTAACCGTCAAAATGGAACATCGATAAGCTTCATATCTACTGACTTCATTTTCACAGACCTAGGTGAACATGTTGAGCACGTTCGATCTGGCTCGGCAGCGTAGAACGATTAGACGCTTTCAAAAGAAACGTATTCCTTACAATATCTTGGAAAACTGCGTGGAAGCCGCCAGGTTGGCGCCGTCCGGAGCTAACATGCAACCATGCGAATACATAATTGTCGATGATGAGACCCTGCTGCCTCAGGTTTTCTCAACTCTCAAATGGGCAGGCTACATTGCCCCGAAAGGAAATCCTCCTCCGGGCCAAGAACCTACAGCCTACATCGTAATCCTCATCAATCGTCAGAAAAGACCTCAGGGAGGAGACCATGATGCCGGAATCGTTTCGGCATACATATCTCTCGTTGCCTTTGAGAGAGGCCTAGGCTCATGTCTCATAGCCTCAGTTGACCGAGATCGGCTGCGTGAGATCCTGAAGTTACCCACTCATTGCGAGATAAACCTAGTTGTCGCTCTTGGTTACCCTAATGAAAGCCCAATAGTTGAAGACTTTCGCGACTCGATAAAATACTGGAAAGATGAACAGGGCACACTCCACGTTCCAAAGAGAAAGCTTGCCGACATTCTCCACCACAACCACTACTAGCAATCCGAGCATCTCCGAGCTAATGTTCGAACGTTACCGCACGCTAGGTTCTCAAATTTCGGTGTGCCCATGTAGCGGAGTTCTATCCAAGCCATACGCCAAGGACAACGAACTGATACCAGATAGCGAGGCTGACCATCGGAAAAAGCAGGATCGCCACCGCGATGATCAATCGGCTCCTCATCCTTGCGATGAACCAAACAGGTAGAATGAACGGAAGAAACCTCAAGAAGGACCAAACAGTTCCGAACGTGACCACAAAGAGGAAAAGTGACGCTGCATATGCGCCAAAGTCTCTGTCCACATCTGCCGAGGCGACAACCAAGACTCCGAAAAAGAAGAGAATTAGCAGCGACTGAATGACGACAAACATCGTTCCCAAATCTGGAGGCGCATTTTGACCGGGGTTGACCCACAACCCAACGATGAACCTGACTATACTGTTGATCCCAAAGGGCCAGCCCTTTTGCCAATGGCTCTGTGATGAACGATATGCGGCCCAGTCCCCAGTTGAATTGAACAGGTAGGCGTTCCATCCAAGAAAGGTGATGGAAGGAACGACTAATGTAATGAACGCGTCTTTCATCTTCTTTTCTCTGAATAGATGAACTGTTAATGGCAAGCAGATTAGCAAACCATAGATTTTCGTAACAGTTGCAATCATCGCAAAAGCTATCGCAGAGAGGTAATGCTTTCTCAGACAGAGAATCCAAGTTCCAAGGATGGCAACTGTGAAGAGAGATTCTGAATAGGCTACACTTGTGAAGAAGAACACTGGAGGAAAGAGCGCGAACAGTAGCGTTGCAACGGCAGCTTCACTCCTGCTCATGTAATGTTCTGCCAGAAACTGGAACATTGGAACAGCAAGAATGCCTAACACAAATGAAACCACGAAGGATGATATGAAGTACTCCCCAGTCAGTCCGCCAGCCACTCTGATCAGAAATGGATATGCCGGAAGGAATGCGTACGCAGGGTATGAGTAACCTGTCTTGGCGATTCTAATGTACCATGCGCTATCCCAACCGTGGAACAAGAAGGGCCAATCGGGCTTCGGCTGGATTCCCCACTCCGTCATCCAGAAAGTGGAAAATTCTGTGCCTCCATGGGTTGCTAAAGCGTAGACCACCAATGCCACCAGAAGCTTCAAGCAGAGAACAATACTGCATGGAACCAAGAAACGCCTCCTATTCTCATCTGATATCTGACTGGAAAGTCTTCGAAACGTTGTCCATGAGTAGGAATCAAACACTCTAATCACGCAGTCATCTCGCTTCAAACTGACATCGCTCTCTCAGAAAATAACAGTTTGCGAAAGTTTAACTGACGATGATCCTCAACATCGCAACAACACCAAGCCTATGAGGGGCAAATGCAGTGCGTACCTCATCTCTTGACAAGTCCGGCTCAGACCTGACCGACGAATACCTCTGGGCCGTTGACTCAAAAGGGCGGGTCTTAGGCAAGCGCTCCCGCATCAAATGCCACAAGCAAGGCATAATCCACCGCGCAGTACACGTGATAGTGCTTGATACTAGACACCGAATCTTCGTAAAGAAGCGAAGTCAATCAAAGGATATGTTTCCAAGCCAATGGGAGACAAGTGTTGGGGGCCACGTGAGATATGGGAACAATGCCAAGAAGACTGCAGCTAGAGAGGTCAAGGAGGAGCTCGGGGTCGTTGAACCCCTTCGCTATCTGGGAAGGTTTTCTTACAGAGGGAAGGAGGAGAAAGAGAACATTACGCTATTCTATGTTGTGACAAAGAAGAGGCTTAGGTTGAATAGGTCAGAGGCAACAAAAGGCGAGTATTTGACCATTCGTGAACTTGAGAAGTTTCTTTCAAGCAGAACATTCGTTGACGGAACTGAGCAAGAAATACAGATCGTGAAACAACTGCTCTCTAAGCTGAAGAAATCGCCGTGGAAAAGCGCTCAGACCGAAAGAGAATGCTATCGGATGAGTCGCATTGTGCGAAAAAGCAAGTACAAGCTATCCAGCACGAGGCTCCAAATCGTTTCACGATCCTTGTGACGAGTAACCTTTATTGATCGAAATCGCAGGCCCCCCATCAAACGCTAGCTGATGGTACAGAGGGAAAGCAGGTGAGCAAATCAGAAAACAATGAAGGACCTGCTGGACTGGGCTTTCAAAACGTCCTGAGATTGGGATATGTAAGTTTCTTCACGGACGTATCGACTGAAATGGTTTTGGGTGTGTTGCCGTTCTTCATTGTGAAAGAGCTAGGTGGAACCGCTGCCATCCTTGGGTTCATCGAAGGCATCGCAGAAGCTGTCAACTACGCTTTCAGAGTCTTCGCGGGAGTTGTGACCGACAAGATTGGTAGACGGAAGCCGCTTGTGCTTCTTGGCTATGGGCTGTCCTCAGTTGCCAAACCGCTTTTCGCAGTCTCAGGGTCTTGGAGTCACGCTCTAGCCGTAAGAGTCACTGACAGAGCTGGAAAGGGAATCCGAACGTCGCCGAGAGATGCCCTGATCAGCGACTCAGCTGCAAAGTCAGAGGCGGGAAAGGCGTTTGGTCTTCACCGTTCGCTCGATCAAATCGGCGCCATCCTCGGGCCCCTTATGGCCTTCGTCATAATTCCGGTTATTGGAATGCGTGGAGTGTTCTGGTTTTCCTTTGTCCCTGCCGCAGTTGCCCTACTGATATTACTCTTCTTTGTGCGTGACACGAAAGGATCGGTTAAGCAGAGAAGTGTCTTCGAGAATGCGAGAGAAGTGTTGAATCGTGAGTTCATTTTTCTGCTTGTGGCTCTAGGCATTTTTGCCACTGGAGCCTACAACTTCTCATTCATCCTCTTGAGGGCTGGATCTCTAGGTGTTCAAGAGAGTCACATCCCCCTAGTCTATGCGTCTCTCAATGTCGCCACCGTCATACTTGGCTTGCCCGCAGGAATGTTAGCAGACAAGATTGGAAAGCTGCCAGTTCTTGCACTCAGCTACGTGGTCTTTCTTGGCACATCAGCAGGAGGATTCATACTTACCGGAAATCCTCTCTACGGATTCCTAATAGCCTTACTCTTCGGAAGCTATCTCGGGATGGCTGAAACTGTTCAGCGTGCCATAATCCCAGACTTCACGAAGCCCGACCTCAAGGGAACCGCCTATGCTCTCTACTATACTCTTATTGGCGTATGCTCAATAGCTGCAAACTCAATATTCGGGGTGCTCTGGGGCAGCTTGGGTCCGGCGACAGCATTTCAATATAGCGCTCTTACAACAACAGCCGGGGTGGTAGCTTTGGTTACAATTATGCCGAAAGGAAATCCGTCAGGGTCTTAGGTGGGATCGCAGAGCTTTCACTGAAGTTCCCTGCAACTCGATCTCAGCCAGTCTTTGATCGGCGGGAATCAACTCGATGTTCAGCTGAAGAATCATCGCCTAGGCTCGCCGATGGTTGTCTGAGAATCTCGTAGATCCAGAAGACGGCCAGAATCACTGAAAAAGATAAGAGAACCAACAGGTCACTCGGCCTAAATGATCTCGTCGAGATCATTCGCTCCTCTTTCTCGATTCTTTCTCCCGTAATCGGGTTGAGTAATGTTTCGACAGGCGCATAGTCATCGGTCAAGACTATGTGACTGACCATGACCCACTCACTTTCAACCAAGGTTCCAGCATATTCATGGAAATCAGCAATCCTGATAATCTCGGTCGCTTGTGTCTTTGCGACCAGTTCTCCCTTGGAATATCGATTCGGTGCCCTCGTGGCTACGAGCGCCAAGTTCTGAACCGTTCCGTACTCCTTGGCACCTTGGCCGGTGTATCCTCCTGCCTGAAACACGTAGATGTTGCTGAAGACTCGCATGATTGTGTTGCACTCAGCCTTGAACAGTTCCGAGTATGGGCCAGTCAGAGAGGAGATCAGGTTTGAAACAACTACACCATTGAATTTGAGGTCCGCATTTACCTCTCTGAAGAACTCCACAGTCATCAAATGAAAGGGAACATAGGTTCGGGAATACGCATCGAGCACAATGAGATCGTACTTTTTCTCGGATCTCACTAGGTACATTCGTCCGTCCTCATTGAATATTCTTAGGCGAGGGTTCTGCTTGACATTGAAATATTGTTTAGCAGCCTCGATGACTTCATCATCTATCTCTACAACATCTACGTTGACATGAGGGTAGTCTGTGAGAAACCTCTTAGGGCCTGAGAAGCCTCCGCCACCAATAAACAAGACATCGGTAATGTCGGGGTTGAACACAAAGCCCATGTGAAAGTAGTAGTTGTAGGGATAGACAATTCTCTCCGGGTCGTTCAGATCCATGGCACTGTGGAAATGGTCATCCAGCAGCATTGTCCGAACTTTTCCGCCATGAAAAGGATCAACTCCCTCCAAAATAACCAAGTGGTGGTATAGAGTTTCCTTCTCCAGAACCACATCGTTCAAAGTCAGCTTGAACATCACTACACTCGGGCTTATCGACGTAGGAGGAGCCAGAAGAGTAGACAAGACCAAGAAAACTATCAGCAAGACTTGAGCCCTCCCTCTAAGTCCGAAGAGTGAGAGCCCAACGAGTATCACACCCAGAAGCTGGAGGATTCTGATTATTCCTATTTCTGGAATAAGAACAAAGGCAGTGACAAATGTGCCAAGAATACTGCCCGCTGTCGAAAGCGAGTACAGCTTGCCCGCCACATTGCCGAGATCAGATATGTTCTTCGCAGCGAGTCTTATTGCGTAGGGGGATACCGTACCAAGAAGGAAACTGGGCATTGTTAGAATCGCCGCTGAAGCCATAAGTGGCGAATATCTTTCTCCGAGATTCAGAGAAATTGTGAGATCAAAGGCGACCGGTGTGATCACAGGAATTAGAAGCACAAAGACACCGGATGTCAGGATTATTAGACAAAAGGTTCCAAAATCAGGCCTCTTGTCAGCGACCTTTCCTCCAGCATAGTAGCCCGCAGACAAAGCAGTCAGCACGATTCCTATGATGCTGCCCCACACGAAAATGGTGCTGCCAAAATAAGGCGCTAGAATACGGCTCCCCACCATCTCCAAAGCCATGACAACGGCTCCGCATACGAAGACCTGAAGCTTCAGCCTATGTTCCACGTTCATGCCTCTCATCCTCTGGACCGATCTTCCTCGCATTAGTGAATGCGTATCTTGCTGGATGACGACCTTCGGTGTCTTTCTTTATCAACCTTGACTTTAGATCGTTCCTTTGCAGAAGCCACCTGTTAAATATCATGTCGACGACATCTGTCGCGACGGAACATGGATTATGATCTAGTGATTAGAGACGGCCGCATACTGGACGGAACTGGAAATCCTTGGTTTCGAGCAGATATTGGCATTAAAGCTGGAAAGGTCAGCTTCCTAGGACATATCGCCGGACAGATAGAGTCAAGTGAACTCATATCTGCACGCGGTCTAGTCGTCTGTCCCGGTTTTGTCGACATCCATTCGCATTCGGATAGGACTCTCATATTTCAACCCAAGGCGACCAGCAGCCTGCTTCAAGGAATCACTACTCAGGCAATTGGAAATTGCGGTTCGTCTATGGCTCCGATAACCGCCAAGAACCAACGTCAGATGGCCAGGAGATTCACAGCCAGTGGCGACAGGAAGGTTAGAGTTTCCTGGAAAACCATGGAAGAGTACCTTGCAAGACTGGGAAGACAAGGTATCGGAGAAAACGTTGCACCGTTTGTTGGTCACGGCACCATAAGGTCAGCTGTGCTGGGGCCCGAAGACGAGGGAGGAGAGAAGGTAGATCTCTCAGATCGAGAGATCCATCGAATGGAGAGCCTGCTCGATCAGGCGATGCATGAAGGTGCAATGGGCCTAAGCACTGGGCTTACGTATCCTCCAGGCAGAAACGCAACAACCGAGGAAGTAGTGAGACTGTGCAAGGTTGTCGCCAAGCACGGAGGAATCTATCTGACTCACATTAGAAATGAAGGAGACTATGTCGTCGAGGCTGTACTGGAGGCCATCGCGATCAATGAGCGATCAGCAGTTCCCGTCAACATTGCTCATCACAAGGCCTGGGGGAAGAGAAACTGGGGTAAAGTGAAGAAGACGCTGAAGCTCATGGAGAAGGCACGGGAAAGAGGATCAGAAGTAACCTGCGATGTTTACCCATACGATCGGGCCGGGGTCTCTCTACTGTTAAGACGGATTTTCGCGTCCAGAGAAGAGGTAGATCTGAAGCAACTTCTCAGAAGACTTGCGGATCCCATTCAATCTGAAGGAATACGAGAAGAAATGGTGAAGAGAGTCGCAGTAGATGGAGAGAAAGTTGATCAAAGAAGGAAGCAACTGCGACGAAGAGGCGTAGTATCCCCGAGGTTTGAATTTCCAGGGACTGCCGTAGTGGTTCATTCCAAGAGTCGGCCGGATTTGCTTGGAAAGAATCTTAAAGAAATAGCAAGGCTAGCCAAAAAGGACTGGTTTTCTGCGGCAAGAGATCTAGTGATTGCAGACAGAGGCGAAACAAGGATGGCCGGATACATGTGTGAGGAAGATGTGGAGACAGTGATTGCAAACCCGATTTCAATGATCTCCACAGATTGCTCTTCCCATGAGACCCCACCGGACAACAGAACCGCTGCAACTCATCCAAGAACCTATGGAACCTACCCCAGACTGCTCAGAAGATACGTGATGGATCGAAAGATCCTCTCTCTAGCTCAGGCCATAAGAAAGATCACTTCTTATCCGGCAACAGTTCTCAAACAAATAGACAGAGGCCTCATACGACAGGGAATGTGGGCAGACATAGTGATTTTCGACGAAAACCGGATCCGCGACCGCTCGACCTTCGCTCAACCGACATTGCCGCCTCAAGGAATAGTATACGTCATAGTGAACGGCAAGATCGTTGTTGACAGAGGAACCCCTACAGGTGTCCTCGCGGGAAAGATCCTGACCTTGAACTCCCCAAGCCGCACCTGAATGTCAACGCTGATGAAAGTTGCTACCACTTTGCCTTGAACAGCATAATGGCCGGTGGATCTAGATGGATCACGGGATCCTCTCAGACTACTCCATGCGTCCAATGAAAGAAACCTGAGTTATTGTTGGAGAACCGTCTACGCTGTCGAGGTTGCGCAAGAGCTTTCACTGAGAGTGGGCCCTCTGAGGTAACAGAGACTGTGAGTCGTTGAGCGGGGCTAGTCACATGCGTCATGTAGTCATAATGGCCGGAGGGTTGGGCAGAAGGTTTTGGCCTGCGAGTAGAGAATCCTATCCGAAGCAATTCCTGACTCTCTGGGGAGACCGTTCTCTTCTGCAGTACGCATATCACAGAGCACTTCGCGTCGTTCACCGGCGGAACATTTGGATATCGACTCGGTGTGGCCTTGAATCGATCATCCGGAGGCAGATTCCAGCATTGAGCAAGGATAGAATCATTATCGAACCGGTGGGCAGAGATACAGCTCCTTCAATCGCTCTTAGCTGCTCTTGGATAATGAGGAGGGACCCGGAAGCGATCGTGATGTTTCTGCCAGCAGACCACTACATTAGTCCAACAAGAAGATTTGCCATGACCGCAGCTCGGGCCTTCCATCTGGCCGAGAGAACTCGCTGCATAGTGACCATTGGGATACACCCCACCTGCCCGTCGACAGGATATGGATACATACAATTCGATCTAAGTCGAGAGGCGAGGAAACAGTCGATGTATTCTGTGTTGAGCTTCAGAGAGAAGCCAGACTTCTCGACAGCAAGACGATACCTCAAAGAAGGAAACTACTTTTGGAATAGCGGAATCTTCATAGCCAAAGCGAACTTGATGATGGAGCAACTTCAGAAACACGCCCCTCGGATATTCAAACTTGCAGAGAGCTTACTGGCCCTGCCCAGATCATCCTTTCGAGGAAGGCTGAAGACCACGTTCCACAAGATGCCTAAGGTTTCATTCGATTACGCCGTAATGGAGAAGTCGACAAATGTGGTCATGGTTCCGGCGGAGTTTGAGTGGAATGATTTGGGTTCTTGGAGTTCGCTGGATCAACTACCTCATCTGCGAAAGCAACGCAACGTTTCGATAGGGCCGGTTGTTACGTTTGATAGCGAGGGCAACGTAGTGTCCAGCGGCCAGAAGCTTGTAGTGTTGATCGACGTTAGGAACCTCGTAGTGGCGGTGGCCGACGATGCTGTGCTTGTTTGCCACAAAGAGTCCGCACAGAGAGTAAAGGAAGCGGTGAGCCTTCTAAGACAACGAAGATACGCCCCGTACACCTGACCGTTTGAGTTCGTCTGGACTAAGTCCGAGTACTGTTGTTGATGGCCCCTCTCATGCCGCGCCAGCACAGTCCTCTGATCAGCTGTTTTTCCTTTCAAAGGCTTCGCGTGCGAGGCCCAAAAACTCATCCGGAGGGATGCCTATCTCACGGCAAATCTCGATTCGGTACTTGAGATACCCAAGCTTTCTGAGGGGTTTGTCTTCGAATACCTTTGGAAACGTTTTGGAGTCTAGTTCTGCAAGTTGGCCCGTCTGTTCTCGCTCTACCAACTCGGAGAAAAATGTGGCCACAGCGTCGGATGCTATCAGAGCCTTGTCCATGATGCCTTTAGGAGTGACTCCTGTTCTGTGATCGTGGGCTCTGATCGCATGTAGGCAGTCTCTTGAAAGAAGGCTTTCAAGCAGTTCAGCTGCCACCAGCCCATGCTTACTCATGTCTCCCTGAATCTTTTCACGGTCAAGATCGTGAAGGAGGCCGCAAAGTTGCCATTCCTCAGGGTTCATTCTGAATCTCCGTGCAATCTCTCCCATGAGTTCTGATACGGCAACGGAATGCTTCCGAATCTCAGCGCTCTTGACGTGCCTCTTGAGTAATCGAACCGCTTCTGCCTTCGGGAGCATATGAGAAGATCTGCTACCAGAGGTTAAAAGTGAGTCGCCTTCAAGAATCAGAAGTATGGTTCTATAGGTCAGTCGGCTATTAGGGGCATATGTGTGTTAACTGCACCTCCCCGTAGCGACCGCATGACCGAAGTGAATGCTTTATCTATTAGTTGTGTATTTGTTTGCCCACGGTATACAGTGGATTCTACTTCTCAGTTAGATCCGGTGTATAACCAACTGGAAAAGGATGTGAGAAAGCAGATGGATTTCGAAAGGCGTAGATTCGGAGGCCCCAGAACGATGCACAAAGCTGTATGCTCTGACTGCGGAAAGGAATGTGAAGTTCCGTTCAAGCCTACCGAAGGGAAACCAGTCTATTGTAGAGAATGCTACCAGAAGCATAGACGATATTAGCCTAGAGACAATTGACGGTTGGTTAACTCACTTTTTTTGGATCCCTACTTCTTACTTCAAGTCCCCTTGGAAAAGGAATAATAGTAGTGGGCAACGTACCACTGCGCCCAAGAGGAGAAAGGCGCTCCGGTCAAGGCTACTGAACAAGGGAGGAACAAGCCGCTATGAACAGATGGACCGTGGTTGTGGGTGCGATCATGATACAGCTCGCGTTAGGGGCTATATACGCTTGGTCAGCGTTCACAACGCCACTTCAAGGTACGGCCACCAACCCTAGTCATTACAGTTTCTCAAAAACCGAAACACAGGCGATATTTTCTGCAGGGCTTGCGACCTTTGCACTAGTCATGATATTGGCAGGAAGGCTCCAGCAGAAAATCGCGCCAAGAACGGTGGCTGTCTTGGGTGGAATACTGCTTGGAGCAGGGTACGTATCGGCCGGCTTCACGGGTGCGTCTTTCATCGGAAAGCTTCTGACGATTGGTATAGTTGGTGGTGCTGGCATAGGCTTCGCGTATGTGGTGCCGATTGCTGTTGGAGTAAGGTGGTTTCCGGACAAGAAAGGTCTGCTTTCCGGGCTTGCTGTTGCTGGTTTCGGCTTTGGGGCATTAATTTGGATAATGCTTGCAAGCCCTCCAGCCATTTTGGGCATACGCGGCCTAATCAATGTGCAAAATGGGGTCTACACAATAGCCAATGTGGACCGGGTCTTCACGATTTATGGGATAATCTTCTTGGTCCTGATTGTCTTGGGTTCTCTTGTCATGACGGACCCTCCTGAGGGGTTCAAGCCTCCGGGATATGCGCCTCTGAGTTCCGAGGACAAGAAGAGCCGACCGAAGGAGAGCAGCGACTACTCGTCAGGTGACATGCTTAGGACTTGGCAGTTTTACGCCATATGGAGCATGTTCATGTTCGGCACTCTGACAGGCTTGATGGTCATAGGAAACGTCCAGAACTTCGCAAAAGACCTAAACTATGGCTTTCAAGGCCACGGCTTCACTGCAACACAGGCATCGGACTTTGCAGTGATAGGTGCTGCAATTTGCCTTCCGATACTGAATGGGATAGGGAGGATAGTTTGGGGGACCTCTTCAGACAAGATCGGGACCAAGCGAGCCCTTATGTTCATGTTCCTCTTACAGGGAATAATGACTCTGACATTCTTCTTTACGACTGTGAACGAGTACTTGTTCTATCTAGTAGGCGCGTTGATAGGCTTCAACTTTGGCGGGAACCTTGCCTTGTTTCCGCCGACCACAGCGGACTTCTTCGGCAACAAGAACTTGGGCGCCAACTACGGTTTGGTATTCACAGCCTACGGTGTAGGCGGCAGCATCGGACCGATACTTGCAGGGATGGTCCAAGACTTCAATCTGAGCTTTCTCTACGCATTCATACCTGCCTCCCTGCTCTGCTTTTTGGCGGCGGTAATGGCATTCGTAATAAGGACACCTAGAATGAGGGAAGATTGAAATCCTGCAGAAGCATCCGGTGTCGAAATGCTTCGGCTTTAAATGGCGCCCATGTTGCTCCTTTCTCGACTAAGATGGTGAGCATCACTTGCGCTCAAGAGCCGCTCTCACACTGTCGTAAGCTTTCTTTGCTTCTTCGACAGCTACTCCGTCTTCCAGCGTTGTGACGTCTCCAAGGGTTGCCCCTGCAATAATCGCCTTCAGCAATCTTCTCATGATTTTTCCGCTTCTCGTTTTGGGAACCGAATCAACAAAAACTACTGTTGAGTCAGATGCTACGAGAGGGCCGATTGTGGTTCTCAAGTGCATTCTTAACTCGTCTGCGAGCTTTGGGCTTGGCGAGAACTCTTGCTTAAGAACGGTAAAGATAAATGGCGTCTGTCCCTTTACAGGATCCTCTTTGCCAATACACGCTGACTCTGCGACAGCCGGATGCTTGATCATTGCCGACTCGATTTCAGCTGTTCCGATTCTGTGACCAGCAACTTTGAGGACATCGTCGGCCCTTCCCAAGACCCATATGTATCCATCTTGATCTTTTACAGCGAAGTCTCCGGTGTAGAAATACATCTTGCCCTTGAACCTTGACCAATAGACATCGATGTATCTTTGTGGATTCTTGTACAATGTCATGAGCATTCCCGGCCACGGTGATGTTATTGCCAAGTACCCTCTGACTCCCGGTGCGCAGGCATTTCCGTCGTCATCGAGGATTTCCATTGTAACTCCAGGTAGAGGATAACCGTTGGTTCCTGGCTTAAGCGGAAATATCTTTCCTAGTCCAGGATAGTGGCCCGTTAGCATTTGTCCTGTCTCCGTCATCCACCAAGTGCTTGAAGCGACAATATCTTCTCTGCCGACATTCTTGAAGTACCATTTGAACGCCTCCGGATTGATAGGCTCGCCAACGGAATGAGCAATCCTTATTGTCGACAAGTCGTACTTTCGGACATACTCCTCGGGGAATTTCATTAGCATTCTAATGGCGGTTGGTGTAGTATAGAATACTGTAACTCCGTATCTGTGAAGTATGCTCCACCATCTATCTGGTTTCGGGTAATCCGGGGCGCCTTCGTACATCACTGATGTCAGGCCCGTCATTAACGGCCCGTAAACTATGTACGAGTGCCCGGTAACCCATCCTATATCCGCCGTGCACCAATAGATATCATCGTCACGGACATCGAATATCATCTTCATAGTAGAATATAGAGAGACAGCATAACCACCTATAGGAAGTTGGGCTCCTTTGGGAGCAGCCGTTGTACCCGATGTGTAGAGGATATACGAGAAGTCCTCTGAACCACATCTCTCTGCTGGAAGAGTGACATTTTTCGATATGTCGCTGGTCAGCTCATGATGCCAAATGTCTCTCTCATTATTCCAAGGTATATCGTTCCCCACTCTTTTGACTACCACAACTTTCTCTATTTTGACTCCGTTTTGCGCGCATATTTTTACGGCTTCATCGACGATGGGTTTGAGTGTTATTACCCTTCCTCTTCTGTAGAGTCCATCTGCGGTAACTATTATCCTTGAGCCGGAGTCTATGGCTCTGGTGGCCAAGGAGTCCGCGCTAAATCCGCTGTAGACTATGCTGTGTCGTGCTCCCAACCTCTGAGCTGCAAGCATGTAAAGCGGGAGCTCCGGAATCATCGGCAAATAGAACGTCAAGATCTCTGCTTTCTTAACGTTCAACTTGCTTTTCAGGGCAAAGGCAATTGAGTTTGATTCTCTGAATAGGTCGTAATAGGTGAACTTTCTAACTTCCTTTGGTTGCTGTGTTGCTTCGTCCCACGGCTCCCCCTCCCATATCATGGCCAGCTTGTTTCTTCTGCCGCACTCAATCTGCCAATCTGTAGCCAAGTAGGCCAGGTTTGTTTCTCCGCCGACGAACCACCTGTAAAATGGGGGGTGGCTGTCATCCAGAACTTTGTTCCATTTCTTGAACCAGAAGAGCTCGTTTGCCCACTTGTCCCACCAGCCTTCCACCGCCTTCTTATCCTTCACGGTGCTCTCGTACCATTTTTTGAAGTCATTAGCGTCCCATGCTCTGTCTTTCCAGCTGGGTGGGATGATGTAACTTTCGAATTCCTTGTAGACCTCTGCTGCTTCTTTGGCCATCTACATTTCACCTTTGAAATTGCCGTTTTGGTCCCGTTCAGACAGGAGGTTGCGTATATAGCTTTAGGTCTTCGTCAAAGAACTAAGTTGTGATTAATCAGCAGGAGACGCCATTGTCTCTTGAAGCGTCGATGTTGAGGAAGCGAGCGTGCAGTACTACCTAACCCTCACCTCGGAGTGCAATCTGAGATGCAAATACTGCTACGAGAAGTGCTGCAATGATTTTGGAGTCGACCTCGGGCCCCTCGACATAGACTACTCGGTTTCAAGCTCAGTGAAATATGACATAGTTGACCTAGAGCGCTTTTTGGCTAAGGATCCGGAACCTTCCGTTGTCTTCTATGGCGGCGAGCCACTGCTCAGAATCGACCTACTCAACGGGATCATACGCACCATTCCTGTCAAGAAGTTCATTCTACAAACGAACGGTATACTTCTTCCTAGGTTGGACTCAGAGTATGTCAACAAGCTTGACACCATCTTGGTGTCTGTCGACGGAGACCGAGACCTAACTGACTATTACCGGGGAAAAGGCGTCTACGAACAGGTGACTCAAAACCTCAGACAGCTTCGCAACAGAGGATTCGCTGGAGAGATAGTCGCTAGAATGACCGTGGGAAGAGAGACGAGAATTGATCGTGCTGTTCGTTCCCTGATCTTCAATGAAGACCTGTTCGATTCCGTTCACTGGCAACTTGATGCGCTCTTCTGGCACAATGACTATGAT
>Ga0209725_1000639_pt1 | contig 20987 bp, 20 predicted proteins | sample I18A1metaG_FD_184145 | JGI IMG/M metagenome (GOLD analysis project Ga0209725, IMG submission 184145) | Lake sediment bacterial and archeal communities from Gulf of Boni, Indonesia to study Microbial Dark Matter (Phase II) - ​I18A1 metaG... | ecosystem: Environmental > Aquatic > Freshwater > Lake...
GTCATCTTGTTCGGAGAGCCGCTGCCAAAGAAAGCGTTCGAGCAGGCGGTCAAGAAAGTGAGATCCGCGGACCTGATGCTTGCTGTTGGGACCTCCCTTGAAGTTTACCCGGCAGCGTCACTTCCGAAGACAGCAAAGAAGAGCGGAGCCAAGATCATCGCGATCGACAGCGAAAGAACAGATTGGGATGATCTCTGCGACTACAGCGTGAACGGGCCAGCGAGCGAGATCCTCCCAAGGATCGTCCAAGCGATCAAGATCACCTTCTAGCCGGCAGACAGGCGGATAGCGATTCAATTCCGAGCGCGCGAAGTCGTTCCTGACTTGGATGTCCCGTTATCGGGTCCCACCCCCTGAGCGCGTAGTATTCCTTCAGCTGTCGGCTCAAATCCGGAACGTTGCCTGCTGCAGGACTATCTGGAAGGGGTTTGAGGGCATGTTTGGGCAATTGGTCGTCTTGCATGCTAGCTCCGAGGCGGAGGTTCATGGCGTTGTAGACGGCGCGGTAGTTCTCGCTGTTGAAAGCAAGCTCGGCCTTTCCGTCACTCGACAGTCTGTCCGTCGTTGACACGATCCTGAGTTCTGGCGTTATGAAACCAAAGGCATCAATCAACTATGCCATGGAAAAGTTATGGCATGCTCCTCCGGGCGAGATTGCATACGAGACCGCCAATGCACTGATCGCCCTTGGGTCATGAAATGGCATCTCCAGGCCTTTGACGTTCATGGCTTCATCTTCAGCTCCGTACTTCTTGCCAACCTCGCGGGTTCTTTCTGCGAGGATGGCGCCGAGACCTCGTCGCTCTGCGATCATCCTAACCAGTTCAATTGCTGGATCGATATTTCCCAACTCCAGCGCCAAGCCTCCTGTGTCCTTCTTCGACAACACGCCCTTTTCGTACAGATGGTATGCAAAGCCTATTGTCACTGAACAGCTGACGGTGTCCATTCCGTACATGTTGCAGAGTTCGTTGGCAAGAGAGATGCCCTCCATTGAAGTGCACAACAGGTTCGGTCCGAAGCCGCAGAGCGTCTCATACTCGGGTCCTTCAGTCTTGCCCACGGCATACTTGCCGTCGTTGATCGTGATCACTCGTCCACAACGGATCGGACACCCATAGCATGCGCTCGTTCCCGTCAGGATTGTCTGCTTCATCGCCACGCCGTCGATCTCGCGGAAGCAAAATTGCCACTCATCCATGCTGGCGGCGGAGTTCTTCGATTCGGCGCCTCCGAAGAGCTGATCGAACTTGCCGAGTACTTGCAAGCACCAGTAACGACCTCTATGACCGGTAGAGGTTCAATTCCGGAGGATGATCCTCTCTGCCTCATTCCAGCCTCCTCAGGGACTGAGGCCCTTGTTGCTCAGACCGAGGCCGATGTCGTGCTATTGGTTGGCGGCCGCTTGGGAGATCTCGACATGTGGGGCCGACCACCCTTGGCACGGGGCGATCTGGCTCGCCAAAGGTTCATCCAGATAGACATCTCAGCCGACATGATCGGACTCAATCGGTCGGTCGACATTGGAATAGTTGGGGATGCGAGGTCGACCCTCCGTGTCCTTCTGGAGGAGATCAGGAAACACACCGCCAAAAGGGAGAGTCAAGAAATCTTGACGAGTACAAGCAGGTCGAGAAAGGTTGGCTGGAACAGTTCAAGGAAATGTCGGAGTCTGACAGCGTGCCGATACATCCTTTGCGTTTGATAAGAGAAGTGAGAGAGTTCTTTCCGCAAGATGCCATTTCAGTGATTGACGGCGGTAATACAACTGTCTGGTGCCTGTACGTCAACCGAGTGTACGAACCAAACACGTACCTGAACTCTGCATCTGGAGACTCTGGCCACTTGGGGTCAGGGCTACCGTATGCGATCGCAGCCAAGCTTGCAGCGCCCTCGAAACAGGTCTACTGCATCACTGGAGACGGAGCGTTCGGCTTCAACATTCAGGAATTAGAGACGGCCAGTCGTCTGAGATTACCGATCATTTTCGCAGTTGCGAATGACTCCGCGTGGGGGATGATGAGGTCCCGACAGACATTGGAGTTGACCTCAGCGAAATCCGATACGACAAGATCGCTCAGGCCATGAACTGTCACGGTGAACAAATACTTGAGCCGTCCGGCATAGGACCAGCTTTGCGGAGAGCGCTTGATTCAAAGCTGCCCGCAGTGCTTGACGTGGTAGTTGACAGAGAAGCGATACCTCCGGACTTTCAGGTTCTGGCGTCGGTCTGGCTTGACGGTTGTGAACTACCATGAGAACTATCCGCTCGTCACTGTCATAACACAACTGTGGGACTATCGAATCAGTTCGTTGGCTGTGACAACAGCTTTAAGCTGGCCACAGTCTAGCTTTGGCTCCGAAATCTAGGACATGACTTGAGAGTGAGCTTCTTGTCTCGAAGAGTTGCAGTCGTAGGAATAGGCCATTCCGTCTTCGGTGACCGCCGTGACGCGAACCTTCCAGAGCTATCCTTTGAAGCGATAAAGCCGGCGCTCGAGGACGCCGGAATCGCGCAGAAAGACGTAGGCTTCGTAAGCGTGGGAACCGCGGGCGGATGGTATGAGGAGTTTCTTCCAGCTGTCGTTATCTCTGAATATGCGGGCCTGACCGGCGCTGGGCTAATGAGGTGTGAGGCAGCCTGTGCCTCGGGAAGTTCCGCGGTCGCGGTCGCCTACCATGCGATCGCAAGCGGCCAGACAGACATCGCGATGGCTGTGGGCGTCGAGAAGATGACCGAGGTAGACATCTTGACTTCTATTGAGCTGATAGGCAGGGCAGGATACTATCTCTGGGAGTTTCACAACTTCGGTATGACCTTCCCGGCGTACTACGCTATTCACGCAACGGCTCACATGAACAAGTATGGAACGACTGAGGAAGATCTTGCGATGGTCGCGGTGAAGAACCACAAGTACGGCGCAATGAATCCGTATGCCCACTTTCAGCGGCCGATAAAGGTCGAGGATGTGCTATCCTCGCGGGTCATAGCGTGGCCGTTGAAGATCTTCGACTGCTGCCCTGTAAGCGACGGAGCAGCAGCGATCGTACTAGCATCGGAGAACAAAGCGAAGGATCTTTCCGATACGCCGATCTGGATCAGAGGGTTTGGAGTATCCTCCGGTACAGCAAACATCAGCAAGAGAGAAGACTACTCATCTCTCCGTTCCGCAACTATAGCGGTACAACGAGCATACGCTGCCGCCAAAGTCGCGCCAGGCCAGCTGGATGTCGCCACTGTCCATGACTGTTTCACAATCGCGGAGTTGCTCGCGTATGAGGATCTAGGATTCTGTGAGAGGGGAGCAGCGGCCAAGATGATCCGTGAGGGCCAAACCGAAATCGGCGGCAAGATACCCGTCAACGTTGACGGCGGCCTCAAGGCTAAAGGGCATCCGATAGGGGCGACTGGAGTCTCCATGGCGGCGGAGCTCACGCGCCAGCTACGAGGAGAAGCCGGCAAGAGACAGGTATCTGTCAAGTATGGCAATGCACTGTCACACAACGTTGGAGGAACCGGGCACTACTGCTACGTGACCGTCTTCGGGAGGGATTGACATGGCGTTTGGTCCGCCGACACGAGCCTTGAAGTCCAGACCGCTTACCTTCGCGTTTGACATTCCAACGAACAAGACCGCAAGATTCTGGGACGAACTCGAGAACGGAAAAGTCTACGGCGCGAAATGTAAGAAATGCGGACACAAGTACTTCCCGCCCGTCGCAGACTGCTCGGAATGCCTCGGCTCAGACATGGATTGGATAGAGCTTACCGGCGAAGAGGGAGAGGTTGAGACCTTCACACACGTGATAGTTCGCCCAACAAGCTTCGCCGAGCACGAAACGTATACCGTTGCAGTAGCGAAGCTGAAGCAAGGCGTTAAGGTACTCGCGTGGCTTACTGGGCTGAAGCTGGGGCAGGCGAAGATCGGCATGAAGGTGAAGCTTGTCGGAAAGCCTTCGCCTGAAGGAGCCACCTACGAACTGGTACCTATGTAATCTCTGAAATACTTGTACAGCTGCACTGTGTTTGGGGAGATTGTGATGAGCACGCAACCTCTGAAGAAAGCCGCGGTTCTGGGAGCCGGATCGATGGGTCACGGAATAGCACAACTACTCATCATGACTGGAACCGACGTGACCATCGTCGACATCAACGATGACATTCTGGCGAAAGCACGCCAGAAGATCCAATGGAGCATCAACAAGTTCGTTGAGAAGAGGACCATCCGAAAGGAGGATGCAGATGCGGCAATGGCACGTCTCCGCACCACCGCAAGGATGGAGGAAGCGTTCAAGGACGCAGACCTCATCGTTGAGGCGGCTCCAGAGAACCTCGAGATGAAGAAGAAACTCTTCGCGCAAATGGACAAACTCGCACCAAAACACGCTATCCTCGGATCAAACACATCCACCTTAAGCATCACGGAACTCGGCAAGGTCACCGACAGGCCTGATAAGGTCGTGGGACTGCACTTCTTCAATCCTCCGCAGATGATGCCGCTTCTTGAGATTATCAAAGGCGCTCAGACCAGTGAAGAGACGACGAAGTTTGCCTTAGACCTCGCCAAGAAACTCGGAAAGACAGCTGTCCTAGTCAAGAAGGATGTCAGAGGGTTCATCGTCAACGGAATCCTCGCAGCCGTCTTCAATGAAGCCTTCTGGGCTGTCGAGCGGAAGGAGGCGACGAGGGATGAGATTGATTCAGCAATGAAGTACAGAGCAGGGTTTCCAATGGGAATATTCGAGTTAGCTGATTTCGTTGGCTTGGACATACTCAACAGCGTCGCCAAAGAAATGGAGGAAGCCTTTGGCGCCCGAGCCAAAGCCTGCCCGATCTACCAGCCGCTCGTACAAGCAGGCAAACTCGGCCAGAAGACAGGAGAAGGCTTCTACTCTTGGAGCGCCGGACGCCCCAGAATACCGTTCGAGCTGGCGGACAAGTTTGACCCGAACAGACTGTACACGATGGCAGCCAACGCGGCCGCGTGGCTGATCCGCGATGACGTGGCCTCGCCTGCTGACATAGACACGGCAATGAAATTCGGCACGGGCTGGCCCTCTGGTCCATGCGAACTAGGCGACAAGATGGGAATAGACACCGTCGTCAACAATCTCAACGAACTCCACAAGAAATATCCGGAGCCGATGTACGAACCCTGCCCACTGCTCCCTGAATACGTCAAGAACGGACGGCTTGGAAAGAAGACAGGCCAAGGATTCCACAAATACAAGTGACAAACCGTCCGCAGCGATCGGCTGAACGGGAACAGCGCGTAGCGGAGCTTGTAGAGAGTTTCTTATAGAGGGTACTGCGACACCTCTTTCACGAGAGGTTTTCAGGATTGAGCGAAGGTAGGACGTACGAAGACATAATCGTGAAGAAAGAAGAGGGAATCGGCTGGATCACGCTGAACCGACCGCACAGGCTGAACGCGATGACACCCGACATGATGAATGAGTTTCTGTCTGCCCTCAGTGACCTCGAGGTCGACAAGGAGGTCAAGTGCGTCGTCATCACGGGCGCTGGCGACAGGGCCTTCACTTCCGGGGCCGATTTTACCGCATTCACGGGCATAACGCCCTCGATGGCTGTTGATGCCTCGATGAAAGGGCACGAGCTTACGGCCCGGATCGAGGCACTCGGCAAACCAGTTGTCGCATGTATTAATGGATACGCGCTAGGAGGCGGCCTTGAGCTTGCAATTGCTTGTGACTTTAGAATCGCGTCAGAGAGCGCCGAAGTTGGATCAACCGAGATCAAGCGTGGATTGATGCCAGGTTGGGGCGGAACCCAGAGGCTCGTCCGCATAGTGGGCCTTGCAAAAGCAAAAGAATTGGTAATGCTCGGGGAACGGATCACGGCCGAAGAGGCTCACCGAATTGGCTTGGTCAACAAGGTCGTGCCGAGAGACAAGCTGGTCGAGGAAACCAAAGCCTTCGCAAAGCAGTTCGTGGAGGGTCCATCCGTTGCGCTCAAGGTAGCAAAGCATGCTCTGAACTATGCGAGCCAGGTCCCTCTCGATGTGGGTCTCAAATTTGAGTCGGAGGCATTCGGCGTCGTGCTTTCGACCAAGGACGTTATGGAGGGCGTATCGGCTTTCCTGTCGAAACGGAAACCCGAATTCAAAGGAAAGTGATTCGCCGTGCCAATAGATTTCAACTTCACCGAAGAGCAGGAGCTCTTTAGAAGAACACTCAAGGACTACTTTGCTAAGGTCCTGACGCCGAACTCTAAAGAGATAATGAAAGCGAGGATGATCACGCCTGACGTTCATAAGGCGATGACGAGCCAAGGCCTCCTGGGCTTGCTGCTCCCAAAGGAGTTCGGCGGAAGCGAGTCAGACTACGTCACGTTCACAATCGCGGTTGAGGAACTCACTAAAGCTGACCCCACCGGCCAGGCAGGAATCCCCATCTGGTACGGGGCTACGTGCTCTCGCATCATCGCTGCGTACGGAACCGCCGAGCTGAAAGAAGAGGTCCTGCCGAAGGTCGTGAAAGACGGCTGGATAACTCCGCTTCACAACACGGAGCCAGGCTGCGGCACTGACTTCACAGCGATTACCACAACCGCAAAGAAAACTAACGGAGACTACGTGATCAGCGGCGAGAAACAGATACTGAGCTGCGTTCCCGAGGCCATGAAATATGGCGGCGGCTTCATCACCAGCGTGAAGACGAAGCCTGAACTCGGCTCGAAAGGCATGAGCCTCATCTTCATTCCTGTAACCTCCAACGGTATCACAACATCGATCTTCGAGGGAATGGGAATAGACCTCGGCGGAGTCAGGTACGACAACACGACGGTGCCCGAACATTGTCTCATCGGATTCGAAGGCACCGGGTATCAGCTGACCTACGAGTCCTTCGTCCACGCCCGCGTTCCTACCACAATGGCGATTGTGGCAGGTGCGGAGAAATGTCTCGAGGCCGGAATGGAGCATGTGAAGCAGCGCCGCGCCTTTGGACGACCCATAGCGGGCTTTGAGGGTATCCAGTTCGAGCTTGCTGAAGACTACGCGAATGTCTTGGCGGCGCGATGGCTGTGCTACCGTGCTGCTTGGCTCATTGACCGGTACCACGACGGCAGGGCATCCTTCTATGATGCCATGATGGCGGCGTCATGCGCTAAACTCGTTGCGTCTGAGAGTTGCATGAAGGCCATCAGTGATGTGGTAGAATGGTTTGGAGGTATGGGAACAACAACAGACTATGACGTTCAACAGGCGTTCAGAACTACAAGACAAGCGATTGTTGCGGAAGGAACGAAGAACGCTCAGAAGATTGTCATCGCTCTGCAACTCCTCGGCTCTGAGTTCGCGGCTTGGAGAAAGTGGGAAGAGGCAGGAAAATAGCAGGAACAGTTCCGCGGGCAGGCGATTCCAAACCCTTTCCTTGCAGTTGACTAAAGAGAGTACACGAACCTGGGTGCTCCGCGCCGCGATTCACCATGCCCTAATGAACCAATCACGTCAGCATGAGGTGACTATCCACCTGATGTTGACTTCAGGTTTCCTTCTTCTGATCATCTTCTAAGGGTCAGCCACTCCAGAGATACAGACCGCAATCATCGTCACGTTTTGGACACGACGACGGTCGTTGCAGTGACCGTTAGTTGAGCAAGACCAAATCCGGCTCAGGTAGCGTTTTATAGACTCGACTCGAAAGAACTATGGGTGCTAGTTGTTTGCAGAAACCTTGGTACAAGTTCTGGCCCGAGAGTGTCCCGAAGTCGATTGAGTATCCGGACCTACCTCTGGGCGAAGTACTGAGAGAATCAGCCCGGAATTATCCCGAGAATCCCGCGATCATCTACTTCGGCGGCCGCATGACATATGCTGAACTCGACAGGTTGGTTGACAGGTTCGCCACCGCAATACAGGATCTTGGAGTAAAGAAGGGCGATCGTGTGGGAATATTCCTGCCGAACATTCCACAGTTCGTAATCGCCTTCTATGGCGCACTACGCGCTGGAGCGATCTGTGTTGCATGCAGCCCGCTCTATAAGGGAAGAGAGCTGGAGCACCAGCTCAACGACGCGGGAGCCGAGACGCTGGTTGCAATGGACACGCTGTACCCAATAGTCCAAGATATCAGGGGGAGAACCAAACTACGGAACGTAATCACTACGAGCCCGCGTGACTATCTTCCGCCCTTGCTGAGGCTCTTGGCTCCCTTGAAGGGAGTCAAGTCTCACAAATGCCCAGGCGCTCTTGACTTCCTCTCCCTCATGAAGAGATACGATGCGAGACCCAAACCAGTAGAGATGAAGCCTGACGACTTGGCTCTTCTTCAGTACACAGGAGGAACGACCGGCGTACCCAAAGGCGCAATGATCAGTCACAGAAACCTAGTCGTCAACGCACGTCAGTGCGAGGTTGAACTACCGGTCCACCGAGGAGTAGACGTCAACGTCACCGCCCTGCCCCTCTTCCACATATTCGGCATGACATGTGCGATGAATGCAGCTGTACTGACCGGCACTACTATGCTGATGATTCCTGATCCACGCGACCCCAAAGGAATACTTAACGCGATCACCAAACACAAAGCAACTGTTTTCTGTAGTGTCCCGACGATGTACAATGCTCTCATCAACAGGCCTGACATAGCCAAGTACGACTTGACTACCCTTCGCGCGTGTCTCTCCGGAGCTGCACCGCTACCGGTGGAGGTTCAGAAGAAGTTCGAGCAGCTGACAGGGGGCCGTCTGGTGGAGGGCTACGGCCTCACAGAGTCGAGCCCCGTGACACATGTCAACCCGCTTGACGATCCCAAGAAGAACAGACCTGGATCGATTGGTATTCCATTTCCGGACACCGACGCCAAGATCGTCGACCTGGAAACCGGCGCAAAGGAGCTCAAGACAAATGAGGTGGGGGAGCTGGTGATCAAAGGCCCGCAGGTCATGCAAGGCTACTGGAACGAGCCGGATGAAACCAAGATAGCGTTGAAGGACGGGTGGTTGTACACAGGCGACATCGCCAAGATGGATGAGGACGGATACTTCTACATTGTAGACCGGAAGAAGGACATGATCGATGTGTCAGGCCTCAAGGTCTGGCCTCGTGAAGTCGAGGAGGTGCTATACGAGCATCCCGCGATCAGCGAGGCCGCGGTACTGGGAGTGCCGGATGCATACAGAGGAGAGACCGTGAAGGCATATGTTACACTGAAGCCGGGGTACGAAGGAAAAGTATCGGAAGAGGACATAATCAATTTCTGCAAGGAAAGGATAGCGAGCTACAAAGCGCCAAGATCAGTAGAATTCAGGATGTCGCTCCCGAAGACGCTGGTAGGCAAGATTCTGAGACGAACGCTGAGAGAAGAGCTGGAGTCGAAGAAGCAGTCCTAGATTCTCGGGTGACCCAAGGAAGCAGGCTCAATGATGGGATTCCAGCGTCAACGAAGCGGACCTCACTAACCCAAGGACTGAGCTCGGAAAGGAAACTCCTCAAACGAAGCGCAGAAACAACCGGCACGCCCTCGACGAGTCTTGAGGATAGATCAGCAAGGGTCAGCACGACCGGAATTAGACGCACCGTCCTCCAGTTGCCGATGCGAAGCCTTCCAGAATACATTGGCAGGACTCGCGAGAGGGACAGAACTCGTAGCATTTGATTCCTAGCTGCAGCAGTTATCTTGCTCGGCGCCCATCCGTGATGCCAATGTTTGCAGTCTACGCACAACACCACGGGCTCCTTGGCCCCCACGACATCGATCTCGTATCTCCGCCCTTCAGCTCTGAAGACCAAGTGATTCAGAGTTGAGAATCCGTCTCGCGTGAGAATTTGATTGGCGAGGGACTCGAATTCCTGCCATCTAAGCTCCCGTGCAACCTTTTCTGGATCAGCTCCTGCGCCGATTGCGAGTTCCGCGATTCTTATCCGCTCTTCTCGGTTGATGAGGATCGTCTCATCTTTGAGGGTGAGTGCGCCCGTGTCTTGCAGCATAACCAGCGATTGCTTGACCATAGACCTGCAGGCTCTTGCAGATGCGGCTACATCATGGATTTGACATGGACGATTTTGTCTTGTCTCGTGCAGCAGTGCGATGTGCGTGGTGGCGCTGGTCATCGCGTTTTCTCAGTCACAAAGGATGATGTGACTCTCTCCAAATTCATTCGGAGACGAATGTAAGGCAGAGAGGCAAGTGACAGTATTGCTCCCGAACTCCGTCAGAAGATCATGAAACACAACGCAAGCATTGCCAGCGCTACGCCGAAAAGGATCTTCCTCTTGCTGGAGAGTGATGAGACATCATCTAAAGGCTCGACGCCAACGGATCCGCCGCGGCTCAACATGAAGATCAATATCAGCAGCGCAAATGGCCAGTATCCCGCCAACGCCAACACCGCCAGGCCGATCCCGGTTGCGATTCTATGTCCTCTCGGGCCAAGTGTAGCCCTCATGATATGACCTCCGTCCAGCTGCCACGCAGGGATTATGTTGAGGAAAGTTATGAGAGCTCCAATTTCTGCTGCAAACGCGATTTGCGTTAGCACTAAGACTTGTCCGGGAACTGTCGTGCGAATGTTCAGGTAACTGAGTAGTATCATGAACAAGGGTGTCCTCGGCCATTCTTGCGCAGCGAGTAGCTGCTGCTCCACAAGCTTCTCGACTTGAGCCTCTGCGACAACAGGGGCAGTAAGTATGCTGACAATTGCAACAATGATTGTCGCTATGAATCCTATAATGGGCCCACTGAATCCAAGGTCAAAAAGCTCGTCTCTGTTTCCGGGAGGGCTCTTGAGAGAAATAACCGCGCCGAATGTTCCAAACGGGGGCGGGCCTGGGATGAAGTAGGGAAGTGTCGAGTCCATGCCGTGGCTCTTGGCCGCTAACCTGTGACCTGACTCGTGAAGGGCAATGATCCCAAACAGAGATCCGGCGAACATCACGACTTGCGCGTTGAGATCTAATCCTCCGAAGACGGTTGTTAGGAGCTGCGGATCCATGGAGTACGTGAGGCTGTAGCTGGCAAAGAGTATGGTCCCTATCGTAGCGAGCACCAGCACGACGTTTACGAGCAGATTAGAGGGACGCGCTCGAATTCTCTGAAAGACCCTCACCATGAGCTTATCTGGCTGGGCGCGCACTGACGCGCACAATTGAAGCGGCTTCAGATCGCCCAGCAAATCCTTGAACTTCTGCTTCACGGGCTCCTTTTCCACAGTGAAACTTGGGATCCCGTACTGATCGACATACGCGTCGATCACATTGAATCGAAGCTGGACGAGCCTTCCTATTGCCGCCAGATCCGGCTGAGCGCTGTCTTGGGTTGAGAAGTCCCAGGAGGCAGATGACAAGTCACGATCCCTACAGTTCGAGGCCAAGGATCGCAGGTAGACTCCACTTAAACGTATTCCTCGCCATCGGAGGCTGATCAAACCAAAACGCTTCCTATCCTCCATGGTTCTTACGGCCGCAGCCGACGGGCCGTGTGGTTCACGTGGGAGTGTTCGTGTTTGCGCACCTTCCTATGAGGCTCGGTTAAGTCCTAGTTCATCCGGACTAGGAAGCGACAACGGAATGGCGTCAAGAGTCGAGGTCATTCTAGTTCCGGATCTTAGAAGTTCAGCACTCAACGCAGCCGGTCTTCTTCGAAGCACGCCGGATCTGGACGTACTCCTCCTCGATTTCCCCGAGACCTTAGAGGATGAAGTGATCAAGCTTGCAGAGTACCAGATCACTTACGAGCAACTGATCCGCACGGTCAGGGAGAGGCGCATCCTGCCGGAGCCGCTGGAGAGCTGGACCTACACCGCCGAACCAATTCTCAGGGCTCTCCCGAGACTAAGGTTGATGAGGCCGGAACTAGAGATCTGCTGTTACACGCCGGCCGAGTCGCCTTTTTCCGCGATGGAGAACGCCACGAAGATCGCACGCCTCGCTTTCCGAGTCAAGGCGACAGGAAAGGTCGAGAGTGATGAGTGGAGAGACGCTATCACAAGTTCCTTGACACGAAGCCGCGAGTTGCTTGATCTCGATGTTTCCAAGTTAGCCCTCAGGGGCCGCGGCCGAAACGCGGCCTGTCTTGCAGGGCTCAACGCGTTCCGTTTGAAACAACGGGTAGCCGACTACTGGGATGTCGCGACGGTGAGATCTGCTGAGCGGTTCTATTATCGGACACCTCTGGAGGTCCTATTATGCCTCTCCTCTAGGCGTGAGCTTTCTGACGAGCAGCTTTCAATGCTTGCTCTGGCCCATGTGGAGTACGTCTACCGTTACGTCTTGCGGTCTCGAGACCGCGACGAAGCTCACAGCAGGTGGATTCAAGAGAAAATCTTGGGGAAAGAACCGCGGCAGGCTATCAAGAGGTCAAAGCACGATTGAAGCTGCTGCAGGCTCCTATAGCTAATACGACTCAGCATGATAACGGAGGACCCCGGCTAGAGGCGTTCCGCTAGAGGATCAAAAGAATGGCTTGGCACGGTCCTCTATCGAAGGGACTTCACCGAGTTCCAGCCCATGTGCGTGGGATACGCAGCAAGTCTCTCAAACTTCGCATTTCCGGCCAGCCCAGACGCGGAACGGAGTCTGTGTCTGTCTTCTTTGAACTCTAACCAGACAAAGCCTCTCTGCTCGGATCGCCCCTAAACCAATCTGATCGCCGTCTAGAGAAAGCAAGTGTGGGGGCGAACCTAGTGCTCCGGCCAGATCTTGTCAGCCGCACCCTCTAGGGTGGGAGACACATGATTTCGAGGATACAACCCACGAGCTTCTCCGTGTCCATGTAGGCCCATCCGTAACGTGGGTCGTCGGAAATGCTCTTGTCAACTTGGAGCGCTTCGATGCCAAGTTTCTTCCACTTCGCCACCTCCTCGTCGATTGAAGGCGGACAGAGGTACGCCAAGTGATGAAGTCCCTCACCCCGTTCCACAAGGAACTCTGTTAGGAGGGAGTTGCCCTCGACCGGTTCGACGAGTTCCAGGGTTATTGGGCCGATCTTCGCGTTCGCGAACTTTAACTTGTATCCCTGAGGTATTCCGTGGACCGTAGCCTTTGATGCTGGTGCCTCGTACGGTGTTGCCACGAAGGGACCGATGCCAAAAGTCTTGGCGAAGTTCTCCGCTGCCTTCCCCACATCTCTGACTAACAGGCAAATGTGGTGGAAGTCCTGCAGCATTACCATGTCGTTGGGGTTTGTCTTTCTGTCACTGACGGTCATCGAGATCGCGAGAGGCTAAGTGTTGTGGTGGCCTGATAAGCCCACCTTATGATTGGCCTCCGTGCCGTCTCGATCGCACGGAGCTAGAGATGCCTGTCATCGCACATACTTGGAGGGTACGCGTTCGCGATCACTTAAGGCTCCGCTAGCTAGCTCAGGCCTATCCGAGTTCCGCCCGTCGAAACGGTAGCGAGCGTTTGACTCTCTGTCAAGATGTTATGTGTCCGAAATCGTGGAGACGTACCACGAACGTCTTGATCACGCTGAACCGTAGCGGTTCTCCAAATGCCTTATAGTACCCATGCGATCACATCTGCCGTCAGAATTCCAATGCTGACGGAAACGAAATTCTCATTGAGGCAGTTCAACACGGACGATCTCGAATCCGTCATCGAGATCAACAAGACATGCCTCCCAGAGAACTACGCCTCTTTCTTCTTTATGGACACCTACCGAAGCTGCCCGGCCGCATTCATAGTTGCAGAGATAGGTAGCCGGATAGTGGGCTACATAATGTGCCGGATTGAACATGGTTTCTCTGACATCAGACGGCTCAGATTCATTCGCAAGGGGCATATCATATCTGTCGCGGTGCTACCGGAGTACAGACGAACTGGCATTGCCTCAGAACTTGTGAAACAAGCGCTTGAGGCGCTAAGAGAGATGAAAGTCGACGAATGCTACCTCGAGGTTCGAACGACAAACGAGACCGCGCGCAAGTTGTACGAGAAACTTGGGTTCTTTTTGGCTAGGAACGTGCCGCATTACTACGCTGATGGAGCAGAGGCATTGGTGATGGTGATTCCTCTTCACAATGGGAATGATGCCTCTTCCCATAGCGTCGAGAGAGAAACAATGCAGTAATATGCGCAAATATGCCCAGCGATTCACAACTGCTATCTGGCGTGAAAACTCGCAAGTGCGTAGGGGTTATCATTGGATTGGCTGGAGACGATAAGGCAGGACTTACGCAAAGCCACGATCGTCCGCATCCCATCAAAGCAAGGTTACTACGAGTATGTTGTGAATCCCCTGAGTTCTGGAGTTCCTGAAATCCCAACCGAAGCTTTGTGGGGTTGCGCATTCGAAGTCGCAAGGGTCGCCAACGTGAAGGCGTCCAACAAGATCATAACTCCTGAGGCGATGGGGATACAGATCGCCACGGCCCTAAGCCTAGTTACAGGAATCCCAATGCTCGTCATCAGGAAGAAGTCCTACATGTTGCCTACGGAGATCAAGATTGTGAAGAGAACAGGTTACGCTGAGGAGGTTATGTACGCGAACGGCCTGAACCCAGGAGACACGGCACTGCTTGTCGACTCAATAATCGCCACAGGTGGCACCTACCTTGCAATCATAAAGGAACTTGTCTCACACGGAATTGTGCTGGCAGACGCCGTCGCGGTGATTGAAAGGGTGGAACTGGGTGGCGTTGAACGGGTCGAGAAGGAGACCGGAGTGAAGGTCAAGACTCTGATAAGACTGCGACTTGAGCAAGGAAAACCTCACATAGAATGAGCATTCGCACGCATACCCCACGCGCGTGTCGGGTAGCAAAGGTTAACTGTTCAGAAAACCCAACCCGGGAGGATGCACATGACTGTCAAATGCCCCAGTTGTGGATACGATAACCGCAGGGAGGCTAACTACTGTCTGAAGTGCGGGCTCAGCATCGTCGGGACTCCTGGTCAGATGCGTGAGGCGATGAGACCTCTGCCAACGGTCTCGGCAGAGGCCGCGTCTCGGGCGGCCAGATGCTCATTCCATCCCTTTGCCGCTGCGACCTACCTTTGCGGCCGATGCGGTCGCCCTTTGTGTAGATCATGTGCTCGCTTATTCTTCACAATGGTGCTTTGCCCGCTCTGCTCGGTCGGCCCGGCCCAGCCTTTTCCGTGGCTTCCGTTCCCGGTGACTAGGCCTCCCTACCCGTTGACCATGTCAAGCTGGTGACGTGGGCAGAGCGCCTGCCGCCGACCCCCAGAGGCCGGCGAAGCCTCTCTTTCTAGCGTAGACGATGAGAGATACAAGAGTCGGTACATGAATGACAAGAATCTCGAAGTCAAGGTTCAGGAAAGCTCGTCCAGACAGCCTAAGAGCCAGCAGGAGCACCGAGACCGTAGCTAGGGCGACGACGGCGTAGCCCCAGTCCCTTGCCGCAGTAGCCTCCAGCGTGTGCCACTCCGCCCGAAATTCGTTTTTCTACTCTTCCGTCTTCAACACAAGCTTCAGAGGTATGTTTTGGCTCGTCCCATCCGGGAGAGTCCTTCTGATGCTTATTGGGAGTGCGCCTGCATCAAGCTCCTGTGTCGCGATATCTATAGGAGAGAGACTTCCCGGATCGATGTCGACTAGGACAGGCGCTCCAAGGGCGATCTGAAGGGCACGGGCGCCGACCACTCTTGCCTTCTCGAAACGCGTCAGTTTTCGAGGGCCGATCAGGGCGGGCTCTTGGCGCCTAGTACTCGCCCGCTTCTTCACCACTCTCTTCTGGCCCCTTCGGCGGCCCTTTCATCTCTTTCTTCGACGCGGCGATCACGTCGTCTATCTTGAGGATCATTCCGGCTGCTTCGCTGGCAGATTTCACCATTTGAAGTTTGACCGCGAGAGGTTCGTAGATGTTCTGCTTAGCCAAGTCAGCGACCTTCCCTTTGAAGGGATCGACGCCCGCCCAGACGAGGCCTTGGTCGTGTTTCGTCCTCAGTTCGACTTGGGTGTCGATCGGGTCTAGTCCAGCGTTTTCAGCAAGTATCATGGGCAACGACTCAAGGGCTTCGGCAAAGGCTTGGACTGCAAGTTGCTCTCTGCCTGCGAGTTTGTCTGCGTATGCTCGCAACCGTTTTGCAGCCTCAGCTTCAGGTGCGCCGCCGCCTGCCACTACCTTCGGGTTGACGACCACATCTCTGACAACGCAAAGCGCATCGTGAACGGCTCGTTCTGCTTCGCTCACTATTCGCTCAGTTCCCCCCCTTACTAGGATGGTCACAGCTTTCGGGTTCTTGCAGCCCTCAACGAAGGTCATCTTGTCGTCGGCAACCTTCCTCTCCTCAACCAGCTGCGCGGCGCCGAGGTCCCTGCTTCCGAAGTCTTCGATGCTGGTTACCACATGAGCTCCAGTTGCTTTCACAAGCTTCTCCATGTCTGATTGTTTGACGCGGCGAACCGCCAGCACACCTTTCTTCGCTAGGAAATGTTGCGCCACATCGTCGATTCCCTTTTCGCAGATTGCGACATTTGCGCCTGCTGACACAATCTTGTCGACCATGCCTCGCAGGATCTTCTCTTCTTCGTCGAGGAAGGCTTTCATCTGCTCTGGGTTCTTTATGTTGAGTTTCGCGTCGAATTCTGTTTTCTCCACTTCCAACGGACAGCTGAGAAGCGCGATCTTCGCGTTCTCCACACGTTTTGGCATGCCGGGGTGAACAACCTCCTTGTCCAAGAGGACGCCTTGGATCAGCTTCGTGTCCGACAAGGATTCGCCGGGCTTCTTCTCGACCTTCACGTCGTCTATGTCGATCTTGTAGTCCCCTTTCGCGTCCTTGTCTGCCACTTCTAGCACTGCTCGGACAGCGAGGTCGCTTGCCTCGTCCTTATACTCTGCGAGCATTTTGGTTGCCACAGCGACGCTTGCGACCTTCTTGAGCATCGACTTGTCTAGGGGTTCAACTTTGATCGCGAGCTCTTCCAGAATGTCGAGCGCTTTCTCAGCGGCGATCTTGTACCCGTCGACTATGATGGTCGGATGAACGTCTTTCTCGATCAGCTGCTCTGCCTTGCCAAGCAGTTCTCCGGTGAGTACAACAGCACTTGTCGTCCCATCCCCGACCTCGTCATCCTGAGTCTTAGCGACCTCCACCAACATCTTCGCGGCTGGGTGCTGGACTTCCATCTCATCAAGGATCGTGGCGCCGTCGTTCGTGATCGTAACGTCTCCGAAACTGTCAACGAGCATCTTGTCCATGCCCTTCGGGCCAAGGGAAGATTTCACAGACTCAGCGACGATACGCGCGGCGGCAATGTTCGCGTGTTGAGCGTCCCTGCCCGTGGCGCGTGATGTCCCTTCCTTAAGAATGAGTACGGGTTGTCCTACGAATTGAGTGGCCAAGGGTCATAACCTCACTTTTTGAAGAGTACCGAAACGAAAAATCGGTCTTTATTTAAGTGTTGTGTCAGGCTGATCGACATCACCTGACATCGAGGCGGATTACGTGTTTGCCGACTCTGCTTGCGTCGCCGAAACAACTAGAGGAGCCAATGAGCACCATACGCTTCCTGTTCGAACAATGGATACCCCCGCTGGCTCGTTTCCGCATAGTCATCTTCCGTCGCAGATTCGATGTGGAAGACCCTCTTCGACGCTCGGTCACGGCTTGGTACTGTCAGATCTGGCGATCCGAAGACCGCGCCCGTTATGAAAGGCAACGTTCGTGACGAGAAACGCTTTTAGATTTTCCGCCATCACATACGAAGACTGCGTGGCAATGACCTCGATGCGGGATATGATATCGATCAATCAGCCCTCGCTGGGAAAAGAGGAGGTCGAAGCCGTCGTTGAGGTCCTGAAGAGTGGAATCCTGAGCGAGAAGAGCGGGCGAGGGCCCAACGTGCTGCAGTTCGAGAAGGAGTTTGCGAAATTCGTCGGAGCGAAACACGCAGTCGCTGTCTCCTCTGGCACCGCTGCGTTGCATTCGTCTTTGCTAGCGGCAGGGATCCAGCCCGAGGACGAAGTTGTCATTCCGTCTTTCACGTTCTCCGCCACCGCGGGCGCGGTTGTTCTCGCCGGGGGAAGGCCGTCATTCGCCGATATCGACGCCGACACCTACTGTGTCACGAGAGAAACGATCGAGGCGGCGCTTACCCGTCGGACCAAGGTGATAATGCCAGTGCACATCTATGGACTCTGCGCTGACATGGATCCCATAATGGATCTGGCACACAGTCGCGGGATCGCCGTCATCGAGGACGCCGCCCAAGCGCATGGTGCAGAGTACAACGGACGACGAGTCGGTTCCATCGGCGATGCAGCATGCTTCAGTTTCTACCCGGGAAAGAACATGACGACTGGAGAGGGGGGAATGGTGACGACAAACGATGATGATCTAGCTGAGCAGGTGAGGATGATCAGAACACACGGGGAAGAACGCCCTTACTGGGTCTCTAGGCAAGGCCACAACTATCACATGCCTGAGATCTCAGCTGCGATCGGAATCGTCCAAGTGAGGAAGCTCCCGACTTTCTTGCAGGAGCGGAGAAAGAACGCTGAATACTTGACCGAGAAACTGAGTGTGCTGGGGAAACTGATGATGCCCAAAGAACCACCCGGCCTGAAACACGCGTGGTATCTGTTCACGCCGCGGCTGCGGGGCGCCAATGCTGGAAAGCGGAACAAGCTTGTCGAGAAGCTACGTGCTAGGAATATTGGCGCATCCGTGTACTACGAGTCCCCCGTGCACATGCTCCCCTTCTATCGTGACTTGCAGTCTACAAGGAGAAGTGCTTTGCCAGAGACTGAGCGGGCCTGTCGTCAGGTTTTTTCTCTCCCTGTGCATCCCCAGCTCAAGCCAGCCGAGCTTCCATACATTGTGGATTCGGTCAAGCGGGCGATCTAGGACAAGCTCGCTGTCGTTTCGCTTTCGCCCGTCATCCCGAGAGTTTCTTTAGGAGGTCCTCAAGATCGGGTTTGGTGACCTCGCGCATTTCGTATCTGACACGCGCGGCAGGCTTCGTAATCTTCATTATCCTACGAATGTCTATCGGGGTGCCGAGTACCACCGAATCGCAAGGCGTCTTCTCTATCGTCAGCTCCAGCTCCCTGATCTGTCTTGCTCCATACCCCATTCCTGGCAGGACGAAACCGATGTGCGGGTACTTCTCATATGTCCTTTTGATCGAGCCAACGGCGAAGGGCCTTGGGTTCACCAGTTCGCGCGCTCCATACTGGTGTGCTGCTATCGCTCCCACTGCTTCCCTCATCTGCCCGTGAGTCACGGTTGGGCCATCCTCCACAACCAAGACACACTTCTGCTTGATGAGCGAAGGTTCGTCGACATGGATGGTTGATGCAGCCTCGACTACCGTAGCGGCTGGGTTCAGTTGCTTGATGTTCTCGCGGACCAACTTGACGCTTTCTGCGCGTGCACTGTCAACCTTGTTGATCACCACGACGTCAGCCATCCTAACGTTGGTTTCTCCCGGATAGTAGGAGAGCTCGTTTCCGGCCCTATGGGGGTCCGCCACGACGACATGGAAGTCCGGCTTGTAGAAGGGCAGATCGTTGTTTCCACCATCCCAGAGTATCACATCAGCCTCCTTCTCTGCCGCCGCCAGTATCCTCTCGTAGTCGACACCTGCGTAGACCACGTTTCCCTGATCTATGTGAGGCTCGTACTCTTCCCGCTCCTCGATTGTACATTGTTCCTTGTCCATGTCCTCGTACGTAGCGAATCTCTGAACTGCCTCGGTCTCTAGCTCACCGTAAGGCATAGGGTGGCGAACCACGATCACTCTCTTCCCTCGGGCCTTCAGGATTCTGGATATGGCCCTTGAGACTGTGCTCTTTCCCGCTCCCGTCCTGACCGCGCAAACTGACACCACAGGGACCTTGGCCTTGAGCATCGTGCTTCTGGGGCCCATGAGCATGAAGTCTGGCCCTTTCGAACTCACGATAGCCGCCTTGTGCATGACATCATCATACGAGAGATCACTGTACGCAAGAACGACAAGCTCCACATCCTTATCCCTGATCAGTGCAGGAAGCTGTTCTTCCGGCAGAATCTGGATTCCTTTGGGATATAGCGTGCCGGCAAGGGTTGGTGGATAGATCCTTTGTTCAATACCAGGTATCTGTGCGGCGGTGAAGGCTACGACCTCATATTCAGGGCGTCTCCTGAAGAATACATTGAAGTTGTGGAAGTCCCTTCCGGCGGCTCCCATTATGACGACCCGTGTTCTTTGGGCCAACTGCGACCCTTCTACCAAGCGAAACTACCCAGCTGCATTAAGCCTATATCTGTTCTAGGACCGGCAGAGGCTGAACTACCATGGCTAGCAACGTCTCACGAGTGCCGGTACGTTTTATGCTTGAGAACGGCAGACAGGCAGACGCGGAACTGATACGGTTCCAGGCGCCGAAGACAGTGGACGCTCTCCTCAAACGGCTACCCATTGAGGGTAGGGTCGCCCGCTGGAAAGAAGAAGTCTACTTTGAAGCCGGCATCGCTATGGGGCTTGAGAAGCCCAAGTCCAAGGTCGACGCTGGAACCATCGCCTTTTGGCCTATGGGATCCGCGGTCTGCGTCTTTCATGGGCAGACTCAGCCCTACAGCCCAGTTAACACTATTGGCGTTGTCAAAAGCGGGATCGAGATATTCAGAGACGTGGCGGCAGGAGCAAAAATCCGTCTGGAAAGAATCTAGGCGGCCGCCATCCGATAGATGCGTATCCTCGCATTTCCGCCGACAGCTGTGACTAGCCTCTTTCGCTCCAGTTCCTCCAGCATGTCCTTCGCGACACTTATCCTTAGATTGAACTGAGAAGCGAGTGCATAGGGAGTGATCGCGCCCATCTTGGAAAGCTCGGAGAGGAATCGCGTATCCTCAATACTTGGGAGATCTACTCCACGTGCTTTCTTCTCAGCAGGTGGCTTCCCCCTTGTTTTCTTTGCAGGCTCAGCTTTCTTGTCTTGCTGAACTTGAGACTTCTCCATCTGTGCTAGGCTCTTCTTTTTTGCGCCGCCCAATCGAATCACTTGGGTGTGAAAGCAAACCGAGTTCAATAAAATCTTTCCGTACGGATACCGACTCAATGGGAAAGAGTCATAT
>Ga0209725_1000640_pt1 | contig 20970 bp, 18 predicted proteins | sample I18A1metaG_FD_184145 | JGI IMG/M metagenome (GOLD analysis project Ga0209725, IMG submission 184145) | Lake sediment bacterial and archeal communities from Gulf of Boni, Indonesia to study Microbial Dark Matter (Phase II) - ​I18A1 metaG... | ecosystem: Environmental > Aquatic > Freshwater > Lake...
GGTTGACCTGATCATCAGTAGAGACTCAGCGGCGAGTATACCTGTGCTTTTGGCGTCGAAGATAGCCCACGTTAGGTTTCTCTATAATGCTCTTTCTGTCCCGTTTGGATACAGGGAGACGAAGCTCCTGGGAGGGTATCTGATGCGCGGGCGAGGTGCCAGTTACGCGATGATGTTGATTGACTACTTCGTATTACAAAAGGCCAACTACGTGGGGGTAGCCACACGGGATCTTGACAAGGAGCTTCTGGCAGTCTTTGGAAGGAACTATCAAAGGAAGGTCATCATTCTGCCTTTTCCAGTTGCTGAGGAATTTTTCAGTTGCTCTCTGGAGGTCCGACCCAAGAGCGATGTACACCTGGTATATGGCGGATCCGTATACGGGCTTTATGATTTCTCACATTTAGTCGAGGCGCTGGATGCTATGGCAAGGGCTGGTCAAGGTGTGTCTATGGCGATTTATACTCGGGAAAAAGGCAGACAGAGGCTTAGAGGTCTAGTTTCGGAGAGGTCCTTCGTCACTGTAAGGGACTACGTTCAGAGGGAGAGACTGATCACGATTCTTCGCGATGCTACAGCAGTAGTGATTCCGTTATCAGTGGGTACACCAGGAATCTCGAGAAAGGCTGTTGAAGCAATGGCGCTGGGGACACCCGTAATAATCTCGAACCCGCCTGATGATGGAATCTTTCGGGACGGCGAAACGTGTGTTGTGGTATCGGAGAATACCGCGGAGGGCTGGCGAAGCGCTATTATGAGAGTGGTTGTTCCCGAGTTTAGAGAACGAATCATCCGAGGCGCTCGCGAGGAGGCCGAAGCCTTTAGATCAGCGCGAAATGTGGAGGCTATTGCCGGTCTCTTGCGGAATCTTCCCTGAACGAGTAGGGCAAGTGAGCCGATGAACTGGCTTCGCAAAAGTTTGAAGCGATGGGCTTTTCACTTCGGGCGGAGGCATGACTGGCAGGACAGGTTCGGCAGATATGCGCTCATGGTTGTGTGGCATTCGTACACGCTTCTTTTGGCATTCGTACACGCTTCTCTCGCCAATCAGGTATGATCCATATCATTATGTCCTCAGTGCGATGTAGGCTTCTGCAAATCTGGCTATTGTATAAGAAAAGCTGAGAATGCCGATGATTGCCATTCCCTCAAAAAGGCGCCCGACGATGCTTGCGACAAGAAGCACTATTGTGTTCGCAGAACCTCCATAATAGAAGTACTCGTAGATGCGAGACTTTCGTCTAATGTGCTTTTCTCCCTTTAGTTTGTCTATCTTTTGCGCGACATCCGTCATAAAAAGGTTGGATCCCACGACGAAAATGCCTAGGGCAAGGACCGCTGGATCATTTCGAGAAAGGAACAGTCCAAACGCTACCCCAGAGTAGATAGCGATGTCGGAGAGTCTATCAAGGAAGTAGTCAAGAAGAGCTCCAGAACTTGACTCGAGATTCTTAGCTCTCGCAATCTCGCCGTCAACACAGTCGAGCACGTGAGAAACGTAAACGAAGATTCCAGCGGTCAACGTTAGCACGTACTCGGTCGAAAGGAACAGAAACGCTGCCATGAACTTAAGAAGGAACGAGAACAGGGTGACCTGGTTCGGAGTAATCGGCGTTTGTATCAGAATTCTTGTAATCCTTATAGAAAGAGGTCTCATCAATAGGCGCGCAGCGGTTGTGTCGAAATCTTTCTGTGCTTTCTGTCTGAGCAGCTCAAATTCTTCGCGATTCATTTGGGAGCCGGGCCATTTCCTCTCTTTAGGGCTTTGTGATAGTCTCGCAGGGTGTCTATTTCGACGCAGAACGTGCGGCCCGTTTCTATCGGGACGACTGTTCTACGCGTGGCAAACTGAGTCAGAGCCGCAGGCCACCATTTGTCTTTGTTTCCTCGGTCTATGAGGGCGTCCACAACACGGTAGAATTCTTCAACGTCCTTTTTGATTATCCTAACGACTCCAATATTCTCTCCAGACCACTGTGTCCTCGGCAGATCTCTGTTCCACAGAACTATTTTCCCGTCGCGTATCTTCACCTTTGTTGATTCTGCGTCCCATTCTGCAGAAGTGTCTATCAATGCAGCATTCTCGGACTCCGAGCAGACCATGTTCCCAGCCAATTCCGAAGGTATGTACACGTCCGAGTTGATGATGATGATTCCGCGTTCATATGTCTTCTTCGTGAGCCATAGGGAATATAGGCTTCCCGATCTTTCGTACGCCGGGTTGAGGATCAATCTGACATTCTCATTCCGGAGGAATGGCATGATTGCATCATGCTTGTATCCGGCCACTACAGTAAACATCTCTACCCCGTACATCTTGAAAGAGTCTATTTGGTGCCTCAAGATCGTCTTTCCGTGAACTGTGAGGAGGCACTTCGGAAAGCCTTTCGTTAACGGCTGCGCTCTCAAAGAAGCTCCCGCTGCCAGTATGATGACCTCGTACTTCGCACGCGCTTCTCGTCCCAAGTCCAATGGCTGCCAAGTATCGCCCGGAGCGCTCTCTCTGGCACGAGGAGAATTCAGCTTGCCAGAAATATGGGAAGATCTGCATCTACCGGAGTCGCCTGGCTTGATGTTGCGTATTACGCAAGTGACGCTAAGAAGCATCTTGTTCCAGCCTAGAACCTCTGGACTTGAGCTTGGCTACCTATTCAAGGGTATCCTCATAATGGCTTTTGTGATCAAGTCATCAGGCCTGCTTCCTTGTCTGACACCACGGTCGACCGTATCATCTCGAAGGCCTTGAATAACCCTTCACGTCTCGGTCTCACAAGATGCCTTGGCATAGCCTGCCCGTCTATCAGCGGCAGGTAGTTAGCAGTAACGAAACCAATATGCTGTCAAGCAGTCGAATACTTTGCACTCGTCAAACACGTCGGCATCCTATTCATGGTCCCATGAGAAGGCTAGGCAGATCCCGTCTCAAAGCCTCAAGATCCCTATGCGAACGGTACCAATCAATTGTCCTCTTGAAGCCGTCCTCATATGACACCTTAGGTTCCCATGATAGAAACGACCTTGCCTTCGTGAGGTCTGCGGACCTCGATGCTACTCCAACAGGCTTGGACACATCGCAGACTATCTGCTTAGGATGCCAGTCAACGAGCTTGAACACCATTTCGGCGGCCTGCTTGAGAGTAATCCTATCTGATCTTCCAGCGTTCACAGCAGATCCGTCCTCAATCCTCTCAGCGGCGAGCATCATTGCGTCGACAATGTCCCCCACGTATGTGAAATTCCGATCCTGATCACCAGTCCCCCAGATCTCGAACGGATCCATATGCAGAAATGCCTTCGCCATCAACGCAATTATGGCGTGTGTTTCATTCTCTCTCTCACCATAGGCTGTGAAGATTCGCACTGAGCATCCCTTCATCCCGTATTCCCTGCGATAAGCCCTCAATGCCATCTCCGCCATCAGTTTCGCCCAACCGTACTCTAGGTCCGCAAAGGCCTTGCCTCTAGCGAATGGGTCGGCATCCTCCTCCTTGAGGAGGTATTGGGAGCCGGCCTCTTCCTGAAGATGGTGTGGGTAGACACACGCAGAACTCGCAAAACAGACTCTCTCGACACCCCCTCTCCAAGCTTCCTCGAAAACAATCTGGTCGAGCGCCATGTTGGTACAGCATTCCACAGGATGGGTATCGATGTAACCGCGGCCCCCGTGCTGCGCAGCCAAATGGAACACCACATCGATGTCTCGCATCATCCTCCGCGTAGCTGTTCGATCCTTGAGGTCGACACAATGCACTGATAGGTTTCCGCTCGTCCATTCTCCCTTGCGTCGTCGCCGGAACGGGTATTCCAAGTTCTCGAGCCTTCCGCTTGAGAAGTTGTCGGCGACTATCACACGGGCGCCTCTCTTCAAGAGCATGTCCACAAGGTGACTTCCAATGAATGATGCACCGCCTGTCACCAACACTGGGCGATCTTTCCACATCTGTATCTCATCTTGGTTCTTGTCAAAGCACAGACCCTCTGACTATGCGTTTGCACAGATAGCCCTTGCGGACATCTCCGGAACGTTGGTGTCAGTGCTTTCTCCGAAGGCTAGATCGGCGGCTGTGTCAGTTTCGAGAGCCCTGTCTGGCAGGGCAAACACGGTCTGCAGGGCCTCAAAGTTCCGACATCGGCTGATGATTTCATGCGCACTCTGCCACGCCAATTCTTTTCGCAAGACTCATGAGCACCCTCCGACTCCCACCATGTTCTTGGCGTGTCTAGTTGACAAGGATTTCCGCAGCATCGTGCACTCGCATGGACTCAATCTTGTCACGATTTCTGCATCACTACAGACCAAGCGATAGCGGAAATCCAAGATAATATGCACCACGCGTCTCGATCCCACAATGTTGTATGGAAACCTTCCAACCAACATTCTGTCCGATTTCGACAGGATTGTGGGTTTGGCGGAGACCGAACGAGCATTCGTATTAGAGCTGGGTCTCGACGGATCTAGAATCCGGGTGATCCAAAATTGAATTGAATTGACACCAAAGCATTCCCAGATCTCCCGCGGCCAGACTACTTCAGAGGGAAGCCTAGTTTGGAAGGGCATCTCATTCTGTACGTGAGGCCTATTGATAGTCTGAGCAAAGGGTGTGATGTTCTGATCGAAGCAGTGTCACGTGTGCAACATCGCATAGGAAAATGCGTCATCGTATTTGCAGGACCTGACTGGAGATCTCAGAAATAGCTGCAGACTCAGCCTATGCGAAATGAGGTTCAAGTACTCTTCACTGGGAATGTTAGGCCGGAGAACTCTGAGCCGTATTTGTGGTATGTGATGCGCCTGTTCTGCCCAATCTCGTGGAATCGTTCCTCTTTCGATTCTGGAAAGAATGCTGTACGTAGCATCGGTTGTCGCAACTCTCGGAGGCGTTCCTTCAGTTGTGCGTAACGAAGACGATGGTCTCTTGGTTTCCCTCTGGTGATCAAGATGACCTAACTGCTGCAGTCCGTCCCATACTGGACGATTGAAAGCTGTCAAGCCGTCTACCTTCTAATGCAAAGAGGCTGGCAGCCAAGTGCTCGATTCCTTCAATGGAGATGGCCCGGGAGCCTTGGGAATGCTAGTCCTTCTGCGGCGTCTCGACTGAGAACTCCCTGAATCGAGCACGGCTCATATCCAGCAATTCTGCATTGATCGCGCTCCACAGCCCTTCCGGTGGACATAGGACGGTTCGAATTCCCATTTCTTCTGGATTTGACAACCATTCAGATAGGCGTTGGTTGCCGGGATGAACAGGAAATGCGATGATCACCCGATGATTTGACATGGTCGCCTGTCGGGCTCCCTCGTAGAGTCCATCCAGGCCAGTCCTATCGCTAGAGATAGCAATGACCAGCATGGGCTCGTCCAGTTCGCGAGTTATCTCGAATGCTCTGAACGCACCATCCTTTCTCAGTCTGAGGGCGTATTTCGACATGGCGTTCCTGTAGAAGGGAAGAACAGCACGGGCAAACCAAGCAAACACTTCTGGGATTGGTGCAGTTCTCACAGACTCTAACCGTCTCGTAATGGTCTGGGTTTCCGTGGCCAAGCTAGAGTAAGACTTGCTCCTTTGCCATGTGACGAACACGGCGGCCGGGGCATGCTCGGCTCTCTCCAGCAGCGCCTGCAGTATTCGTTCCCTGTTCTCTAGGCCCAGCCTCGCCTCGATCTTCGCGATCACCGCTCGCTCGTCATACAATATTAGCCCGATGGAGCTACGCGCAAGCTTCGCGTTGGCCAAGAGGGTCGCGAGTTCACCGAGCAACGTCTTGGAGTCCGGACCTCTTGCTCTTTCGGCAATGGTTAGGACCGAGGCGTCGACCAAGAGCATGATTGACGGATCTCTTTCGAGGTAGAAATCTCGAACCATCAGCTTTCCGACCCGCGCTGTGGCTTTCCAGTCGATCCTGCCCAGATCCTCCAGAGAGCTGGCGGGATGTATCCCTGCAAGGTCTGTTCCGGTTCCTCGTCGAACGGGATCAGCAGCGAGATCGGGTAGGCCGTTCAAACCGGGTAGAGGATTCGCATCCCTAACTATCGGCCGGGCTACCACAGTCACCCTATCTGTAAGCGTCAAGGACTGCCTGAACAGTCGTGCAAAGTCCTCAGCCCGAAGAGTTGAATCGTTCGCCCGGTATCTTCCAGGGGATGTGACCTCTAGAACTGTGCTGATCGGACGCACGTCATGAGGCCGTAGCAGCAGTTCCGTCTCTCGGACTTCTTGACGGATCGCAGAAGGAAGGTTGCGGCGGAACCCCATAACTCGAAGCCCCATGCCGCTCGGATTCTGTAGCGTTGTCTCTACCACGCTCTGGAGTCCAACTGTAGTTTCAACGTTCCTTGGACTCGTCTCCACTCTGATTGAGCCTTCAACGATGTTGACGGCACGCCGGAACGCGATCCCTTCTGCCAGAAGATAGACGCAGAGAAGCCCTGCGAAGATTACGATCAGGCCGTTGGAGAAAAGAAAGCCAACGATTCCCAGGCCTACTCCTGCGAATGCTACTAGGCGCCCGGTTGAAGCCAGTTCCAAATGGTTCTCAGCTCTCGGCTTATGTTGGCTTCTGAGGAATCGGCGTTTCTCGTAGAAGGTTCTCGACCATTGATTCAACAAGGAGTTGCTGGCTTCTGGCTAGGGCTGACGGCACAAGCCTATGTTCCAGCACCCGAGGTGAAAGATACTTCACGTCATCAGGCACCACGTAGAGTCGTCCGTTGATCAGAGCCCTTGATCGCGCAGTCTTTGCTAGAGCGATCGAAGCTCTTGGGCTGGCTCCCAAAGAGACATTCTCCGTCTCGCGTGTTCTACGTATCAGATCAACAATGTAAGATTGCACTTGGGGGGCAACGTAGACGTTTCTGGCCAACTCAGCGAGGTAGGAGATCTGTTCCGCGGAGGCAACCTGCTTGACCTTCCTGCCATCCAATGAATACGCACGGTCCGTCAGCTCGATCTCCTCGGAGGCACCTGGATAGCCAACCCCCAGTCTCATCAGGAATCTGTCAACAAGCACCTCAGGTAGCGGAAAGACGCCTTGGAACTCGATCGGACTCTGTGTGGCGATGACCATGAACGGATAGGGAAGATCTACGGTCTCTCCTTCTATCGTAGCCTGTCTCTCCTGCATGGCTTCAATGACAGCGCTGTTCGTCTTGGACGTGTTCCGGTTTATCTCGTCGACAAGCACAATATTCGAGAAGACTGGTCCTCTTCGGAGTTTGAAGGACCCTATCTTTTGGTCGAATATGTGTGTGCCCACGATGTCAGCGGGTAGTATGTCAGGGCTGCCTTGAATTCTACCGAACGTCAAACCCAAGGCCGCTGAGAAAGTCTTGCCGATCGTGGTCTTCCCCACCCCTGGTACCCCTTCGAGGAGGACATGGCCCTCCGAGAGAAGAGCAACTATAAGATCCTCGATCAGGTCCGTCTTGCCAATCACTATCTTCTGGCATTCCGAGACAATGTTGCGAATGATGATCCGAGCTTCCTCTGGGACCTGCCTCTTAGGATCCATGCCAAGGAGTCTCCACTTAGCTCGGGGCTGCTGAGCCAGAGTCCGCGTAAAAAAGATGGCTCTTCTTGCCAGGCGTTCGGATTCTGGCATTTCTACGAACGTGTAGAAATAGCACAAGCAGGACAGCTGCAACGATCAGGTATTGAGTATACACCCCCCAAGTGGAGAACAGAAACGAGTTGCGAATCGAATCGATCCCGCTTCTGAACTGTGTCCTTAGGTCTGTCAGAGGGGCTCTCGCAATGTGGGCGACATCAAACTCAATCGAGTCGCCGCCCACCCTAAGAATATTCTGGAACAATCTCATGTTGTCGTAGAGATCAATCATCTCATTCACAAAGACGCTCGGGTCTGAGACCAGAACTAGCAACCCTTGCCCAATTCTGACTGTAGCCATGACTGGGTAGGACTGCAGTGTCCGATTCGCCCCGGGCTGGCCGGCGCCGTTCTCAACTGCGAACGAGAACGAGGACGAGGAAGCGATCATAGCGACCACGCTGGAATTTCCAACTTGCAGATATGAGGGACGATTCATCACTACCACGGTCACATTGTCGGTTAGCGGGCTCGCAGAGAAGTCCGTAATGAGAGGAAAGTCAGGCCGCTTGCTGTAGTACAGTAAGTCACCTATGAGCTCTCCTGAGAAACGTGCAGGTACTGCGAGAATCTCTAGTAGGCTATTTCCGGTGCCGATGTCATCTGCGAGCAGTACCGTGCCGCCCGACTCCAAGAAGGCCCGAACGTATGCTGCTTCTTTCTGTGAGAAGCCCAAACTTGGCCCGACAATTGCAAGCAACGTTTGCTTGGGCCAAGCCTCACCATAGGAGAATACGAGCGTGCTGTTCGGCACCCCGTTGAAGATCTCGCTGCAGCCATTCCATTCCTCGTTGAGTGGATGGTATTCCTCCTGCACCGGCCAATAGTAGGCCGTCGATATGATCAGAATCAATGAGAGTGCCGATGCAAGCGCTATGATACGTGTGCGAAGTCTCACTCGCCACTACGCAGCCTAAACCTGCTCTCGAAGTCTAAGAAGGATCTCCATCGCTTCCCTGCTCTGATCAGTCCCGATCGGGAAGGGGCTGTACTCCGCCAGCTCGTAGAGTTCCACGAGACGTCTAAGCGGTTCCGCCAACCCCGGAGACGTGCCAGTTATCCGTGAGAAATACTCCCAGTGGGTTTCACTCTCTCTCGGAGCTTCCCCGATAAGCTGCTCTAGCATGGACTGCGCAAGCCGGAAAGATCTCCTCACCTTGGCGGCGTCATTATGCTCGGCTTGAATTGTGGCGGTCAAGATCTCTGAGGAGTACTCCTCTCGAGTCGGCCGCGTGACAACGGGAGGCGGCCCAGGCAGTTCAGGTGGCGGAAGCTTCGCGGCCCGTCTCGTCCTCACAATCGCGTAAGCTCCTAGGGATGAAGCGGCCACAACCCCGGCCACAGCGATGACGAGGACGAGAGTGTTGTACACGTAGACCTGTGCAACTGCTTCTGAGCCCTCCACCCACGCCTCATCTGGAGAGTACTCAATTCGGATAACATGCCAGCCAAACCAAGTATGTGACGGCATCTGGACAGCCAAGAGAAACGAGCCGTCCCCTATGACCACGGCACTGGTAAGAAGCGAATCGTCCAAGTAGGCGTGCACGCGCCCGTATCTCCAAGCAGTGCCGTTCGCGAGCGTCACTGTCCCGTTGATCGTCAGCGCGGCTCCGGAGAAGACCCTCGTCCGATCGAGTAGGACCTCCGTTCGAGTTATGTGTAGCTCAACGGTCAGTGTCAACATCGCATTACTGCCTGAGTACTCATCCAGCGTTGGTGCGAAAGTCAGAGTCACGGCATGAGTGCCGTTGCTCGCGGTCTTCGGAACCTGGAATCCAGACAAGAAATGTCCCGTAGCATCCGTAGTGGCGTTTCCAACGGAGGCACCATCAAAGCCTGTCTGAACGACCCTATTCTCTAGTGGAATGTCTCCCAGGCCGAGAAGGACACCTGATACTTCGACCAAATCCAAGGGCCTAGAGGTCGCTGGCCTTATTTCGGCCATGATCACACTCGGCCTGTATGCCACTTGGACTTCAAGTGTGGCGCTGCAACCCAGGTACACAGAATTGTCAGATCCTTGAGGTTCAAACTTCGCCTGTATTACGCTTGGTCCAGCTTCAGCTCCGATCGGGAATGACAGATCAGCCTCGAATCCTCCCGAGAAATCTGTGGTTCTCATCAGGGTCATGTTCCCGTCCCATGAAAGCGTGATATTCCTGACCACAAGAGCGGTTCCGTTCAGCATTTCAAGAACCCCGCGCACCGACAAGCTTTCCTCAACAAACACTTGTTGCTTCGACGAGCGAAGAGTCAGAATCGTGTGAATGAGGCCTTGCTCAACCTGAAGCTCGTTTTCCAGTTCACCAATTTCGACGGAGTACTCAGAGAAGACTGACTCCAACCCCACCAGCTTTTGCCGTTGTTGGCTCGCGTCGACTTGATAGCGACCTTCCACGCCCTTCAGAAGGCCGCGCAATGAAGATAGAAGCGACATAGCTTCGTCTCGGAGATGTTCAAGCTGATCAAGATCTGCTTTGGCCCGTTGCACATCTCCCGACGCGACAAAAGCATGCGTCTGATTCAGCTTCGTCTCAATCTGAGTCATGTTTCCCAAGAATTCTGACATCACCCAGAGGTACTCTTTCAGCGGGTCTTCCCCAGTCCCTGCGAGGCGCACGACTCCTTTCAATCGGGAGCGAAGCAGACTGAGGTCATTTGTGTCCATAATCTCCGCCAGACGCGCCAGAATCACCCCTGCCTGCGTGTCCGACTCCTGCGCATCAGAGTAGCGCAGCTCCCCCCGTGCGGGTGGGCGCAGCCGTCCCGCCAGCATCGGAATTCCGAGATAGAATCCCGGAAGAATCAGGATAGCGATTGCGAGGATCATAAGGATCCTCGCTCGATTTCTTGACAACCGTGGACCTCACTCTTTACAGCCGTGCCTCGAGCAGTATTTGGGCTATTCGTTGAATCAAGATCGCAGCAAAAACGGCTAGCATGATGACCTCAACGACTATCCTCTTACGACGCTCAAAGAGGCTAAACGGCGAAGCAAGTCCTGATGCAATGAAGAATTCGATCGCGAACAATGCCAAGTAGACATCAATGTCGACGTTCGGAAAGAGGCTCAGAGCGAAGACTGTTGAGAAAGCCAGCACCGAATATGATATGAAGAACAGGTTCGTGTTGCTCATTGAGGTTCAACTTACGGAGTCAATCAGTCAATCAGCTGGAGGCTCACACTAACCTTTCTGTTGGCACGATCCAATGCTGCGCCCCTAAGCTTTACATACTTCGCGCTGGCCTTCGATAAAGCCCCGGCAAGGGCGCTCACAACAGGAGTCCCTATGTATTGGCTGAGCCTCGGCGCCCAGTCCCTGAGCCTAGTGTCGAGATCAATCAGCGCGGTCAGCTGCATCTCGATTCTGACCTCGTTCTTAGTGTCCTCTTGCCTGACGCTCGTAATTTTCCCGATCCCGATGGATCTAAGTCCTGAATCAAGGATACCCTGCAAATCGGCCAACCCAACTCTTGACAGATCCAAGCCGAGCGATCTCTCGAGACTGGATAGGATTCCGGCTCCCGGCGAATCCAATAGGACTCCTCTGTCCTCTGGATTCTTTCCCACGCTGACGAATATCCTTCGGCTCGCGTTCAGTCCTAGGGGCGGTTTCTTGGTTGATGACGTGAGCGCCAACGGAACGAATACGAGTGGCGCGACGCCGGGCCCTGAGACCGGTATGTAGATTCCTCTTTCGTCAAGGTCCAAATCCTCCAAGAGCCTCTCTATGTTGCAGAGCGACGAAAGGCTGGACTCAGCCGCAATCCTGGCCACTACCGAATCAGAACTCGGCAGGTATAACACCATCAACCCTATCAGCAATGACGCTAGACCAAGAGCCAGCATGGGCACTATTGCCATGAAGTAACTCAGGGTACCGACGATCGCCCCGACGATCGCCAGGAACAGACCTATTGGCGTTCTCGTGTCGGCGCGTAGAGGCGCCCGAAGAATCTGAAACCCCGCGTCCATGCGTAACAGCTGGGCGCCGCAGTTGCTGCAGTAGTTGTCTTCTGCGTCCACATCAGCGTTGCACACCCAACAACTACCTTGTCCCCGACCAGCCATTCCAGCCGCCAAGCCATCCTAAACCCTAGGGCGCATCTAGGTGTTGCGCCGCGGATCGGCAGCTCCGCTACATGGGCTCCCTTGTTCTTGCAGCGTTTCTCTACGTCTTCTTCTTACGTCCCCGCAGGACGAGCAAGAGCAGCGCGATTATGAGGAGTATGACTACTAGCACTGGAACGCCGTAAGTGGCAAACAGCTGAGCCTGTGTTGGCCCGGATGGTGCTCCGGGGCCAATCTGCAGGATAGAGAGATCTGCCGGTGTAATAGTGACATCGGAGCTTGTGTCAGACGTGGGGCCGTAGTTCCCCGACGCATCTGAGCAGCTGCACGAAGCAACTGAAAGCGTAACGGTACCCGTCGGAAAATCATTAGTGATCGACTGAGTATACGTATAGAATCCCGGGTCTCCCGTCGGCACCACCGGTGCGTTGTCGAACCTCTTTGTGCCCGCACTGCCAGCCCAAACAAACGAGACCGTTTCAGGGGAGAGCGTCGCCGGTGAACCGTCGGGATACACCACGTGGATCCTTGTGACGACCGTTCCTCCAAGGACGACGTGTGTCGGGATCGAGTTTACCAGATCAACCACTATGTTCGTTTGGTATGTTGGACATTGAGCAGGTGCTGAGGGAACATTGAAGCCAAGCAAGAACAGAAGTGCTATCATAATCCCAATGGGCTTAGCCAGTGTCATTATCTATTCTACTCTTGGATGACTAGGTTCCTCCGATCTGGTGATAAAATTACCTGTTTTCGAGTTTCACTTTGGCTGGAAGGGCTCTCTTTCAGTTGGGCCTTCTCTGGTCGGACACAACTGTTTCAAGTGCAATACATCGATAAGTAGCTATTCGGCGGGCAGTCTTCTATGGGCGATAGTTGTGAGGATCGATCAGCAATTGAGCAAGAGAACGAGCACTGTAGTTGAAGGCGACAAGAAGAACGAACAACACAAGAATATCCGATAGGAATTGCCTCTCATGCCCGTAGTACACTGCAAGGCCTAAGACCGCAACTGCTGGGATAAGAAATAGGACAAGACTGAACCTCCATTGCGCTGGCGCCAAGGCTAACAACGAGCCGACTCCAAACAGAATCCCAAGAGAAAGGCCGCGAAAGAGTTCACTCGCGTGTTTGCTCTGCCCAGACTCTTTCGATACATGCGACGATTCCAGAAACTCCTTGATCAGCGCAACCCCGAATGGGACCGTAAGTTGAAACGGCGTCAGGAAGAGTAGCCGCCAAATCTGACTTTCGCTCCGTGTCGGCTCGCTCGGATCGTAGCCTACAGGAGCCACAAGGATCGACCCTATTGCTGACACAAATATCCAAGCGAGTACGAGGCGTCTACGGCATGGCGTTGCCTTGCCTCCGTAGAGGTAGAACACGCCGAGAATGCTGACCGCAAGAGACAGCGGACTGAAGAATACCGCCCATACTTGAGTCAGCCGAGTTAATGTATCCCAAAAGAATAGCAGACTCGCAGGGTTTCTCAGTGGGATCGCATAGAGGTCGAGCGCCTCTGCAACCCTCCACCCCTCGCTTCCCGCAAGAAAAGTGAGGCTGAGCACAGCTAGCAGCACATCGACTACAATTACCATGACGAGCACGGCCCCAGCGGCGCGCAAGCCTTTGCGTCTTTCTCGAATAGCTGTTGCAAGGACGAACACGAGAACCGATGCCGCGAATAGACCCCAAGTCCATGGGTGAATCAGAAGAATCAGAGTGGACATCGATAGCAGGGCAATTGCATCCAGAACTCCTATCTTCTCCTCTCCTCTAACTGCTACATAGGCGAAGAACAGCATCCAGACGACGAGGGCCATCCAATTCGCAATTATGCTCGAGTAGATGCCGACAGTGGTTACCACGGACAGAGCAGAAAACATGAAGACCAAGAAAACGAATTCCATCTCCTTCTTGCGCCCCAAGAACCAGCATGTTGCAAATGCCAAGGCAAGGACCAACAAGATAGGAGCATACCTTACGACCTCGAACGGCGTGATGTGAAGCGCGAGTTGCTCAGCGTAGAGTAAACCCAAAGGCAGCGGATGCCTCTCTTTCAGTGCCTGGGCAAATCCGCCTGCCGCCCCCTGCGCATTCATGCGAAGCAACGGATCATAGTAGCGCCAGTACGCGTCTGTTCCAACGAGCCACGGCGGATTCTGAAAGTAGGGATAGTATCCGATGAAGAGTGCAACGGCGCATACCACGAATGTTCTGCAGTCGAGGAGAAATGAGGACCAGACATGGCCAGACGCTTTTCCTCGGGGTGACACAAGAGATGGAGATGAGGCTTCGGAAACGGATCGAAAAATCTTGACATTGTACGCCAGTCTTCGAACAAGCGGAACCCATCCCCAAGAGAAAAGGAACCCAGCATAGAGCAGAGGAACCAAACCGTAGGCCACATACGAGAACTGCAGTTCAAGCTGGGCGTCCAGTTTGCCTATCGAAGTCACTCGATCGAACGCTCGTACAATGTAGTGTACGCCTGAAGAGATCTCGATCGACACCAAAGTAACGAGCGCGTAAACGAATACTCTCGACAGATACGTTGCAACAGGAATTCCGAGTATGCGCTCCGATCGTCGAGCGATGAACACGAAATTAGCTGTTGCCACAGTGAACAAGGCATACAATGCCATCTTGCGGAGAAGGCTCCCTTCTTGGCTGAGGAGTAATGCCGCGATCAAAGCTACTACGATAGCGGCCAGCCCCGCCTGAAGAGCGCTTCTTCCCCGAGGTTTCCAAGGCCAGATAGCCAAGATGCATACGCATGCCGTGGACACTGCCCACACGACAAGATCAGCCACGGGGTCCATGATCGCGAGTTGAATTCTCCTGGGATAATAGTAGAAGAAACCAAGTTCCAACGCATTCAAGACGGAAATCGATCCGAGCAGGAAATGCAAACCCATCGCGTAAGCAAGAATGTGTGAATAGATTCTGAGGCCAAGGCGTGATTCATGGAAGTCGCTGTGATTCAAAGAGCCCACATCTTCCAGCCGGCGTCGCTTCGTGAATTGAACGCAGAGGCGTGTGGAGTTATCTGCTTTTCCTCCGCGGAACCGGCATTCGCATCTCACGTTTGAGGCTGCATAGGGGGAGTCACTCAGCCGAGACCAGCCAACTGTTGAAATAGCTGACCGATCATTTCTCACCTATTCATGAAAGCGCGTGAAGTCCTTGCCTCCTAAGATCTCGGTCATCATCCCAACAAAGGACGAGCAAGAGGCGATTGGCAGCATCGTGCAGAATTCGAAGAACGCGTTGGCGGGATACGACCATGAGATAATCGTCGTGGATGCGTCACACGATAACACTGCCACAGAAGCCGTCAGGGCAGGGGCGAAAGTCGTAAGGCAGATAGGCCCAGGTGGGGTCGGGGAAGGACTCATTCAAGGATTCTTTTGGGCTCGGGGCGAGCACGTTGTCTTCCTTGACGGGGATGGAACATACGACCCCGCCGACATACCCAAAGTCGTACAGCCGCTAATGATGGATGAAGCGGATTTCGTCAACGGAAACAGGTTCGCCGACATGGAAAAGGGCGCGATGACTATCACCAATTTGATCGGCAATCGACTCCTAACATTGGTCGGCAACCTGCTATTTCGAACGAAGATCAGAGACTCGCAGAGCGGAATGAAGGCTTTCAAACGGGACGTTCTCAGGCAGATTGCTCCGGGTGAGAATGGGTTTCCGATATGCAGTGAGCTGATCGCTGAGGCCTCGAACATGAACCTCAGGATCGTTGAGGTGGGGATCTCCTACAGGCGGAGGATAGGTAGGAGCAAGCTCAAGCCCGCATTCGCTGGGCCGAAGATACTTTTGGCGAGTTTGAAGCTCCTCAGAGACTATGACCCTCTCGTGCTGTTCACCGGGTTCGGGCTGTTGCTCCTGTCGGCCGGGTTTCTAGTTGCTTGGCCAGTAATAGTCGAGTATGTGACGCATGGAATCTTCAGAATGCTCGGCCGCGCCTTGGTAGCGGTCTTCTGCTGGCTCGCAGGCATTCTGTCCATATTTACAGGGTTCATACTCGATGCTGTCAACTACACTGTTAAGAAGATGGAAGCGCGCCTGAGTAGGCAATCATAGCGCATCTCTTCGGCGAAACCTTTAGTCAAGGCTACGAGTGATCGGTGTTCCTTTCGACTTCCGACCGCCAAAGCAGAAATCCGATGGCAGCCAACGCGAACGCGAGGACTCCTACATCGTCCAAGCTCATGTTGAATGGTGGTACGTCATAGTGTGTCAGCGGCGAATGTAGCCATTCAGGATGCGTGATCTGAATTGCCACAACATAGGCCCACAGTAGAAGACCGAAAACGAACAGAGTCTGACTCACGCTATTGATGCGGCCCAAGCGGCTTTGTCCAGCCTAACTTCAGCGATCTCACGGGCACACAGACCCTGGCATTTCGACCGTGGCGGTCTGAACTACTCCTCGTGGCCATATAAGCAGCGTTGCATGGGTTCCTGACCTCTTCAGCATTTGTCGTGCTGTTTCTAACTCTTCAGAGTGCAGCGCTATCCGGAACGAGTTGCTGTAGCATTGAACCAGATCTGCGTCCAAACCGAGTATGTGATGTTGCTTGTCGCCCTGGAAAATGATAGGTCATTGGATGTCTGATCATAGAACCAAAGCTCAAAGATGAACCTGTAGTTGAAGCCTGAAGCAGCGTTGACAAGCTCGCCTCTGAAATGCTCCTCGTTGATTGCCAACCGTGTCAGTATCAGGCTTCGTCCTCTAGCGTCGAGGCTATCGATGCTCCACTTGAAAGGCAAGGACCAAGTCTCATTGTCGACGAGTACTCTGGTGAATTCGATGAGTGGAGAGGCAGGACTCGGCGTGCCGCTCAACTCATCGGGGCTCGCGATCGTCGAGTTCAGGAGCTTCACGCGTACCACCACGTACTGCAGGGAGCCCATATGGTTGTAAACGCCGAGCGTCCAGTTGACTTCCTCGCCTATCCTCAAGTTCGGGTCATCGTTGGGATAGTAGTGCTCCGCAAGACCCTCAGACCCAAGGACCCACATCGCGAAGAACTGCTCTGAGGGAGGAGGATTCAGAACACCGTACGCCACGGCAGAAGTGACAAGCGTCGCCACCGCGGCAAAGGCCATTAGGTACTGAAGGTCGCGTGAGCTAATCCTTCTCTTCCTTTTTCTCAACAATTCTCATCTCGAACAGCTTCGTCTTCTCGTACCATCGCCACGTCCTCAGCCCGGCGTAAAAGATGAAGGTCGATAGAGCAACAACGACGGGAACGGAGAGAAGCACCGTGAGGGTCCTTTCCGTCGATTCACGCTGTGCTCTCTCTTGGGCAACGGGGATCTCGCTCAGGACTTCCGATATGGCTGCGCGAGCTTTCTCTTCGAGTGCGAGCGCGCCCGCTTCGTCGCCGTCCAGCTTCCTAGATCGGGCTTCCTGGATCAGTTCCAACGCAACATTCAGTTTGGCAACCAGTTCAGGCGCATTACCGTCGGATCGATAGATCCCTGCTAACTGTGCAAAGGCCTGACGCGCCAAATCTGAGGGGTCCTCTGAGGTTTGGCCCCTCACAAGCTGAGCCCCTTTACCCGCCAAGCCTGCGAACCCTAAGATCAGAACTAGGAGGAGCATCCATTGACAGGAGTGCCGCAACAAGTGCACAGTCATGGTGACGCTCACGTGCTATGTCATTGGGTCAACGGACTTATCAGCTCAAGTCACCATATGCACCTCTTATCAATTGCGCGCTCGGGCGGGCACACGGTTTGCGAACGCAACGCGACACCACGCTCTCTCCCAGAGAACTGGTGGAGAATGCCGTCAAATCGAGACATCCTAAGACAGTGCGAGAACTTGTTCGACTAGCAATGACTGAAGCTGCTCTCGCGGAAGAAGACCTAGTTGCCATCGTCAAAGAGATGGTTGCGGAAGGATCGCTCATGGTGAAGGAGCCCACGTACGAGATGGAGTCGTCTTGGGATTATCTTCTCACGCCTACACTCTCAATGTGGTTTTGGACTGCGATCTGTGCGACGGTTCTCGCGGTGACCGCGGTACTTTCTACTCCTGACCTTTTCCCTCTTGTCATCATTAGGTGGCTGTTGGGATCGGTCCTCGTGTTATTCCTGCCAGGCTACGCGTTGATGCAGCTGCTCTTCCCGAGGGCCTCAGAAATGGATTCGCTCGAGAGATTCGCATTGGACATCGGCCTGAGCCTGGCGCTCGTTCCGCTCATCGGTTTGATTCTTAACTACACGCCCTGGGGAATCAGGCTCATTCCTGTCACCACGGCAATCTCAGCATTCACCATCATCTTCGTAATAGCGGCAGCGACCAGGAAATACGTGTACATTCGCGGACAACGCGCAAAGATCTGAAAGCTGGACGGGCGTCTTGAATTCCTCCCAGCCTGCTATTCAAGTCGCGCGAGGATCAACCTATCTGATTGCAAGTAATGTCGCAAACACTGCGGTCAGTGTCGCGGCCTTTGTCATCATAGCTCGCCTGATCTCACGTGAAGAGATGGGGATACTTGCGGTGCTGCTTTTGCTGGCGGCCGGAGCGCGACTATTGACGGGCCTAGGTTTGGGAACCGCGGCGACTAAGTTCGTAGCGTCATTCGATGCGATGAAAGAACATGAAAAGATGCAGCGCACTGGCTACAGTTGTCTGATCATCAACGTTCTAGCCACAGCTGTGCTCGTTGTAGCATTGTATCTCTCAGCGGATCTATTGGCTGCTTTCCTGTTAGGTGGATCGTCAAACGGGAACTTGCTGAAACTACTGACATTGGAAATCGTAGCGACATGTGTTAACAATCCTTTGGTGGGCATACTCACGGGGCTCAAACGCTTCAGAGAGATCTCCCTCGTCTCCGTAGTAGCGTTTGCTGTAAGACAGTTTCTCGTTGTGGTTTTTCTCGAGCTTGGACTGGGTCTTCCGGGACTAATAATCGGCTATGGGATTGGGGATTCTCTGAACTCCTTGGCGCTATTCGGCTACACAAGAAAGTTCCTTGGTCCTCTAGCAACGGATTTGGGGTTCACACATTTGCTGAAGTTCTCCGCGCCTCTACTCATGCGAGATGGAGCGTCCTTTGCATGGACCTGGTTTGACAGAGCCCTGTTGCTTCCGTTGGTCGCTCTTTCACAGCTGGGGGCATATAATGTGGCGTTGACGGCCTTTGGAATATTGGACTCAGCCCCGCAGGCAATCTCGGGGACGCTCTTCCCCTACTACTCACACTTCTACCCAGACCAGAGCAAGACATCGAAAACGGAAGACCTTGAGAACGCAGTAGCAAAAGCGTCCCGATACGTCTCGCTCTTCACAATTCCACTCTGCCTCGGGCTAGCGGCAACCGCAATGCCAGCAACAACTCTGCTTGCGAGCAACATCTATGCGGACGCCGCGTATCCGTTAGCGGTACTTTCAGTCTCACTTGCAGCCGGGTGCCTCGTGAGGGCGCTAGGTGAGATCTTCGTCGTTCTGGGAAGAACCAAGACATCCGCGACTGTCACGATCGCTTCCGTTCTCCTCAGTGCACTTGTAGGGGTAGCGCTTGTTCCCCGTCTTGGAATATTGGGGGCGTCTGTCGCTCGAGGAGCCTCACTGCTGATCGCGCTCGGCCTCTCGATACCTTTCCTTCGACGAATTCTGAGACTTCGCTTTGACATGGGAGCGTACGGGTCAGCTTGGCTGGCGAGCCTGCTGATGGCGGGATCGGTTCTCGTCTTCGAGCATTTCTTCTACAGCAAGCATCTGCTGCCCGCGTACGTAGTAGTTGGCGGCGCGGTCTTCTTCTTGGCTCTTAGGCCGCTACGTGCCGTAGACCAAAGTGACCTTCAGCTGGTGTCGGACTTTCTCGGTCCAAGATACTCCTTCCTAACCGAATGGATGAGAAGACTTCTTGGCCTCGACAGAAGCGAGGTCCGCTAGCTACTGCCAGGCGTTGGATCATCAAAACGACGACAGTTCAACCGTCTCATTCGGTGGAAGCGACTAGACAGCTTTCCAAGGCGCGCTTCTTGTCCTCGGCCATCTCTGAATGCTTCTGAAGCTCGTAATAGTCCTCTAGGAAGCGTCGGCCCTTCTCCGTCGCAACGTAAGTCTTCTCAGCGGCCCCCCGAATCTCGATCAGGCCGAAGCTCATCAGCATGTCTAGATACTTTTGGAGAAGGTCAAAGCTGAGGTTGCCCAAGTACATGATTCGAGTCTTCCGGGACCCGTTCTTAGCGATCTCGAGGATGTGTGCAGCTATCTGAATCCGGCTCCGATATTGCCGCTTAGCTCTCTTCAGGCAGTTCTCCTACGTACTGCGAGATCCCTGAACATGCGTGCCTTTCAAAGAGAACAAGCCGACGCACAACGTCAGAGACCGCCCTTGGAAATATAAATAGATATACCGCCTGATCATGCAACGGGCTTTTTGAGAAATCACGTGACCCCCAGGCCGCGTCAGCTGAGAACACCACGCCATTCAGCTAGCGAATCCAAGAGGTACCACAGTCTGGTTGAGCCAGGTCCAAGATCCGACAACGCTCTGAAACAAGCGCAGACAAGTCTTGAACCTAGAGGATTTGAGCGAGCGCCAGACGCGTATGGCGAGAAAGAGCCTCCAGCAGCGTGCCTCCAGCTTCTTGGTCTTGCTTCACCCATGTCCAGATGCTCACCTTGCTCTCCCGGAAAGTTGAGCTTGGGAGTGGAGCAATCTTCAAGAAACAGAGTCACAGATCGCACACACCAAGGCGTTGCAATGAACAGACCGATGCGATTCCAGAGTCTTCTCATATACTTGGCCATCGCAGCCGCTCTGTCGCTTGTGCTGTATTACGTGCCGGACTACTTCGTCCTCGAGGAGGCTACTGCTGATCACTCGGCAGCGCTGCTTAACTGGATCGGAATTCCTGCAGCATCATGGGTCAAGGACGGTCGTGCCTTTGTCAACGAGTTTGAGATAGAGCGAATGTGCACCGGCATACAGGTGACAGCGATCTTTGCGGGGATTCTTGTTCCGTTTCCTAAGATTTCTTGGAGAAGGAAAGCGACTGCAATTGGCGCCGTCGCGCTGCTTGTCTACTTTGCGAACATTGGGAGGATCGCATTAGAGGTATCCCTGCTCTACAATGGGATTCTGCCATGGTCCTTGGCACACTATCCAACCGGTTTGATCTTGGGCGTGTTCTCCGTCGCTTTCCTCGTGATAGTAGTTGACCGCTTCATCCCTGAAATCGGTGACTACGCCATGAGAACTGTCGAATCCCTGGCTGCGAGACGAAACCGCTAAACTACATCG